>Ga0075122_10001699_pt1 | contig 15224 bp, 17 predicted proteins | sample AntAceMetag02UKB_FD_69790 | JGI IMG/M metagenome (GOLD analysis project Ga0075122, IMG submission 69790) | Saline lake microbial communities from Ace Lake, Antarctica - Antarctic Ace Lake Metagenome 02UKB | ecosystem: Environmental > Aquatic > Non-marine Saline and Alkaline > Saline | place... | reverse complement strand
GTAGATGAAGCATTTGAAAGAAATCCTGAAGTAAAGGTTTGTAAATCAGACCAAGTATTAGGAGTTGTAGTCCCAAAGGCTAAATCTAAAGTTCCTGATGTTGTTATAGTTCCACCAGTAATAGGATATGTAGTTGCTATGGATGTAACTGTACCTATACCTGAACCAGCTCCGCCTAGAGTAGATGAAGCAATATAATCCCAACCTGTTCCACCTGAATTTCCTATAGATATTTCCCCATAAGCAGGAGGAGTTGAAGTGCCTGTGCCTCCTTGCCAAATTCCAAAAACAGATAAACCTAAATTATCCTCTGCTGAAAGAGAATTAATCAAAACAAATACTGCAAATAAACCTAATAATATAATTGTTATTATTTTATACATATTTCCAAATATAATTTCTTTTAATATCATAAATATTTGTTATTGATACGTTAAACTTTTTTGCAATTTCAGTTAAGCTAAAATCATTTAACATACCTTTAATTTGTTTAACTTTTTTTTCATTTAATTTAGACATACCGTGCTTACTGCCTTTTGCAACTATTATTAAACCATTTTTATGTGCGTGTCTCATATTTTCTAAATGAGTAGTCCACTCAATATTTTTAACCCTATTATCATTTTTAATTCCATTTTTATGATTTATTTCTGGTTTATTTTTTGAATTGGGAATAAAGGCTTCTGCAACAAGACGATGAATATACTTACTTTTTGCTTTACCAAATTTATCTGTTAAAAAAACAACCCTGTATCCCAATCTATGTTTTTGTTCCTTTAAAAATCTATTACGTAAAGAAGTCCAAACTCTTCCATTTTTTGTTATTTTGTATCTTTTATTATATCCTAAAATATACTTCATAAGTTTTTGCTACCATAAAACCCGACACATCATTAGTCTTAAACCACAAAGCTCTTGACCAATAATACATCGGGTTTTATGGCTTTGCGGTTACTATTTATAATCTAATAATAGCAAAAATATATTTTATTGTCAAATGTAAACTATTCTAAATGTTGAACCAGAAGCTCCTGCTGGTATCGCATTTGTAAATGTTATTGTTTTTCCTGATATAGTATATTCGTTATCGTGAATAACCATACCATTAATACCAAAAGAAAGTATTGCGTGTACACTATTTTCAACTGTATATACCTTGTTAGTCCCGTTAATTGTTCCATTAGGAGTTTCATTTTTTACAAGTCTTCCAATTCCAAATTTCATATTAGCATCACCTATACCTCCAGACTTTCCTAATGGGCGTTCTTCTAATTTGGTAAGTTTTCTTCTAAGTCCTTTAATAAATGATATATCAAATCTTTCTTCTCCATTAAGAAGCTCTAATTTATCTCTAATAACCTCAGAAGTATCAGGCGAACCGTCAGCTCCGTTAGTACCTACTCCATCTTTACCGTTAATTCCGTCAAAATAATCTATTCCTTTAATAGGTGTTATTCCGTCTTTAGGTATAGGTATTTTTTTTATTACTTTTTTTATAATTTTTTCTTCATTAGCGTCTTTACCATCTTTACCCCTAATACTTTCCCCTCGCTCACCTCTCTCGCCAACTTTTCCCTCTTTACCTCTAACGCTTTTAAGATATTTACCTAAATCAGGTATGTTATCCTTATAGTCCTTTACTTTCTTTTTATAATCTTCTAGTGCTTTAAAAGCTTTTACTACTGTATCGTTTAACTTTTTGAATTTAGCATTAGTTTTTGTAAATAAATATAGAATAGCATCATTGCTATCTTTATCAGCTTTTTTAGCTAATTCTAAAAGTTCAAGTTGTTGTTTAGTTGGTTTCATTCTTTATTTATCAAATAATAATCCTAAAGTAATAATTATAACTAAAAAGATTAATAAAAACATATTATTCGTTTGAATTAATTATTCCTTTAATAATTGCTGCCCTTACAGCTGGACTTGCATTTTTTACTATAGAATTAATTATATTTTTTGATAATCCAGTTGTTACTGCTATATTTTTAACCATATCAGGTGTTATAATAGAGCTTGTTATTTGTTGCAAAATTTCAGCAAAGCTCAATCCTTTAGTGTTTGTCCCTGTTGTTTTAGTCGCTATACTTCTAACAGCTTCTGCTGTTTTAAATTCTTCAGGAGCTACACCAACTCTAGTTAAAAAATTATCAATCGTTTTTGGGTCTAATCCTTTTTTATTAAACAAGCCTTCAAGTTTTCTAGCTACATTATTAAGTTCTTTAGTATTTTTAAATTTTACTTTACCAAAAATACTTTCCATACTTTCTGTTAATGATAGTTCTTGAGAAAATTTAGCATTTATAGAATCAAGTTTGTTAGTTGATTCGCTAACTGATTTCTTTACTCCACTAGATACATCCTTAAGCAAGTTGTTAAAGGCTTGTCTGCTAGGCTCTAACGCAGACTTAAATTTACTTGATTCTAGTTTATCTAAGTATATTCTTAAGTCTTTACCACTTGGGTTAGCTTTTGAGTTTAAATCAGATAATAAAACCTTTGCCTTATCAACAATCTTTTTGTCAAATATCTCCGAGTTAGTAAAATCAAATTTCTTATTTTTTATTTTTATTCCATTTTTATTTAATAGTTCTGTAATATTCTTTTTAATTATTGATGATTTAATATCTAACTTTGATAATGCTTCAACGCCTTTCCCATAAGCAGCACGAGCTTGTTGTCTTATAGTTGATATTCCTTCAAGTATAGTTTTCGCATTTTTTACTAAAAGACTTTCCTGACCATTTTTTATTATATTCTCAGATATTTTTTGAGAAAGTTTTGGATTATCAACAATAGTTTCTAGAACATTAGAAGAAGCACCAGATAAACCAGCTCCTAACCCTTTAAATAATCTACCAACAATTTTTACAACTGGAGAAAGTACTCTTCCTGCAACTGGAAAAGCTCCGCCAATACTAGCAGCAATAGCCGTATCCTTGTCAATTTCTCCTTCCTGGATAGCTGTTTTACCACCAAATTCAGTTGCTCCTTTAACTATCCTTTTAGTTAATGATAATGCTTTTTCTCCTTTAGCAACCTTAGTAACTGGTACAAGAAATTCTGCTATTTGTTCAATCGTAAATCCAACTTTTTCTGCTGTACCTTCTGGTGTTCTTAATTTCTCTGGTACTAATTCTTCAGCAGATGTTTTTTCTTGTCTTTCAAAACCTAATTTCTTTTCAAATTTCTTAGGAGTTACTAATCTACCAAGTCCAGTAATAAGACGTTCTCCTAAGCTAGAAGCTCCAGTCAAAGTACTTACAATTCCTTTCTCAGCACCAACTACACCACTTGCTATTGCTCCTCTTTCATTAATTTGTCCTTTTTCTATTGTTGGTTCTATTTGCGGCACACTTAAAGATTCTAATAATGCAGAACCTCTTAATTCTGTTGCTGGTGTTCCAGGAGTAGTATCGGTAATAATTGGTTCATCTCCACCTAATAAATTATTGCTATCTATTATATTGTCTAGTTCTTCTTTTGATAACATATTTTATGCTCTCGCAAATCCTGTCATTTTATTGACTGGGATTTTATGAGTTTTAATTTTTTCATCAAGACTCCAATTAGAATCTTTAACAGTAGCAATGCCATTATATATTGATAATATAATGCCACAATGACCTGTATTTTTATAAGGCATAGTAAATACCATTCCTGCTTCTGGAATATTTATATTTTTATCCATTTTAGCCATTTTAGAATTAAAGCTATTACCTACACCTAATTTAGCAATATTATTAACAAATCTACCACATTGACCTCCTTTATCTCCCTCTTCTTTTTCTGCTACTTTATTAAGTATGGCTATATTTGTGTCGCCATCAACTTTACTAAAACTTCGTTCTTGTATCCTATTTATTAATTGTAGTGATTCTTCTTCACTATAATCATTATCTATTATTATTTGATTAATTTTTTCTAAGTTAGAAGGACTAGTATTAACCCATTCTTGCAAAGAATTAAATTGTTCTATTGATTTTTTAGTAAAATTATAATCTACTAAATAATCTGAGCCATTAATATCTCCTGTTTTCATATCAATCAATCTAGCCTTTTCATTTTTAAGATTATCATATTGCCTAGTAATTATATCAAATTTATCTCCACTTAATCTTTTAAATTCTTGTTTAACTTCTTCAGGTAATGTTCCTCCCTCAGCTTTCAAATAACCATTAAATTTAGCTGCCCATCCTTTAAATATATTACCAGAGCTACTAGCTGCTGCATATTCACTTTCTCTAACAACTGATGTTGGGTCTAACGCTTTCATAAATTCAAATACTAAAGCAAGGTCAGCTGGTCCGCCAACCCCATTATCTACTATTGCATCAATACTTAATTTTTTATTCTGAACTTCATTAAAGTTTTTAACAATAGGTGAGCTATCAAAACTTGAACTTATTTTATCTACTTGTGATTGTGTTGAAGTATCTAATCCAGTTTTTGATAAATCTTTTATTTTTTGTTGTATATCTAGTTTCTTTGCTTCTATATCAAGTAATTGTTTTTCTGTCAAAACTTCTGCTTCCTTTTGATTTTCTGCTATCAAATTACCTTTTTCATCATACCTTTTTGCACCCTCAGACAAAGTAAATTGGTCATCTTCTGCTTTTATTTTAATTTGTGATTGAAGATTAAATAATTCTTGTTTATAAGTTGGAGAGTTAGGGTCTAAAGCACTTATTTGTGCCGCTATTTCTGGTTGACCATTTTCCATAGCAGTATTAGCTAGGTTAGTTGCATTTTCTAAATCTATTTTTAATAATTCAAATTTTCTATCATCTTCTTGTTGCATAGCGTCTATTCTGGCTTGTTCTTTAGCGGAAGCAAAATTATAAATTTTATCTCTTAAATCTCTATTGTAGTTGTATTGATTAGTAGCGTCTGCTTCTCTAAGTTTAAAAACTGTACTAAGTTTGTCCTGTGCTATTTTTAAAGCATTTTGATTACCTGTTAATATAGCTTGTTTTGCTAAGATTTGTGCTTCCAAAGGTAAAGACTTTAGAGCAATATCTCTAAGTCTTTTAGTTTCTATAGGTTTAACACCACCAGCAGTAACCCCTCTACCCTCTGACTCTTGTTGTAATTGGATTGGTACTGCTTGAGCTTCTTTAACCAAGCCTTTCATTTGAGCATTTAATAAGTCTAAATCCTGTTGTGCTGTTGCTACCTCTTGTTCTTTAGCTCCTATTCCTGCTTTTCCATATTCTTCACCATAAATTCCTGCTAAACTAGGTGGAGCATCAGAACTCCCAAGATATTTAGAAAACAATTCATCAATATTAGATGATTGTTTTTCTTCAGTCTTTATACCATCTGAGCTAGCTTGTCCTCCCTCAATAATACCTTTGTAGTTATTTATATCTACAGGCGTATCTGGAAGCTCTATTGGCTTGTTTGGTTTTAAGCTCTCTGCTGATATTGTTTCTTCTTCATTAACGGGAACAAAACCTTCATTAGCAAAATCTTGACCTTGCTCTAAAGTTCCAGTTCTAGTATCTCCCGTTGTTGGATTTTTATAAAATGTTGGCATATTATTTAAGTTTTACTTGTTATTCCAAATTCCTCTATTGCGTCTATTAATTTTTTTAAAGCAGTTCTACATTCGCTATCATCAACTGCACCACCTGTCGGGTCATCTACTTTAACTCCTTGAATTACTGGGGTAACTCCATAAACTCCTAATTTTTGGTTTGTAGCTGTTCCAATTTTAGTACCATTAGTTTTACCTAATTGAATATTACGAGCATCAAATATCTGTATATTTTTTTGAAAAGTATATCTATCAATACTAATAAAGCTTGATAGTTCTTCTTGTATAATTTTTCGTACTTGTTCTTCTGTCATATTAATATTTTTGTTTATCAATAAATTCGCTTTTCCATTTAAGTCCTGTTATTACTGCTCCACCTGTGCTTTCAATTCTAAACTGTATTTCTTTAAATTCTGGTAAAGTAGCTCCTCCTATATTAATTGCATCAAACTCAATAGAGTCTGTTGTATCTTCTGTGAATATAGTAGTCCAACTTCCATCAACTAAGTCTTCGTCTTTACGATATTTTAAAACTACTTGTCCAGCACCAGGCAAGGCTTCTGTCATTACGGTAGCTCCTATTAATTTTTTAGACTTAGCATTATCTCCTTCATCAAATATTAAACTTTCATATATGGAAGTATAAGAATAAAACGGGCTAGCTGTCATATCAGTTCTATTTATAGAGCCATCTGCACTATGAGCTATCCACCAAACATTACCTGTTTTTAATATCGCTTGATAAGTTTTAGTATCAGCACTTTCAACTTCTTCTTCTACATAATCAATAGTTGCATTTCCATTACTATCAATAGCCCAAATACCACGTCTATCATCTCCATTCTTTTCAAGGTTCATAGCTTGATAAAGAATATCGCCCTCAACAACGCCATTGCCCATAACACCACCACCTATTGGAATTACATCATCTAATAAGAAAGTATTTATTGTTTTTGCTTTATCTCCTATTGCTTCTTTAATTAATACTTTACCTCCTTTAGTGGTATAAACATCTGACAAATGGAAACTCATTAATGCTATTAACTTATTACCAAGATTTGCTAATTTTTCGATAACTCCTTCTCCAAAATCTATTCTACTTGTTAATGTTGTAAGACCACTATCTCTATCCCATAAAAATACTATTGATTTAGGTTTTATTTTATCTTTAGTAGAACATCCTATTGCTAAGTAGTTTCCGTAAGCACAAGCACTCATTATTTTAAGATTATCAGGTAAGGTTAATGCTTTATCATCAAATACCGTATCATTTAATGTGCTAATAAAGTTATCGTGAAAAAAATATGCTATATCATCATTGGGGTGATGTACTGGTTCGGCTACTGTGGTTACTGCTGTAGCGTCATAAAAAGCGTCATCCCAAGTTCCACCTATTGAATATTCTAATAATATGTTATCAGCCCAAGTATATAATTTGTCTTTATATTCAAATAATATGTTAGGCCTTTCTAATCCTGTAGCACCAGCATAACTTTTTGAACTTTCATTTCCTCCTGCTGGTGTACCCCAACCTAAACTAGAGTCAGCGACGTGTCTATAAACTGCTATTTTATCAATATCAAGAATACCTTTGCCAAGCCCATATATTCTATAAGTTGTGCTATAAGAACCTATCGCAAAAGCAATTATGTTTTTAGCTTTTGTTTCATCTGCTTCTGTATGATAATAAGGTACTAATTTATGTTTATAACTAAAAGCGTCAAAGTGTTTAGTCACAGCAAACTTATTAGACTCGTTAACTCTCCTATCACTTGACATTCCTCCATCAAAACGGTTTATAATATTTGTTATTGTTTTTCCCATTTAGTTAGAAGCATATAAATTATTAACGTCAACTAATATATCCCAATTGCCATCTCCTATTCCTCCTCCTCCTCCATTTACGCCTGATACCACATAAGTTATCCTTACATTATTTCCACTAGCTGATATATCGGTTATGGTTACTGTAATACTACCAGTCCTAGTAGCAGTTATAGCAGGATAAGTTACTGATGTAGTTTGTTTAGTTTGTCCGAAAAGATTATCATTCAAAGTCGCTGAGTCTGTGCTATCGCCAACACTATCATATATAAATATAAAATTACCTTCGTCTAAGTCTCCTTCAAATATTCCTTCTATTCTTGCATAATGTGCTGTCGCTGGGTTTACTTGTGCAGTTAATTTTAAGTGCATTTTGATTCTTTGCGGTACAAAGCCTACTGCTATGTCTAAGGTATATGTTCCAGTTCCCTCTACTTCACTTTTTGTTGCAGTATCGTTAGTAGAAGTAGTTGAATTTATAGTAGAAGTATTATGTGTATGCAATAAACTTGCGTCATTTAATCCGACTAAATCATTCGCATCATATCCATTAAGGTTTAGTTGAGCTATAGAGCTTGAAGCTATCGTTACATCTCCTGTAAAATCAGAAGTTCCACTCCAACTACTATCGCCTGTCCAAGTATAATTTGTAGCTTGATTAATAGCAGAAGTTGACCAACTAGGTAAAGCTGCATCTCCTCCTGAAGTTAAAAATTGTCCGTTAGTTCCAAATCCTATAACCTGTAATCCGCTAGCTCCATTACCTATCATTATTTGTTTAGCTGTTGGGGTTGTAGTTCCAGTTCCATTATACCCTACTCCGATTGCTGTTCCATTCCATACTCCTGTTCCTATCGTTGCTACAGTAACTAAATTACTTAGAGTTGTTATACTATCTACTGAGCTAGTAGCCATTTCTATCTTGTTATCATTTAAAGCATTCAAGTTAACGTTATAGGTAGTAGGAAAATCACTCATAGTATATGTACCAACTAATTCAGTTACGGTAGCACCAAACATTCCATTACCTATATTATTTGCAGGAAATAATGGCATAAAATAATAAAATGTAGCTAATACTGCTACTGATATTATTAATGATATTATTACTGATATTGGTATTATTTTTTTCATATTATTTACTATCATTACTAATAGTTAAACTATTTTTACTAGCTTCGTTAGAAATACTTAAAGCATTTTTACTTTCATTTGTGATTGATAAAGCCATATTATCTATGATTAATTCCCTCCATAGTTATTATTTTACGACTATCTTTTTCTCTTTGTCCATAATGAGAAAGCATATCTTCAATTTCTTCTTTAATATCTCGTTCTAATTGTGCCACTCTATCCTTTTTATAGCTTTTACAATAAGGCAAAGCAGCCATCTTAGCGATGGTAACGTGCCAGGGACTTGCAATCCCTGGTTCTTTAGTTCCTGCAGTTACTTGTGCCGCAGTAAATATATTAGCAGTTCTTTTAAATTCTATTTTTATCCCGCTAGCTAAAGTAACGTGAGTAGCTGTTGGTGCTGGATAAAGATTAATAGTATCACCAACCTTATCATACATATAAGGAAGTCCATCAGTTAATAATTCTTGTTCTAAAGCATAATTTAATTGTGATTGGTCTATTGGCGATAATATTTGCCAACTAGTTCCATCTTCTAGTAATACTTTTATATTTTTTATTTGTAGATATTCAGAAGCAAAACTATAAGAAGATTGACCCTCCACAAGAGTTCCTTTCCCTACTGGTAAATCACTATAATTAGTATCATCATAATCCCAAGTACCAGAAGTATTTATGATTTTGCCTATAAGAGTTTCTAGTGATGAGTTAACACGTCTAAGCATAGTAGTCGCAGGATAACTAGTTGTGTCTGCATCACACAAATCTCTTGCTTCTTGTTCTAAATCTGCTATAGTCATAAATTTATATTAATTAGTAAATTTTCGTCCCAATGTGTCCTATTTTAAAACTAGGGTCACAAAATACCTTAAAACCTGCTTTTATTGCCTTTTCACAGAACCACCAATCTTCTCCTTGTGTTGTATATCCTAATTCGTGATTTTTAAAAGAAAACCAAGGGCGTGGTATTTCGTGTAAAATTTTTGTATTTATAAGCATCACTCCTGTGCCTACGGCTTCGCACTCAAACAATTCTTTAGAACCTTTATCCTTTAAGGTTATAATGTGTGTCTTATCTAGTGGTTTATGTGTGTTTTTGTCTATTTCAAATCTAGGGTGATAAGCTACTCCTACTATATCTTTTTTATGAGCCAACATCTTTTCCAGTATATCAGAAGGAAATATCATATCGTCATCTACTGTAAATATATAATCACAATTCTCTTTAATAGCCTTAGTTGCAATAAAGTTTCTGTTTTCTGCTATGTGATAACCTTGAGTAGCAATTATAATTTCTTTTTCATAAGGGCATTTAAGCTCTAATAAGGATTTAACAGTTTCAGGTCTAAAGCCTCTATTTGATAATGACGCTATTGCTATTTTAGTATTCATACTCGCCGCAATGCTTAACGCCCAGCGTTGGGTCGCACCATACCTTATCTCCTACTGCTCTGGCTTTTTCAAAGAAAGCAATGTCTTCAGTAAGGCTACGATTACCTTCTTCGTCTTGCTCCATTCCAAAGTATGGTTTTTTTATTTTATTAAATACGTGCATATCTATTAATAAACAACCACCAGCTACTGCATAAACTTCAAATATCTTGTTTGGTATTTTCCCAATAACACTATCTTTTAAATTGTGTACTGGTTTTCCGTCTTTATTAAAGAATTTCAACATTGGTTCAAGGGGAAGATAACGATAATAATACATAGCTCCTATTACGGATTTATTTGGATATAACAGCTTAATAATAAGATTAGGAGCAAACTTCATATCGTGGTCTATAAATAAAAGATGAGAACACAATGCTTGTTGTGCTATATCTACTATTTTAGCTTTGTTTTCTCCAATATATCCTCCATATCTGAAAATAGGTAAAAACTCTAACTTAGGGTTTAACCTAATCATTTCTATTATAGAAAAGGCTGTTTTAGTTTTAATTGTTCCTTGAGTTGGAACTCCTATGCCTATCTTTATCATATTCCTACCCACCTTTTATTGATGAGTAGAATATAACAACGATTATCCTACGGCTACATCAAATACGGCAGTTACTAATCCAGTTGGAGTATTGATACCATAGTCAACTCTTGAAACTACACCAACGCCAGATACAGGACCATAAGTAGTTACACCTGATGGTGGGTCTTGATTAACTTGGATTTTTCCAAAGGTTGCATTTAATACGCCAAGTTGCATTATTTTCTTAACTCCAGCAAAAACGTGATTTGCTGTATGTGAGTTAGAAATATAATGGTCAACTCCCATAAAATGATACCCTGATTTAATTCCGTTCTTTAATGCTTTATCAGCTAGATTAAAGCCATTAGCTTGAGCAAATTCTTCAAGTTTCTCCATATCAGCAGCTCTCCAGACAATAAATATACCATTTCTATCAGCTAAGTTTTGAGCATTATTTTCAGCAATCTCTCTTTTTATGCCTCTAATAATGTTATCAATATTAGTAACAGAAACAGTAATATCACCTGCAGCTCCACCAATATCAGAGTTATCAAAATCTGTCCAACCTGCGTGTCCAGCAAGAACAGCAGTTTCTAATACGTCAAGAATTAATGCAGCTTGTCTTTCAGCTGCATCCATTTGTGTAAACAATTTAGCCTGAGCTAAATCTGCTCGGTCAATAAATACAGGCACTAATTTAAAAGTGCTAATTATTAACTGGTCATTTACTAAAGTAAATTCAGAGAACCCATAAGAACAACCACGTGTTCCTGTTTGAGCTGAGAACTCAGATGACATATACGGAGCATTAATTGCGTAAGTGTCAGAATAAATGACTTTACAAACATCCTTGAATGTAACTGGCTTATCTAGTCTTTCTTGTAGTTTTGTTTCCCACTTCTGTTCGTGAACCGAGTTTAAATTCGGGTCAGACCCAGAAGTTGTATAGGTGTTTGGGATTGCCATACGCTAAGTCAATTAGTTTATAACTAACCAAGCTATTTACCAAACATACTTTCTTTCTCCTCATTTGCTAATTGGGCATTTAAAACATCTCTTTTAAGTTCTTTAGGAACTTCTTCAAAAGGTTTATTTATCCAAAAATCTACAGCACTTGTATCTGAACTTGATGAACGTTTACCACTCTTAGGCAAAGCGTCATTAACTGCTTTAGCCTCTCGTAGTTTACTTAACCTATTGTTAAATACTTCATCTTCCATCATTTCTTCAAGAGTACTTTTATATTGGGTCATCCAATTTTCGCACAGAGCAATTTCATCAGCACCTTTAATTTTTTTATAAGAATTAAGAAGTGCTTTATCGCCAGTAGTAAGTTTGTTTTCACTTGGTTTCTCATCTGGCTTTTCAGGGGGTTTTTCCTCTTTCTTCGGTTCTTCCTTTTTGACTTTTAACTTCTCATTTTTAGTTTTAAGTCTTTTGTTTATCCCCTGTTGTTTAAGTGCCAATTCTTTCCAATCGGTTGTGTCCTCTTCACCCTCTGCGACTTCAGGGAGTTCCAATTCTTCTTCTTCTTGGATTTGCTCATTTTTTTCTTCAGTCATAAATGATAATGAAATCAATTTTGTAAGATTGATAACTTTGTTAATTTTAATAATGTGGATTAATAACCACACTTTATTTTAAAAAAATAATAAATTAATCTGCTTCCATATATTCATCAAATACAAGCATAACATCAGTATTAGCTTTTCTAATCCAAGTAAGTTTAACCATATCAAGACCACCTACTCCTAAATCAGCGTTATCTTCTGTCATTTGTATATCAACTCCTGTACCAGCGGCAAATGTAACTATTGCTGTTTGCACAGTACTTACAGTTGTACTCGCATTGCTAAACCAATAACTTACACTATCTCCAGCATTAGGAATTTCCATTCTATCCATATCAAGAGTGCTTGAAGCCATAGTAGTAATAGTAGCTATTAAATTAGCTTCCCAATTAATTAATCTGTTTCCACCAACAAATGGGTCAGCAGTTAAAACATAAGATGATACAGTAGCATTAGTAGATGTTGCATATACTTTTCCACCTAATCTAACCCCTTCGTGGAAATTTGTTTCTTGATATATGTTTGGTCCTGGACTTCCTCTTAAATTACCATCTTCAACATAAGTTGTTGGTTGTGGAGCTTCTTGATATACTTCTACATTTTCAATAACTCTATTAGCATTGCCTACAAAAGCCATTGCTACACTACCAACAGCAAGCAAAGCTACTAATGAGATTACTACGTAGAATACCCCATTATTTATCTTTCTTTTCATATTTTTTGTCTTTAGATTTCTTAGACTTTTTTTCTTTGCGAGGCTCGACCTTATCCTCTTTTTTGTTTTCTTTTTTTCTTTCATCTCTCTTTTTTTCTTCTTCCATTTTTATTGGTTCTATACCGCCACTTGCGTGTCTATTTTTTAATGACGGTAATCTTTTGTCAAATAACATAGTTTTTATATTAATTTATTAATCCCAAGCTATTGTACTTGTGCCTGTAGCTCCACCTCTTTCAAAAACTAAACCATCATTAAAGCCAATATCTAAAAGATAAGTTCCAACTCCCAAGCTAGCAGGAAAATCTGCTATTTTCGGTAAAGAGCTAGTAGCATTTGCCCTTAAATTAACATTAGTGGTAGTAGCATTATAAAACGTCATTGAAGCTCCAGTACCAGTAATAGTTACTGAGCCTAAAGTTCCAAATTGTGTTTTTAAGGTTTTACCAACAGCAGTATCAGGAGATACAAACTCATAATTATAAGGAGTTGTCCCTCCACCAAATTGTAAAATTGGTTCTCCGTTTTCTTTTTTAAGCGAACCAATCGCTATTACCCCCAATAGACCGACCGCTACAAGAAGTAAGATTACTATTGTTTTTTTCATATTTTTTATATTAAATAATTATCTTTCTTTAAAAAGTTTCCAAAGTCTTAAACTTTCTATTTTATAACATTTATAGCAATAGATATGTCCAAACAGTTTACAGATTGCTTGCTTCTTAGTTCTGTCTTTTGAATACTTTCGTATCTTAGCCCCACATTCAAAACACTTATGGTATCTAAAAATGTATTTATTTATAAAGTCTATAATCATCTTGCTTCGTTTTTTATTTCTTTTTTATCGACCTTTACATCTCTTAGAGTTTCTAATTCTCCGAAACCTGCTTCTACTAATCTAATACCTTCTACGCTTGCCCTTACCCTTTCACCTATTTCCTTATCGCTTACTTTATAAACTGTTCCCATATCCTCTGTATAAAGCATATTGCAGATAAAGTTAGTACGTGGATTAGGTGCTTCTCCTTTCTCTATTGTGCCTGAGTAATAAAGTTGTGCTAAGAACGCTTTTTTAAGACCCCCTAATAAAGCTTTGTTATCCAAAATCTTTTTAAGTTCTATCTCTTCTTTTGGATTTAAAATTTCTTTAAACATAATTATTGTTGAACCTGTTGAGGTGCTGGTTGCTGGACTTGTTGAGGTAAAGCCTGCTGTGTAGGTGCGGCTGTAAACTCAGCGAAGTCTAATGGCGACATACCAGAAGCCTCAATTATTTGATTAAATAACTTAGCAAATGATGGATTAGATAAGATACTCTCACCTGTTTGGGGATTAACTGAACCTATAATCTGTCTAAAGACATTAACTAATTTTTCTGTCCAAGCCTGTAAGTCCTTTTGTTTCCCTTTAATGTTAATCTTTACTGCTATTGGTGCGTTCTTAAAGTCTTCTTCAAGTATCTCAAGAAAACGTTCTTTATTCTCCATAAAGTCTTTACGTTCTCTGTCTTTAAAATCTTCTATTTCTTGAGGGTCTATTTTCTCACCTGCTAACGCTTGATTAATAATTCTCTGATTAGCTTTACGGGTTATTACTGTCTTTACTATCATTTGCATATCATCTAGGTCTAGTGTTGATAACCATTTTTTACCACTTGTTATCTTTTTAATGATATGAGGTATAAACCAATCTCTATAAATCTCTTCAATAAACTTGGCGTGCTTTCCTATTCGGTATTTATGTAATGAGTGGCTTTCAGCTGATTGTAGCTCCATTGACCTAAAAGGAGTGCCTGCTGAGGGTTTATCACCGCTAATAGCCTCCTGAGCCGCCCCTGTGGCTCTAGCTGATACTTCCCATTCTTCATCCCATTGAGTAAAGAGGTTTATATTACGAGGGTAGCTATCTAATTGACCTATCCTTTTACCTTCTTCTACAGTTACAATATCAAGGTTTTTCATTCCTCTAAGACCAGATGGATGTCTAGCACTTACTTTATCATCATCAGTTTGAATTATAATTTTAGAAGCAGCATCTAACATATTCTTTTTGTGTATTTGGTCATAAGTAGTCCACACTTGAGGTTCAAACAATTCCTCAACGCCGCCTCTGCCTACTGCTCTGTTATGTATTTTATCTCTTTTATATAATTTAAAAAACTGTTTATCTACTTTCTTTTTAAATAAACATATACCTTGCCTGTCCCCATTCTCGTCTTTATAAAAACCTGTTACTTGGAATTGACGAGAAAATCGTTTCATATCTTCAAAGTCATACTTATCATTAAAATAAGCATCAGGGAGTTTACCGTGTACCTCATAGAGTTTAATATCCTTACCTGTTATATCACCTTTATCATCATAAGCTAATTGAATAACCTCATCTATAGTATGGGTTGCTCCGTTATCTCTATCGCCCCAACCTCTTTTCTCCATTTCTTTTAATTGGTCAGGTGAATATAAAAGCTTAATTCCAAAA
>Ga0075122_10001697_pt1 | contig 15236 bp, 12 predicted proteins | sample AntAceMetag02UKB_FD_69790 | JGI IMG/M metagenome (GOLD analysis project Ga0075122, IMG submission 69790) | Saline lake microbial communities from Ace Lake, Antarctica - Antarctic Ace Lake Metagenome 02UKB | ecosystem: Environmental > Aquatic > Non-marine Saline and Alkaline > Saline | place... | reverse complement strand
TATTTTAAAATCTCATTAATTGGTTTAATTTTTTATCCTTTAATCTTGTTATTCTTTTTGATATTTAGTTTTGGTATCTCTTTAGTACTTTCTTCATTAAGTATTTATTTTGTTGATTTAGGTAATGTTTGGGAATTTGCATCTAAATTAATTTGGTTTGGAACCCCTGTTTTTTATTCTATTGGGGGGCAGACAACATTAATTTATCTTAATTTGTTTAATCCAATGTATTATTTTATAACTATTACTAGAGAAGTTTTAATTTACAATACCTTGCCTGAATTATGGATGATGGGTGTGGCGTTATTTTATAGTTTATTTTATTTATTAATTGGATTATTTATGTTTAATAAATTAAAAATTAAATTTGCAGAATTAATTTAGAAAAAATGATAATTAGTGAAAATTTAAATAAAACATTTAAAGTAGGTTTTAAGAAGAATCAAGGAGCTTTGGCTAGAATTTTAAATTTATTTATGGGAAAAGAATCTAAAAAAACTCTTGAAGTTTTAAAATCAGTTTCATTTGAATTAAAGAAAGGAGATGTTTTAGGAATTATTGGGTGTAATGGGTGTGGGAAATCTACTTTATTAAGAATTTTAGCAGGAATTTATTCTTTTGATAAGGGTAATTTAAAAATTAATGGAAAAATTGTTCCGATTATTGGATTAGGGGTTGGAATGGAGTCTAGATTAAAAATGAGAGATAATGTTTTTGTAATTGGTTTGTTATTAGGGATGTCTTTTAAAGAAATTAAGAGAAAATTTACTTCTATTGTGGAATTTGCAGGATTAAGAGATTTTATTGAGACTCCTTTATACCAATTTTCGGATGGGATGAGGCAAAGATTAGCTTTTTCAATAGCAATACATTCTAATCCTGATATTTTGTTATTAGATGAAGTTTTTGCAGTAGGAGATAAGGATTTTAGGGAAAAAAGTATAAAAAAAATAAATGAATTAGTTAAGAATGGGGTTTCGGTTATTTTAGTGAGTCATGATTTAGAGTCAATAAGAAAACATTGCAATAAAGTAATTTGGATAAATAATGGGGTAGTATTTAGACAGGGTAAACCCAAAAAGGTGTTGAAAGAATATCTTAAATAAATTATAATGCTACAAAAAAAATATTTTGCTGAAATTGATGGTCTTCGAGCTATTGCGGTGCTTGGAGTAATTTTTTTTCATTTGGGCTTTTCGAGTTTTAGTGGGGGTTTTATAGGAGTAGATATTTTTTTTGTGATTTCGGGTTTTTTGATGACAAGAAATATTATAGTAAATATGCAAAAAGGTTCTTTTTCATTTTCTAAGTTTTATATTAGAAGAATGAGACGATTATTGCCTGTATTTTTTGTTGTTTTGTTTTTAACATTAATTTTTGGATATCTTCTATTTGCTCCAGAACATCTTATTAAATTAGGAAAATCCTTGATTTATAGTCTATTGGGTATTTCTAATTTCTTTTTTTTAGGAGAAACTGGTTATTTTAATGGTATTTCCGAATTTAAACCTCTTTTGCACACATGGTCTCTTGCGGTTGAATGGCAGTTTTATATTTTGTTGCCAGTGATTTTCTTTTTTTTATTTAGATTTAAAAGAAAATCAAAGATTCCTTTTTATTTAATTTTGGGAGGAATTGTCTCTCTTTATTTTTCAGAAAAATTATTAACTATTGATCCTTCTGCGGTTTTTTTTCTTTTACCTTTTCGAGTTGTAGAATTTGCGTTGGGTGCAATATTAGTTTGGTTACTTCAATTTCAACCTAGGAGAAAAATAATTTTTGAATTATTCATGATTCTTGGTCTTGCCCTCATATTTTATGGTTTTTTTTCTTTTACTAAAAATACTCCTTTTCCAGGTTTTTATGCAATGATTCCTTGTTTGGGTGCTGTGTTTGTTATATATGGTAGTCAATGTAAATTTGTTAGTTTTTTATTGAAGAATCCCTTATCTGTAGGGATTGGTTTAATTTCATATTCACTTTATTTAATTCATTGGCCAGTCTTGGTTTTTTATAGATATTGGAAAAATTCAGAACTTTTATTTAAAGAGCAGATATTATTTTTAATTATCATTTTTTTGCTTTCCTATTTATCTTATAAGTTTATTGAAACTCCATTTTATAAACGTAAAATTCAGGAAAAGAAAAATTCTCAAAGAATATTTATTTGGTTTTCGGTTTTATTTGTTATTTTACTAATTTTCTTTTCTTTGATTGTTGTGCAAAAATCTGGATTCCCTAATCGGGTTGAAACTCGATTTTTACAGATAAATAGTGATGATAACTTTTATAATCGTTCTTATGGTGGAATAGGGCATCGATTTTCCGTAATGGGAACTCTTGGTGAATCTAAAACAAATTTTGAAGATTATGATGTTATTTTGATGGGAGATAGTTATTCTCTTCAATATGCGGCAGGATTAGATATTCTTTTTAATCAGCAAAATATTACCGCAATAACAATAATTGATTATGGTTGTTTATTCGGTCCTAATCTTACCTTGTTGAATAAGAAAGCAAAGAATAATACCTGCATAGTTCAAAATAAATTATTTTTTGATTTATTAAAGAACAATACTAAACCCATTATTTGGTCTCAATCTTGGGAGAGCTATGATTTATTTATTTGTGATTTTAATGGAGATCAAATTGAATTTGAAACTGATGACCAATATAATGATTTTATGATAACTAATATAAAACAAGTAAGGGATAGAATTATGCCTGAAGTACAATTAATAATAATCGGGGATACTCCTACGATGGGTAAGAATTTTGGAATTTCTTCTTGTTTGAGTCGTTCTAAATATTTCCAGAGTAATTGTATTAAATCAATGACTTTTCCAAAATCTGAAGCAATGGGCATAGAAATTAATTCAAGGATTTTAAATTATACTAATCTTGAAAAAAATATTGTTTTTCTTAATCCCTTTGAAGTATTTTGTGATGATGATTTTTGTTATTCTTTTGACCTTGGAAAAAATAAGGTATGGTATCAGGATAAATCTCATCTTTCAGTAAGTGGCTCAATTGAGGCTATAAATTATTTTGAAAAAGATATTATTCGGATAATAAAAGATTCAAAATAATGTAATTGTAGAATTTAATATTCTTTATTAACATAAGTTATTTAAATCAACTTAAATTAAATAAAAAATGGACTTAAGTGTAATCATTCCAGTTTATAATGAAGAAGAGAATATAAAAATATTATATAATAAATTAAGGCAGGCCTTAGAGAATCTTAAGAAAAGATATGAGATTATTTTTATTGATGATTGTAGTCAAGATTCCACTCTTGAAATTTTAAATGAATTAAAGAAAACAGATAATTTTTTAAGAATAATTCATTTTAATGAAAATTTGGGTCAGAGTGAGGCTTTAAATTTTGGATTTAAAAAAGCAAAAGGTAAAATCATAATTTCCTTAGATGGAGATCTTCAAAATGATCCTATAGATATACCTGATTTATTGAAAAAATTAAATGAGGGTTATGATGTTGTTTGTGGATGGAGATATAACCGAAAAGATTCAAAAATTATAAAAACAATTCCATCTAAAATTGCAAATAGATTTGTAAGGAAAATAACTGGAATTAAAATACATGATATCTCTTGTACTTTAAGGGCATATCGGGCAAATTGTGTTAAAGATTTAACTTTATTCAAGGGAGGGCATAGGTTAATCCCAACCATACTCTCTAAAAAGGGATATAAAATAACTGAAATAAAAGTGAAACATAATCCTAGGATTTATGGAAAAGCAAAATATAATTCTCCTTTTAGGGTTTTTGAATTTATTTCAGGACTTCGAAAGGTTTGTAAAAATAGCTAATTTAAATAATTATTAGGTTTTTTAATGCAATAAAAATAAATGAATATGCAGACATTAAGAATAACAATAGTAATAAAATGAGTGTGATGTTTTTATTAAATTTTTCTTTAGTTTGATAAAGTAAGAGTCCAATCCCACTTAATATTGGAAATAGATATCTTCCTTGAGGTTGTAAACTTATTGTCCAAGAATATATTGAAGAGGCAAATAGAAGTAAGATAAAAAATCCCCCGATAAGGGCCATTAGATATTTTTCTTGATTTTTAGAATTTGATAGGATGATTATTGTAAAGATAAAAAATGTAAGATATAAAATTTTCATAAATAAATAATATCCGGGATGCGCAAAAATATTGGTATATCCATATCCTCCAACAAAAGTTTTCCAATTGGAGTTTATCCAATCATCTTTAAACCACATATCTGAATAACTGACTCCTTTATTTTTTATGCCTGTAAACCAGGCAGAGTTTTTTGGATCATCCTTTATTGTTGAGGGCTTAAATTCATAAGTGGTTATTTTTTCTTTATAATCTAGTATTTTTTCTCCACGATCTAATCCATTTATGTTAATATGAATTAAATGAACAAATGAAAAAATTAAAATAGCTATAGCTATTATAAAGAAAGCTTTTTTTATGAGCTCTTTTTTGTTTTGATTATGTTTTTCTTTAAAAAATATAAAAAGAATAATGATAATGAAAATAAGAAATAAAACATAATTAAGTTTTGAAATTGCTAGAATTCCTAACAAAACTCCAAATAAAATTCCTCCAATTATTGAATCAGAGATTTTTTGAGAATTTAAGAAATTGTTAAATAAAGAATCTTTTTTTATTATCTGATGGATTATAATAAATGATAAAAATAATGGAAATACATCATCATTAATATAGCTAAATATATACCATACTTGAGGGGTTACGATAAGGGGTAAAAAAAGAATTCTGGTTTTAGGATTTTTGATACATATAATTGTTAAAATTATAAACAAAGAAATTCCAAATAGTCTGAATCTTAATAACTCATCTTTAATTATTAGTGAAGATATTTTTGAAAACTTTCCATATAAAAAGAAATCAATTCTTAGCTCATTTAATCTTGAGTTTCCTTGAGCAGAATAACTTTTAAGAGTTTTAAGATTTCCTATCTCGGGAGGGAGCCAATTATTTTCATAATATCTTGCACAAAAAAATCTTTCTTTTTCATCTGGATGGGTGTTAAATGGACTATCCATTGCCATTGTAGTTGCTAAAATAATAGCAATAATCATCATAATTGGAATTAAATTATTGTAATGTAGGGATTTTTTAATAATTTCTTTTTTTGTTAGATTGTTTTTATTTTTTATCATCTTTTTTATGTATCATCATTAAATTTCGAATATAAATTAAAACTCCAAAACTTTGCCCAAGAATAAATATTGGATCTTTAATGTGAATTGAATAAGTTAAAAGTCCGATTCCTCCGATTATGCTTAGATACCAAAAAGCTATTGGAATTGTACTTTTTTTATTTTTTTCAGATACGATCCATTGAACAAAAAATCTGAGGAAAAAGACTATCTGTGCTGTTAATCCTAATATAATCCAAAAGGTAAATCCCATATCTAAATTAATGAAGTTTGTTTTATAAATATAATTATTAGAGTACTAGTGTTAGATTATCATAAATCATTTAAAGAGATATTTGTCTCACTTTTATGTGAGAATTAGGATGGTAAATGAAGTTTGTTTTGATGTTCCTGAGATAAGTGTTATTATACCTGCATATAATCATGAGAAATATATAGCAGAAGCTATCGAGAGTATTTTGAATCAATCTTTTCAAAATTGGGAATTGATTATCATAAATGATGGTTCAACAGATAGGACTGGTTTGATTTGTGAATCTTATAATGATTCTAGAATAAGGTATTATTGTCAAAAAAATTCGGATGCATATAATACTATTAATCGGGGAATTTCTCTTGCAAGGGGAGATTTTATTTCAATACTTAATTCAGATGATGTTTATCATAAAGATCGATTAAAAATTTTATTAGAGAAATCAAAAAAAGAAAATTTAGATTGTATTTTTAGCAGGGTTCAACTTATAGATAAATCTGGGGATACTTTAACTTATCTGAGGCATTATTGGAATCATTGGTATGAATGTAACTTGAAGTTTTATTTGTTAAATCGAGATTTATTTAATAGTTTTTTATATGGCAATTTATTAGTTAGTACTTCTAATTTATTTATCAGAAAAAAGATTTTTAAAAATGAAGGTTTATTTTCGAAATTAAGATATTTACATGATTATGAATTTATGTTAAGGATTTTAAAATTTAATAAATACAATGTAGGGTTTCTCCATAATAAAATATTATTAAAATATCGGTTGCATAATAGTAATACTATATGTGAAAATCCGCTTAAGGTGTTGACTTATGAATTTGATATGATTAAGTCTATCTTGTTAGAACAAACAAATAATCTTAAGCCTTTAATTTTAAAGACAGGTTTAACAAGATTGAATTTAATTAAAAATGAAATTCTTCAATATAAAAATATAGAGGGTAGGTTTTCTAATATTTTAAAAAATAGACTTAAAAATATTTTTAATAGATTCAAAAATAAATTTTTTAATTTAAAACAGGTTTATGAAGAAATTTAAAAATACCCCTCGACTTTGCAATTATATTCTAAATAATCTTTTTAGGTATGACACTATTTCTTTTGATTTATTTGACACTATTTTAATTAGAAAGGTTCATAATCCTGATTTGGTTAAATACCCTGTTGCAAGATATATAGAATCTCTTGCAGAGAAAAAAGGTATAATTTTATCTTGGGAAAATATACAATTATTAAGAGATGATATTGAAAAAAATCATAGAATAAAGAGTATGTCTAAAACTTCTTGGGGGGAGGCAGTTTATACAGAATTTATGCAAGAGTTATTGCAAATGATTTTTAAAGAGAAATTTGATAAAAATTTATTAGAGAATGTTATTGAATATGAACTTAAAATAGAACTGTCTGTTTTGTGTTTAAGAAAAGATTTTTTAAAATTATTAAAGATTTTAAAAACTAAAAATAAAAAGTTAATTTTGATTAGTGATAATTATTTTCCAAGTAAGATTCTAGAAAAATTATTAGATTTTTTTAAAATTTCTAATTATTTTGACATAGTTTATTCTTCGGCAGATAAACTTAAGGTTAAGGGCTCTGGAAGAGCATTTAGATATATTGAAAAGGAATATTCTTTAAATATTAATAAATGGGTCCATATTGGGGATAATCTTTTATCTGATGGATTTTCTCCTGAGGAATTAGGAATAGAATCTGTTGTTTTGATTCATAAAATAGGTTTAATGAGGAGGAGACTTTTAGAAAATTATGAGAGATTAGCTAAATCTAATAATTTTTGGAATGGTTTATTGCTTTCGGAGAGTATGTTTAATTTGCATGATCCTTTATTAAAAAAAAATAAAGCTTTTTCTTTTGGAGCTAAATTTTTATCTTTTGTTTTTGGGGTTTATATTTTAGAGGTTTATCATTATTGCAAGAAAAATAATATAGAAAAAATTTATTTTTTATCTCGTGAGGGGAAGTTCTTTTTGGAGTTATGGAATTTGATTATTCCTGAATTTTTCCCAGAAGATGAATCGATTAAAACTGAATATTTGTATGTGAGTAGAAAAGCCCTTGCAGGTTCTGCATTACACCTTAATGGATTAGATGATTCTTTTCATAAATTTGCATTTTCTCCTGGGGGAAATAAAACTTTTGGAGATTTGTTAAGAGTTTATTCGATTCCCTATACCGATGAATTGGAAGAAATTACTTCAGTTTATGGGATTTTAGATAAGACTATTCTTAATGATTTTTTTGGACTAGTTTTAAATAAAAAAATTCTGGATAAGAAGAATAAATTTCAAAATCTTTTAGAGGACAAAAATTTTCAAGATTATGTTAATAAACATACTAAAACCCAGCATTCTAATTTTCTTAAATATTTAAAAAAACAGGATTTTTTTAACTATAAAAATGTTGCTTTTGTTGATGTGGGGTGGATGGGTTCAATGCAATCTTTTTTAAATATTTCTTTAGGGAACGTTTCTAAGAAACCTTTCATTCATGGTTTACTTTTATCTAAAGTTTCTGAAGGATTGTTTGAAAGAAATGAGTATTCTTTTTTAAAAGGTATTATTCATGATTGCAAAAGCGAGGATGCAGGATTTGAAATTAATATTTGTCCTGTTTTTTTCGAAGAGTTATGTAATGCTGAACATCCTACTTTGGTTTCTTATTCAAATTCTGGGGATCCTATTTTTTATAAGGATTCAAATTTTAAAGATAAATTAGATAAATTAGATAAAACTTATTTGGAAATTAAAAATGGTGTTTATTTTGGAATTAAAGAATTTATTAATATTAATAGAATTTACAATTTTAAATATTCTGATTTAAAAGATTATTTTTCATTTTTATATAAAAAATATATTATTTTGCCTGATATTTTTTTATTAAAAAAATTAAAAAATCAAATTAAACGACATGGAGATTTAATTAATCCCTCTAATGAGGAAAAAAGCTCTTTAATTGATTTTTTAAACCCTTGGAAATCTACATCTCTTAATTTTTTGAGATTATCTTTTGAAAAATATTTGTTTTTTATTGCTTATTTTTTTCATAGACAGTTTGCTAGAGATGGTAGAATTATTAAGTACAAGGCAAGAAAACCTTCTTTAAATGAAATTTTAGAAATTAATTTTATAAAAGTTATTTCTAGAATTAGGCAATATCCTTCGGGAAATTTTTCATTAGGTGGTCATCTTGTCAGATCTTCTTTTATTTCTTTAAAAAATAAATTTTTAAATAAAAGAAAATGAGTGTAATAAAATCGCGAGAAGATCCTTTGGTTAGTATTATTATTAGTTTTAAGAATCAATTTTTTCTTTTAAATCAATGTATTCAAAGCATTATTGAAAAAACAAGTTATTCTAATTATGAAATTAATTTAGTAAATAATGACTCTGATTCCCAAAAATTAAAAGAAATTAAGGAATTAATTTCTAAGTATCCTCAAATAACATTAATTGATTATAATTCTAAATTTAATTTTTCAAAAATTAATAATTTAGCAGAAAAACATTCTCAAGGAGAATATCTTTTGTTTTTAAATAATGATACTAAGGTGATTAATTCAAATTGGATTGAAAGTTTATTGGAGGTTTTTTCTTATCCTAATGTAGGTATTGCTGGTGCTAAATTGTTTTTTCCAAATGGAAATATTCAGCATGCAGGGATTGTTTTATATAAAAATTTTCCATTACATGGTTTTTATAATTTAACAAAAAAATATTATGATTCTTCATTTTTATTGACTAATATTCAGGAATATCCTGCAGTTACTGGAGCTTGTATGATGATTACAAAAAAGCTTTTTAAAGAATTTGGAGGATTTGATGAGAATTTTGCAGTTTTATATAATGATGTGGATTTATGTTTAAAAGCTTGGAATGCGGGGTATCGTGTTGTTTGGACTCCTTATGCTCAACTAGTGCACTATGAGTCTCAAACCAGGATTAAAAATAAGCGAAAGTCAAAAGAGGAAGATATAGAATTAGATTATTTTTTTAAGAAATGGTCTGAAAAAGATGTTTATCCAAATTATAATTTTTATAATAGATTTGGAATTAAACTTTCATTTTTTAGTAAATTGTGGGCTAGTTTAATGAAAAATAAATTATTTTATAATCTTAAGAGAAATATAAATTTGTTTAGATCTTAATGTCTTGTTGGGGATTATGATCATAAAATACGAATTCCTACAGAATATCCTCGTTTAGAATAACCAATGTATTCATATTCTTTTTTAAATTTTTTTACAAATTCTTGGAATGCCTTGTATTCATGTTTTTGCCAATTTGGATAATTAAAATATTCATCAAATATTATTATAGTCCCTTTTTTAATTTGATTATGAAGAGAATAGAGTATTGTTTGCGCAGATGAATAAAGGTCTGAATCAACATGTAAAAATGAAACTGATTCATTATGTTTTTGAATAAATTTTGGAAGAGCATCTTTAAATTCTCCGACATATAATCGAACATTTTTACGGACCCTAGGAAGTTTACCTTCAGTTGAGAATGCACCTTTTTTTACATCTTCCCAGGGTTCGGGTAATCCTTTAAACGAATCAAAACCATGTATTATTGTATTAATTTTTGAAGCAATATGATTTATACTATTTCCGAAAGCGATTCCAAATTCTAAAAAAAGACCTTTGGGATTGGCTTGACTTATACAATGATCCGTCATTTCAAAAGGATCTTTTGAACCTTTAAGATTACTCATTTTTTTATTTACATATTCTGCTGTTTCTGTTGTTGCTATCTTAAACTGTTCTTCTTCAATACTATTTGGATAGATGTTCCAATGAAAATTTAAATTATCTGGTCGGATATTTGCTATTTTCCAAATTTCTTTTTTAATTTTATTTATAATACGATTGACCATTTTATTTTTTATTAAATGCAGTGTTTTTCAAAATGTAGGTTGATTTCTTCTTTAATTTTTTTAATAAAACTATTCGTATCAAATTTTTTTGCTTGTTTTAAACATTCTAATTTATATTTGTTAGGGTTTATTTTTAATTCAGAATTTATTTTCATTATTGCTTTAATCAATTTTTCTTTATCTATATTTTCTATTAAAATCCCTGTTTTTTTATTTATTGTTTCTTTATATCCTCCTTCATTTCCTGCTATTACTGGTTTTCCAGAAGCCATAGCTTCGACAACCGTCATTCCAAAATCTTCGTCTTTTGCTGTTGTGATAAATCCCTTACAATTAGAATATAATTCAATTAATTTATTCTGTGAAATCCAACTTAAAATTTCTACATTTTTTGGTTTTATTTTTTTAATATAATCTGTATATTTTTTAAAATGTTTTGATTTTTCATAACTACCTACGATAATTAGATTTTCATTAGGTAGTTTAGAAAATGCTTTTATTTGCATATCTACTCTTTTATTCTTAAATAGTCTATTTACAGATAGCCAATAATTTCCTGTTTTTTTAAAATTAAATTTATTATTTTCAGTTGGAGGATTAATTATCTTGGAATTTGAATGTAAGAATTTTTTAATTCTATTTTGAGTGTTTATTGAGTTGGCTATCTTTATTCCTACATGTTTAAAATATTTTTTATATAAATATCTGTTAAATTTTACCCAAACTTCAAAAAAAGGTCTTTTCCAAAATGGGATCCAATTTTTTTTAATATAATCTTTAAATTGCCAGATTTCATTTAATGGTGAATGAAAATATTCTAAATTAGGTTTGTTGTTAACTGCCCCCGAGATTGCCCAATCTCCGGCAATAATATAAAAATCATATTTGTTTTTTAAATTTAGTTTTCTAAATCTCCATAAAGATAATTGCTGTTTAAATGGGGCATTTATCGGAACTCTTCCTATAGATTTTATTTTTATATTTTTAAAACCCATTTTTTTTATTTTATCTAAATCATAATTAGTAGTATAAATATCTGCATTTAATTCTCTTGCTAAGATGAGTGTAACTATTTCTGCTCCCCCAATATTATCCATAAAATTATGAAAAATTGCTATTTTTTTGTTTTTCATCTTTCAATACCTAAAATACTAAAAAAGAATCCTGCAAAGATTGTTTGAATTCCGAGCACTATAAATGTTAGTGCAAATATTGATATATTTATGGTGTTTAGTTCCCCAAAATTTTTATTTACCCATATAATTAAAATATTTAAATAAATAAGAACCCCGGTGAGTGATAGAATAAAACCAATTAAAATTGATTTTTCTAAACTTAAAAATCTAAAAAGTTTTTCTAATTTTTTATCTTTTTCTTTTAAATAATTATGTAGATAAATTTTCGCAAAAATTCCTGTTAAAATTAATTGATATCCTAAAATGACTAAGATACTCCCAATAAACATAGGATGTGTTTGGAACTGTATACCAAATAAAATTAATTTGTTTAATAAAATTAGAGACATAATCAAAATTCCAAAAATTATTAAAAATAATCCTGGAAAAAGAAATAGGTAGTTTGGACTATGTAATAATAAGAATCTTAGATGTCTCCACCCATCTGAAAAAGAATTTAATTTTGAGCTTCCTTTTCTTTTATGATAACTAATTGGAAGTTCCTTTATTTTTAATTTATTTTTTAAAGCTTTTATTACCATTTCTGATGCAAATTCCATCCCAGTTGTTTTTAAATTAAGTTTTTCAAATGCTTTTTTTGTTATGGCCCTCATACCGCAATGAGAATCTTTTATTTTTGTTTTGAAAAAAAATCTTAATATTTGGGAAAGGACTGGATTCCCAATATACCTATGTGACCAGGGCATAGCATTTTTTTCTATATTTCCTGAGAATCTATTTCCTATTACAAAATCTTGTCCTTTTTTTAATTCATTAATAAATTTGGGAATTTCATGAAAATCATATGTTCCATCAGAATCTGCTATAAAAATATAATCTCCTCTAGCTTCTTTAAATCCTCTTAAATATGCTGAACCATATCCTTTTTTGTTTTCTTTGACAAGTTTTACTTTTTTTTGTTTTATTATTTCTTGACTTTTGTCTATTGAACCATTATCTACAACAATTATTTCTGCATTTAAGTTATCTTTTTTAATTATTTTTTTTATGGAATCTAAACAATCCCCTATAGTCAATTCTTCATTCAGACAAGGAAGTATGATGCTTATCTTAGGTTCCATTCAAAAATAGACTAGTAAAAGGTATTTAAAGAAATCTATGATAGGATTTAACATCAATTTTAAAAAGTTTCATTATTAATTTAATCTATGATAAAAACAATAATTGGTCTTATTTTGTTACTTTCTCCTTTTTTGTTAATTTATAGATTTAAGGATAAAAAAATTGGTTTTGCTTATATTTTAAGTTTTATTATTGTTTTTCAGTTAATTATTGCAGTGATAACCCAACTTTTTGGAATTTTTAATTACTGGACAGTTTTAATTGTTAATTTTATCATTTTTTTAGTTGTAATTTGGAAAATAAATTTTATAATTCTTGTAAACAGTTTTAAAAGATTAAAAATTGATTGGATTTTGATTTTTGTTATTTTAGTTATCTTGATTTCGTTAGTTTCTATTCATTATGATTATACGGGAGAGGTTACTTCTGTATTAAAACCTTATAATTATGTTGAGAATATGAAATATGTGTATCCTTATTTTTCTGATGAATGGTCTGCGGTTTCTTTTATTAAGTATTCTATTTCTTTTGGGAAATTGCCTTTAAAAAATCCCTTATGGTATAATACTCCTTTTTCAAATTTAGAACTCCCTTTCCATTCTTTTAGTTCAGAGATTTTTTTTATTTTAAATTTAGATCCTTTGATCCAATATAATCTTTTAAGTATTTTTTCAGGATTAATTATTTGTATTCTTATTTATTTTATTTTAAGGATTAATAATATTCCTAAACTTATTTCTGCGATTACTTCTCTTTCTGCTCTTTATATTGTGAATGGTGCAAATCTTCCAGGGCTTTGGACATTTATTCCAATTATTCTTGGAATGATATTGATGTTAATGGGATTTTTATTTATGTCTATTAAAAACACTAAAATGGCATTATTTCTTTGTTTTTTAACCTTAATTTTTTATCCTCCCTTGTTTGTATTTTATGCTGCTTCTTTTTTAGTTTATATTTTATTTACAGAACTTCCTAAAACAGAAAAAGTAAAATCATTAAAATATTTTGTTTTTATCTCTATTCTTTCAGGAATCATGTTATTTCTATTAGTTTATTTTACTAAAGATTCTTTTATTGATTCTTTGGTTTATATTAGTTCTAAACTATTTTATAAAACCTTTACCCAATATGCGATCCCGGATTTTTCAATTTGGAAAATTGTTCCTGTTTTAAGTTTATTTTTTGCTTTTATTGGTTTAAAAAATATTAATAAGAAATATTGGTTAATCTTTCCAATTTCAATTGGAGGGATATATTGGATTGTTTACTCTAGGGTTTTTTGGAGATTTATTATCGAATATGAACGAGTTGTTTTTTCTTGCTCTGTTTTAATTATAATTTTATCTGGATTTGGAATTTATTATTTTGTAGAATATTTTAAAAGTTTTGATATTCTTCAAAAATATAAAATTTTAGAGATTCTGCAGATTTTAATTTTAATTGGATTTTTGATATCTGCGTTTAATTATTCTGAAAGAAATAATTGGAAAGAGTTGAAATTGCACTCTTTAGATGGAGGAATATATAATCCTGCATCTCCTGCAAATGTCTATTTACATAAAGATGATTTAAAATTGTTTAATTTTGAAAAAAATAATTTTTTGAGTCCTCCTTGGAAGGGAACGGTTATAGGGGTTTCTACTAATAACTATCCACTATTATCTAAACCATCTGTTATTACTAATCTTATTGGAAATTATTTTGAGTTTATGACTGTGGATTGTAATGAAAAAACTAAGATTGCAAGAGAAAAAAATATAGATTATATTTATTCTTCAGAATTTGAATGTGATGGTTTTGAGTTAGAAGGTGTTAGTTTTGAAGGATTTTATTTGTATAAGGTTTTAGATTGATATTTTCGGATTAATTGTGTTTTTATTTTTAAAGGACGAGACAATCTTTATAAAGTCTTTTTTGATTTATATTATATGAAAAAAAGGGCGGGGAGTTTAAATAATTCTAGTATAACTAAAAATATAACTAATAAATTAAGTAGGGAAACTAAAGTAAAAAAATTATTAAAGATTTCGGGGATTGTTGGAGGAGTTATTATTTTAGGTGTAATTATTTTTTTAATTAAAGGTTTCTTAATTCCAATAACAAGTTTTGAATTGGGAGAAAATATTAAAGGGGCAGTATCTAGTTCTGATGGAAATAATTTATTAGTTGCGTTAGAAGAGATAAGTGGTGTTAGTCAGATTATATTAAAAGCTTCTAATGGGGTAGAACATATTGGTGAGTGTGGGGGCAATTCTGAATTTCCATTTCCTAGTTCTGTTTCTTGGATTGAAAGGTTGGGGGGATTAAGTCCAGATTATAATTGTTATATTAATGTAAAAGATATTGAAGGATTAAATAATTTTAATGATGTTGTGGGGATTAAAATTAAAGATAAAGAAACAGAAAAACTCGTGGGGGAAGAAGGTGGTGACAATGAAGATGACTACGAGGAAGAAGTTGAAGAAAAACCTATTCCTGTTGTTAGGACTGGGGGTGGTGGTGGAGGAAGTGGAACTAGTATTTCTGATTCTGGCTGTATTCCTAATTCTAATAGGATAGTTTGTTCTGGAATTTATTGTGGAATGACAAATAATAATTGTGGTGATGCTGTTAATTGTACAGAAGTTTC
>Ga0075122_10001695_pt1 | contig 15243 bp, 29 predicted proteins | sample AntAceMetag02UKB_FD_69790 | JGI IMG/M metagenome (GOLD analysis project Ga0075122, IMG submission 69790) | Saline lake microbial communities from Ace Lake, Antarctica - Antarctic Ace Lake Metagenome 02UKB | ecosystem: Environmental > Aquatic > Non-marine Saline and Alkaline > Saline | place... | reverse complement strand
CTAGAACCCCATCCACAGTGTCAGTCATGTTCAGTGATTGGATCATATCAATCCATCTACTGGCAGCATCAGGCAATGCCAATGAATCGACAGTTACGCACGTCTTTTCGGCTGTCCTTGTTAGGGAGGCCATATATGCTTGTGCTGATTCATTGTTAGTAGCATACAGACAGGTCAAGCAAGGTGGTCTATCACAGGTTTTGTCACGCCAAATTTGTGATGCTTGCTCAATATACCTTTGCTTAAGATCAGTCAAGTTGGCAATCATTAGTCTTCCTTATTTTGAGTTCAGCCTCTTCCATCCGTAGATAGTCTTGCACTTGTTCGATAACACCGTTTTTTTGATCAAGAGACAACCCTTGTAATGCATCAAAAACCTTGTTACACTGTATATCAAGCCAATCGGGGTTTTTCCGACTCAATTGAGACCATTTATCCATCGCTGATTTCCTCGCTTTTAAAGCCAGGTGTTTGTCCGTAAACACATACAGGTCTTCTACTTTATTCTGAAAGTCCTCTAAAAAGCCGCCAGCAGGAATCGGACCTGCGTTTGAGTCTTACCAAGACCCCGTAATACCATTGTGCGATATCCATTATTTTCTCCAAGGATGCGTGTTACCACTCAGTGTAATTTGCAATGTAGGGCTTTCCGCTACCGTGACATACAGTATCACCTGGCTCGATCCAAGGAGTATCAATGTCAGGATCAGGACGACATCTTTGTTTTCTGTACTCTTTCTTCCATCTAGTCTGCCCTTCAAGCAACTCTTCGTAGTTATAGCTATGCCCAGGGAGTTCCAATACTTCGACCTCAATGTCGCAATACGTATACTTTTCTTTTGGTTTACCGATCCTTGTGATCTTGCCTAACCCGCCAGCAATATCATCAGAGCCTCTTGAAAGGTGGAGAGATGTTGGAATGTAGATGTCGTCACCAACCTTGTGTTTGATATCTTTCTTGTTCATGGCAAAGCTACTCCAGTTATTAAACCAATCAAAAAGGGTAAGAGTACAATCAGGAACATCTCACCTGTTGTCCACATGTGGTAGTTCTTAACACTCATCTTGACACTTATCCAGTCTCGATGCCAAGACGTTTACACAGGGTTTGCAAAACTTGCACCTTTAGCTTAATTTCCTCCGCAGTGTTACCAAGCGCCATGATCGCCTCATCGAATTCTTCGTCTTCGTCTTCGTCCTCGTCCTCCTCGTAGGGTTCATCGAGGTAACATTCAAACATCTCAATCAGATCATCTAGGTTATTTGATCCAACAAGTTTCCCACCTGCTGAAGTCAAAGTAAAGGATGGCTCATTAATCATTGTGTTGATTTCAAGATAACCATCAAACATCAACTCCAAGAGTATGCAGTTAGTCCGAGCTTGGATAGCCCAGTTTTTGAGGCATTCCTCTTCTGAGGTATCCATGTTGTTTATTTCTGCTTGGCGGATCAACTTAAGTGCTTCGGTTGGTGATAACATTTGGCACCTCTTAACCGATTACTGCGTGGTAGCCGGTTTCTCCACATTCTTCGTTAAATGATTGAACTATTTTGTTAGCATCTGACATCTTACACTTCCACTGGTTTCATTGGCCCCTTGAAATCATCATCGTCGTTATCCAGTTTACGTCGATTCTTTCCCTCTGCTACCCAGGTTTGGGACAGTAGGAAAGCCCATAAACCACATATCAAAAACTGCATCCACGGCAAAATTTTAGTCAAACCATCCCACCCAGGCTGGTCTCGAAAGACTAGAATTTTGAAAGCTCCCTCTAGAGTGAATAACAACAGAATAACCCAACCCCAGCAACTATTAGCATCGCAAAGTCGTTTCCCAAACCAAACCTTTATCCAGTATGAGATTACAACACATAGTAACAACACTGACATAGTGCGTGAGTAGATATCTATGGCCAAGAAGATTGCATCTTCTCTGATAGTGCTATCAAAAAGTGCCCAGTCCATTGTGGTCTCCTCCGTTATTTAAGCCTCTTTTCGGATTCGAACCGAAACTTCCTCTGTACGAGAGAGGTGAGCTACCATTACACCAAAGAGGCACACCACCATTACCTTAAGCGCGCTGGTAATGGCAGTTGGTTTAGTCATCAACTTTCCTTTGTCGCAGTCCTACGAACTTTCACCTAAAGCCACTTGAATGCCCGTCCGTCTATTCAAAGGTCGGCAAGGGCCGGTAGTGGTGATGTGGCGTTGTTATCTGCGCTTTTACGGACATCCGCCATATGTCCGCAGGAAATATCATAAGTATTCATGTTATTTGTTCTTGTTCTCGTCCACGATCTTCAGGTACTGCCACTCCTTCAGTTCTCGAAGTCCAGTCGGCTTACGCCAGCCCTTCGTTTTGGGAACGATGCAGCAGATGTGTTCCCTGAGCCTTCCCAACTGCACAGATCGCAATACACCCTGCCCGTGCTCTGGGAATATTTCGTCTCTGGCTTTGATGGCTTTGTTGAACGCGGACGGCAATGGGAGTGTCAGGCTTTGGAGTTTCGCTCTTGCGTCGCGCCCAGCTTTGCGCCGTTGGTCTGGCACGATAACGTCTTCGTCGGCTCCTCGCGTTTTGCGCCATCCGTCTGACGGTGGCGAATTAGTGACCACTCCGGTGACATATCTTGTCGTTCCGTAGTACTGTTTTGCGCCAATGCTCTTTAGATACTCCCGTCTACGCTTGTAGACGTTGCGAAGCGTGGCAAAATATTCCTCTGCAATGACGATCAGTCGCTCGCCAACAACCTCGAAGTACCGCACGTTATCGCTCATTGTTTTCACCTCTTTCTTCTGGCTCAAATAGTGGAGGGGAGAGTCGAACTCCCTTCTTCGCCTTATGAAAGCGACGTTCTCACCGTTCTACTACTCCACCTACTATATTATATCTTAAAGTTGAGGTTTGTCAAGGCGGGTTTTATTAATCCTTTTCTGTGCCTCACGGGCACTCTTATTCTTGCCTCACGTCTTGCCTGTTGGGTGGCTTTTAGATTTGTGCTCACTTGTAATCTTCTTGAACCATTCACGCAAAGTCATACAAAATCCTTTCCATGATCAAAACTGATGTATTCCATCGTGAGTGACCATATACGACGTTCATGCTCGATCATTAGAATATTCCTCCAAACGTTGTATCACAAACTGCATTAAACAATCATTTCCAATGTGTTTTAATAATAGCAGCACAGTCATTACAAGGCACAAAATATTCAATTAGAAACTTCTTCAACTTTCCTTCATATTGTGGCCTAGGAAAAATAACAAACCTTTCAACGCAACACCGTGGATATCCGTAAAAGAGACCGGCTGCTATTAACCATTCCTTCAGAGTCCAATAACTTCCAAACATATTCTCAGCTTTATGAGTTATTAGTTCTTTACAAGTATCATGGGGAAGCAACCTAGTTTTAATAGAAAGCATAACAACCTGTATTTGATCCCACATCATTGCCTTTCTAGTAACATTTCCCACTTAAAGGTCAGTTAGTTGATAATGGATGACAGCGATGCTTTTATTCTAATTAATTGACGATGGTTCTTTGTAGTATCCAGAATATCCTCTTTCGTATGAGGGAAATCCCAGCTGACAACTTTGTAACAAACGAACCCTACAATGATCTCTTGATCTTCTTCTAGAGGCTCGGTTAAATGTTTTAAGTGAGTTACAATCTCGGTCGTCTCATCACTGTCTGTTAGAGAATATTCTGTTAAGATGTTAAATCTCTTCTGTGGAGAGTCAGACAAACGATGCCACAAGGTTGGCGAATAGTCGCAGGCTGCATCGACTTGTAATCCATCCATGCCCATTATCCGAGGCCCTACAACGTCTGCTTTTAGGTCATCACCTACGAATAGAACTTGTTCAGGATAGTCTTCCAGCCCCAAGCATTGTAAAGCTCGCTGATAGATTCGTGGATCAGGTTTGTGACAACCTAAATCTGCTGCTGCTTGTCGAGAAAACATTCCGCCTGAACCAAAGATGCATTCAAGATATCCAGACCACCCATTTTTACAAGCTCGTTCACGTAGCCATCTGGCATCGCCGTATCGGTTACTGTTGCTGACAATGCCTACCCTGTAACCTGCTTCAAACAAATTCCGAAGCATTCTGGTAACCCAGGTCTTCTCGCCTGGTCCATTTAGAGTGCCACCAAAATCGAATAGTACTGCGTTATATTTCATCAGAATCCCTCATGATCGAAGTCCATATCAAGTGACCTGTCAGGCTCACTGAGTATTTTCTTTTCTTCCTTTTTAGCCTTGGCTTTGAGTGTTGTTTCCTTGATCCACTTCTTGCCATCATAGACTGACTTATCATCCTTGAGCATTGAATATCCAATGTTCAATAAGACGGGGCCAAAAATTGAGACATCAGCTTCGTTAATTTTGCCTTTGTATCGATCAATGAGATTTTCTACGAACGCTTTTGCTGTGTCAGGATCGTCAAAAACACCATTAGCCATAGCGAAGTGATGTTCTTTTTCACTTTCCCAATCAAATCCTTCAGTACAAACAATCCAGAACTTTGCCAGCATATTGTCACCTAGTCAATGCGTGATTATCTCCACACTTCCCACTTTAATTTATTTGAAAATAATGAACTTTAATTCCTCCTTAGTTAATTTTGAGGAAATAACTTTTTTCATCTCCACTTTTTCAGTTTTTCTCTCATCTCGTTTCTTCTTGGCTTTTTCTTTTGCCCGCTTTTTCTCAAGAGTTATCTTTTTGACTTCTAAACGAAACTCTTCCGCAAAATCATCTTCCCAAAGCCACCGGGTAGGTATATAGACGGGACAAGCATCCCCATAAGGAGCAGGAAGGTCGAAACCTTCACCACCCATCTCAATCTCTTTTTTGTAATATTCTGGATCGAAATAACCGTCCGTCACGGTGTTGCCATTTCCATAGTCAAACCATCCCTTCTTTTTTACTGAAGGGCATATTGTTGTCATTATGAAACTAAAACGCTTATCAACTTTGCAGATGATATTGTCATAATCTTTATGGGTTATATCGTCAGAGTATAATCGATCAAATTCCTCTTGAGTAATTTTTCTGCTCATTTCTTACTCCATTTATCTTCATAGCCGGAATTCTAGCTCTAATCTGTCATCTCGTAGTATTTAGGTGCTACGAGATGACAGATCGAGACTACATTTCCACCTTTATTTAGTCCTGAGTTTGCGACAGATCAAACCTAGTTATCGTCTTTCTTGCCGCCACCTTTACCTTTCAACTTGTTGAGAACGTTTCTGAGGTTCTCATAGTCAGCCTTGTTGACGGCTTTGTTGATTGCACCATCAATCTTGTCTAGCTTTTCAGTAGATTCCTTCAGTTGTTTGGCTTGACTCTTCGACCAGGATTCCTGAACAACTTTGCCAGTGGCATCACACTGAACTTGATCTGGTTTTACCTTGTTGAATTCTTTAAAAAGATTGTCACGTAAATCCAGAGACTCTTTGAGAAGGGCTCCACGGCTGTTAACTTCGACCTCGACCAATTGATCCACGACAATTTTACGGATCATGCCGTTAGTAGAAGTGTCCTCTACTTTAGTTTTGACTTCCTTCTTCAACTCGACTGCAACAGCAAGTTCATTGGTCGTGTGATCTGCGTTTGCAGGCACATTAACATGCTCAGACATTTTAGTTCTCCACTGTACTAGATTTACAACAGGATGCTACGTAGCATCTTAAACACTTCCTGGTTATCAATTAGTTGGTGGCTCGATATAAATTTCACCATTCCAGCCCCAGAAACGATGCCCCATAAACTTTTCTTTACCTGTGGGATTATATTTTAGTTGGCATCGGAAACAAGGCTTCATTTGATCTAATCTACGTTTGAGATACTCTTGGTGAAGGTCTTGATTCCGACTATCATGGTCGAAAGTGCTGATCGGTATGTCGTCCACTCCGATTTGCTGGTTATGATCTTGGAACGATGGGACTTCGACCGGATCACCCAAATGCCGTCTGTCCCAACGGTTATCGAGTTTGGCATTTACATACTGAGCAAGCAGGTATTGAAATCGGTGACGTTCTTCGATAAACTGACAGCATCTACAGGTAGATGAATCCATTAAAAACTCAGCAACAACCCTGCCATTCTGCATATCGGCTTGATGCGATACTTCTGCCTGAATTTGTTCTGCTTCGTTCATTTGTAACCTCGAAGGGCAGCTCGTACATCCATCATGACCATTCCGAGCCAGTTGGTACCTTGCCACGAGTTTTTGTCTTGAGCATCTGGGTCGTCGGCTGCCAAACCTATTCCCCAAATAACATCTTCTGGACTGGCTTCAACAATTTCTCGGTTAATGGTTGCCAACAGATATGCCTGAATGCTTAGGTTCTGTGAGCACTTTGCCACATTACCTCTAAAGACAACATCTCTGGCTACAGCATTCCATGTCCAATCCACAAACCCTTTGACTGTTCTTCCGAGGCGCTTTTGTTCTCTTGGGTCAGGAGATTCCATAATCTTTGCCAAAGCAACATCATCCCCGAAAAGTTCTGCTTTCTTTGCCATCATATACTGTTCAGCACAGTTATACGTGACACCATCTACTTCAAACACTGAGGGATACCATTGGGAAAAAGGTCCACCCCAAAACATATGATATTGATCACTCATTAAACTTCCTTTCAAAAATGTCCCTGGAAGGATTTGAACCTTCAACTTACTACTTAGAAGGTAGTTACTCTTCCTTTGAGTTACAGGGACAGAAGTCTGCTGGCTACACCCTAACTGCATATGATGTATGAACCTAGTGAGATAAACTCTGTATAACACCAAGAGTGAACACAGCAACTTGCACCCACCCACCCATAACGCCACTCAATAGTATATTCACCTACATTCCAAGTCAAAGGACGCATTTGTTTCTCCTATATATTATAGAGACAAGACTTTGGTAGGTCAAGCAGAAATTTGGAAAATACGGGTCAGTTTGGTTTCATGTTTTCTGAGATAAGAACATCTCCGACAGGAGTCGAACCTGTGACCTGCTTTTTAGGAGAAAGCCGTTCTATCCAACTGAACTACGGAGATGAAATATGTCGCGGGCAAGGGCATGGTCGTTCGCATTTGACCCCACGCCAGGCAGTGATGCTTACCTCCCGCGACTTTAATACTTATGGCGTATACTTCTCAAAGTAAGTGTTCAACTCTGGTACTGTTGTCATAGTTGTGACGGAAGTACCACATGCCGCTTGTATGCCATCTGCTATTGACTTCGCAAGCAAAACAACTATCCTTGATTCATCCTTCGCAAGCAAACCAAGATAATTATCTCGTACATGCATCCACCCGGAGTCAAGTACGAACTCTGTAATTGCCAACGTGATCTGTTTCGCCTCATTTGATAATGTTTCAGGTGGCAGTTGATTTACCATCTCTAATACCGATGTTTTTAAGTTATCAAAGGATGCATCAAGGTCATTGTAGGCGTTAAGGAAGTCCACCACTTTGCTAGTTGCTGCACAAATCTCTTCCCTGTGAGGGGCTACTCTTGGATCGTTGAAAGCGAACTGCGTGAAAATTGTGGTAGTGCTTCTGATGATTGGTGCAACTTGCTCGAAGTTCCACCCCGTCGTAGGTCTAGCACAACCCGGTGCTGTTACTAAGCACACGCTCAGCATCACGGCAGTAAAAAGTGACATTAACTTTTTCATATTTTCTCCTCTGTAAAAGTAGTTCAAACCCAACAACTAATGCTCCTGCGAGGAATTGAACCCCGAATTTCAGTTCCGAAGACTGACGTGAATCCGTTTCACTACAAGAGCTTTTTGTTTTGCTTCACATTATATCGAATAATATCAGCAATTCGGTTGAAAGCCTCTAAGGACTCGTTATCACTGGATAGCAATTCTTTGTTTTCGACCCCAAAACGGAATGATTGGGCTTCATCACTATCTGGACCATGCTTGAACACCATCCTTGTGTACAAAGAAATCAAGTCTTGTATATTCTCTGCGGCATTCCAGATTCGGCGCTCTTTATCATCTGCCTGTTGAATGGCAAGACGAATATTACGTTTTCTGCGATTGCTAGAGATAGTATTAAAAATCAGATACAGGAAAGTACTTCCAAAGATAGCCAACAACGCAATGAGAACAATAAGCCGAATGAACATCAGTAACTCCTTTTCTAAGACTTATACGGATTAAAGGCAGTATAGTCTAGTTACAATTTAATTCTTTGTTTCTACTCAATCTTGTCCTGTGCCTCTTCCAAGATTTCAACTACTTCTTGCAGTGTAACCTTTTCGTTGCACAATTCTTCGGCACCTAATGCGATAGCCCCTAAAAGCAAATCACCAGCAATGTGCCCACTTGCATTCTCATAACATTCGAGAACAGCTTCTTTCTTAGTCATGATTTCTCCTTAATGGAAGTGATGGGACTTGAACCCACAATCTCTTATCTGCCAGACAAGTGCGTTACCAATTACGCTACACCCCCGATTTCACCATGTCTACTTGGCTTTGCCCGCTACAATTTTGCGGGCAAAACTTTCTCTGTTCTTGTTCCCTTCTTCCCAATGCTCACAGACGGTTTGACGATGACAGAGTGTTGTCTTTGAATAATTGTTCTGCCACCAATTAAAATCTGCCATAAACCTCTGAAATTCTTTGCAGAGTTCTTTTTTCCGTTTATCTTGCTCTTGCTCTTTTTCTGTTCTGCATGAATAATATACCCCTTCAATTCCCTGCTTGACAAATGCATCCTCAGTAGGAAGTTGTCCTTTTTTGGCTAAATCTCTCAAGGAAGTACCATGATACCACATGCCCCATTGTTTAGGTTTCTGTGGTTTGGGATCGCAATTCAAACAACACATCCCGCCTTGCTTTTTACCACCCCAGCTTATGTCACTTTCACCCCAAATGGCAAACTTGCATGTTGAACAGGTTTTTGCTAACTGTAGATTAGGCAAAGCCTTTCCCTTTTTCATATAGAACCCATTGACCAATGCCCTGCCTCTGATAATGCGATTCTTTGAGTGGCGATATTAAGTGAATTCGCCAGTCATGATCGGGATCAGCAGTAGCCATCCCCTCAGCAGCATCATATGACATGCATTCGTCCCATTCTGTTGCAGATGTTTCACGCCATACAGTTGTACCATCTTTGGTTAAATAAGCATCACCAAAGCCTACAGCGATCCGTACACCTTGGCTAAGTGGCAATTCATGATGAATGGGTGGGCAACTCATACAGATGCCCATATCGCCTTTAATTGGTTTCTCTTTTTCCCACATTATCCGCTCCTGATTATGCCGTGACTTCTCTAACGGAAAGTGAGAGATTCGAACTCTCAACACCTTTCAATGCTCCTGATTTCCAATCAAGTGTCCCGAGCCAATGGGAATCCAGACTTTCCAAACAATGTATTCTCCTAAATGCAACATGTTTCTAACGCAAAGGCATCATTTTCGTCTGTAGGATCAAACAGCTTGTTGCGGTCATTCCATCGACGTTCTCGGTCGATAACCAACCGCACTCCGCTTTCTGCTCGTTTGCCTTGCAATACGTTGAGCCATGCCTGTTGGTAGCAATCCTTGCAAAGACGCAGATATAGATTACCATATCTAGTATGCGACCTTTTACAAGCATTGTCAACTAACTCGAAACATTCAAAGACAGAAGGACGATTTGCGAATTTAAGAGCCTTGTTTCTATTTGCTCTCGCCCTTTCTTTCTTGAAAACCCCACCCTTATAACTGTGGGCAAGATTGGCCACAAAAGCCATTGTTCTTTCTCATTCGGTGAGGTTTGAGTTGATACTTCTTGCCGCACTCTTTACAAGTGCGTTCCAGCAGAGGAACTGTACTGCCAGCGGCAGAACAACCTCTGCTACAATACTTCCGGTTATCAACCGGGCGAGCTAAGAAAGTTTGCGAGCAATACTCACAAACCTTGATGATTTTTGGCATGTTGATTACTCAATTAGAATCTGTCCAGACGATTCGCTGAACTCCGGATTGAATATTAGAAGAACGGTAAGGGCGAGCAAAATGCGAGGACCATGCCACCGCAACGCATTTGAGGGCTGCAAAAATGTCGCCACTCGTACCGTTGTTGTCAAACTCAACATCAGCAGGCAGAAAGTGTTGTGGCCACTCACCGTGTTCTAAGTAGTGTACAAGTGCCTTAGCTTGGTCTCCGTCATTGGGATTAAACCACTCTAAAAACGGGGTCTGTTTCTCCATTTTTAATCCTCCAAAGTTTAAATTCAAGTAACGGATGGTAGAGGAGTCGAACCTCTAAGACCCTAAAGTCCCACGGTTTTCAGGACCGCTTGACACACCTATGTCGGACCATCCTAATTTCATGGCTTAAACGTCTTTCCTACCGATGGATGACTATCAATCCAACGGTCGATAATCACTTTCAGTTCAGCATCCAGATTGTCGTAGACTTCAGATGCTACTCTCGTGAATCCCAGGGCGGGACGCCTTGCTTTAAGCCTCGCTAGAATGTACTTTTTTACTGTTGATCTCACAACTAAGCTACCCATGTTGTTCCTCCAAATTTAGCCTTCAATCGTTCAAACTCAACCTTTTCACATGCGTCTTGCGCTTCTTTAGCTTTTTGTTTCATTTTTGCTTCTGCTTCTGCAAGGCATGTATCTATATCAAAGATGTGCAAATGTGCTGCCTCAATAATAACAGCATTCTCAATACTTTCATCTACCAGATCAGTAACTTCTTCTTGGGCTCGCTCCAATGTTTCTGCCCATAAGGGTTGTAGTCGTTCATTGCATGCTATATAACAACCACAACCTTCGCCAGTACCGGTCAACCATGCATAGAAGCGACAACTTTTGCTAATAGCCAGCTTGGTTTCTTCTTGTTTAGATCCCATTTCAATCCTTTAAATTTAACGGAAAGTGGAGGAGTCGAACCCCTGAGCCAAGAGTATTGACTCACCCACGCTTTCGAGGCGCGTTAGCAACCATCAACTGGCACTTTCCTTTGCTTGTTGGCCTTTGCAAGTGCGATCATCTGGAGTGCGAATACGTAAGACTCCTTAGCCTTCGCACAAAATGCACCGTAGTCGTTCATTACCTGGTATTGCACACCTGTAACATCGACCTGATGTACTAGAGTCATGGCCATCGGTTCGTCATCCTGGCTCGCATCAATAATCAACAAGAGCCCCGTGGGGTGTGAAAACTCGTAACCGACATGCGCAGGTTCGCCGCTGACGAATTCAAGGTCATAGCAGACTAAACCTTCGCTCACTTTCTCAAGGAACGATTTTGGAGCAAATTCATCTATCACTATTGTATCAGCATCAACAACATTTTTCCCATTCTGTCTTAAATAATGAGTCATGATTTTCTCCTTAATGGAAGTGATGGGACTCGAACCCACAACCTCTTGCATTTAGTCGGTTACATAGGCGAGTCCGTATTTATCTCCGATTTCTCGCAATCTGCGTCCAGCTAGTTCATCGGGAGTTTCTTGTTGGTTAGGTGTTTCAAAGTATTCTCCCCTCAATTCTTGCAACAGATCAAAATCGTGGATTATCTCTGATTGTCTTGCTTTTTCATTTTCTGGCAGGGACATAAGCTGGTCATACAGTAACATATCGCTGTATGCCACAATACAAACAACCGACCTAAGATCGTCATTTGTAGCCTCAACATCAACAACAGTATCTCCGTTCCGTCTCAAATAATGTGTCATTGTACGTTTCCTCTCTAATGGAACTATTCGGGTACGATCCGAAAACTTCGGCATGCAACGCCGATGTGATCCCAATTTCACCATAGCCCCTAATGATTTTTTTGGTTGCAAACCACTTCTGTCTTGCAAAGCAAGTGCACTCCTAATTGTGCCACACCGCATTAGTCTCCTTGATGGATTATACTACAACCAATACAAAAGTCAACTTTTAATCAAAGTAATTTTCCCATTCTTCCCAAGCAACTCGTGAAGCCTCAGCCACGATTATCCACGGATTACAGGCATACCACCCAGATGCACTAAGAGAGTTGATCTCCATCAGATGCATTTTACCGGCGCTTTCGCTAATATCAATCACATACATGCGATCTGGTTCCCATTCCTCAGATGCGATGGTTTGTGCTAAATCCCATGCCTCTGTAGGGTTGATGGTCTCGACTGCGTTAGGTTTCCAGTCTTTGACGCAGAGACTAAATTCTTTCTTGCGTAAAGAACTCTCTTTTCCTGTACCATATCGAGTACCAGTAATCACTTTCTTATCAGCAATAACGAACCGATATTCGACTGTGACAGTTTTTGGTGATGACACAACCACCATTTCATCCTTGCCAGCGAATTCGTTTATCCACTCCATCTGCGAGTCCCAGTCATTTACGTCGAGTACCTCGCCTGTAAAGGTTTTAAATCCAGTAGATGGACGCACAAAGAAACTCTTGCCACCGAAAAAGTCAGCTATCTCTCTGCCACGACGCTGCATCTCCGCAAGGGGCATCATCATGTAATCTTTATTCAAGAGATATTTACCAAAGTAAGTGTAATAGTTGGTACACTCAAAATTAGGCAGATTCATGATCGGTCCTGGCACCCATCTGTTTTCTTTGCAAAGTTGCTTCATCAAGTTCAGAGAGCCGTAACATATTACACAATCTCCAGCAGGAAATTGGTCGAATTTGCCTGACTCGAAAGGAGTATATGTTACAATCCGGTGCTCGAAGCCACGGTCTTTGATTGCCATCAAGATCGGCAATAGGTCTTCGTCAAATATATCACGCTCAAGTAACCACTTTACATCCATCAGGTTCCTCCTACCACCACAGACATTGAAACCATTTTCCAAACAACTTGCATCCTTCCTGAATCTTGTTATCTTCGTGCTTATCAGGAAAGTCATCGTCGATAGCAATCTTCTCCATTGCGAATATCATTTTGTCAAGAATGATATACCATTCTTTTGGTTTATTGAAACAGCCAGGACACCCGCCTCTAACTTCTCGGAAATACTTAAGTCTTGGAAGGACAAACTTAGCAATGGTGTGATCCAGGCACCAAGTTTCTTTCTCAGAGAAACCTCTGGTGATCTTTTCACGCAAGAACCTCCACTCTCGTTTGTCTCTCCAGAATCGTTTGATCTTCTCAAACATCTTTAATCTCCTAAAAAATGCGTTATTGCATTTAGAAGATCGTCATTCTATAAGTCATGATCTTTCTCCCCTTATGTGTTCCAGAATTAAACATTCCGCAACGGAAGGTGTGGGAGTCGAACCCACGGGACATTTTACTGCCCATACACTTAGCAGGTGCACGCAACGAACCGACAGTTGCCTACCTTCCAAATTAACCAAGTCCCACATCCAATGACATCATTATAGCGAATCCGATCATCAAAAACAAGGTAACCAAGTCATTGTCGTCAGTATGTCGGGATTCGGGGATCAACTCTTCTGCCACAACAAAAATCATTGCTCCTGCTGCAAAAGCAAGTGCGTATGGCAGTAACGGAGTCATAGCTAGCACAAACGCAGCTCCAGCCATACCTGCCAATGGTTCTACTATTCCTGATGCTTGCCCGTACATAAAGGCTTTGCCTCGCCCCATTCCCTCTCTACGTAATGGCATCGATACTGCCATTCCTTCAAGGAAATTCTGGATACCAATTCCAATACCCAGTGCTATTGCCGCAGCGACCATCTCGGGTGATCCATGAATCGCTGCTGCTCCAAATGCTACTCCAATAGCCAAACCTTCTGGTATGTTGTGAAGGGTGATGGCTGAAACTAATAACACACTTCTCTGCCAAGTGGTTTTGATTCCTTCAGCCTCCGACATCTTCAAATCTGGGTGAAGGTGAGGCAAGATTTTGTCTGTCACAAACAAGAACAAACCACCTAACAAAAAACCGATTGTTGCAGGCACCCATGAACCACCTGACATTTTAATGGCAGGAGCTAGAAGTGACCAATAACTTGCTGCAATTATTATTCCTGCTGCTAAACCAAGCATGCAATCAAGAAACTTCTGGTGATGGTTACGAGCAAAAACTACTGTCGCTGCACCTACTGCGGTCACAAACCACGTAAATAATGTAACAACTAGTGCTTGAGTGACTGCATGATATTGTTGGAAATATTGTACTAACGAATCCATCATTAATTATCCAAATTTGAACTGGGCAGGAAGGACTCGAACCTTCGACCTTCGGTTCCAGAGACCGATGTTCCACCAATTGAACTACTGCCCATTCCTTATGAACAGGTTACCAACCATCTTTTAATCCTTCACTTGCCCGAATCTGTAACTGAGCGATATCCCTTAAATCGACATCTCCATCACCATCGAAATCACCATACATTTCAACGGGATGAATTATCACTCCTTGCCGTGTCCAAAAATGATCTTTCCACCAAACGTAGCAAGGCCCTGATCTTTCCAGACTCCATATAAACCTTTGAACATCAAATGGAGCAACTGGTACCTCAAAATGCGGTTGATGGACAAATCGCCAATCGGGTGGTTCTGATATAAAATCACAACCGACCCCATCTGACTCTGCTATTATACCAGCTAGAAGAATCATAGTTATTATCATACTGGAGTATAGGCGGGTTCTGCTGGTTGGTCAACCTCTGTTTGGTGAGTCTGGCGTGAGGCATTTTTGCTTCAATGGCAAGACTTCCATTTCATGGGCTCGCCCTGCCTTAAAACGGCTTCGATCACCCATTCTGGAAACCAGGGATACCATTCCCGCAATTCCCACTCGAACAGAGTCCACTCTCCAAAACCTTCCGCCCATTGTTTAATTTGCCAATTGAGTTGTTGCTTACCAACTATTGATTTGTACAAAACAAACGGTTTTTTGCAAGGAACAAAAGGACCACAACCAAACGTCTCGACACAATAAGATGCCTCTAGGACAGAGTAGCCGTTTGGATCAGGTTTGAGAGGTGGCAACCCTATTTCTTCGGGAGGCTGAAAGAAAAGGAAATTCGGTGTATACCATTTGACGTAAGTTACAAACCGCTCGATGCAGATTCTCTTTTTCTTCCCTCCGAGGTTAATGTTGCCGAATGGACGTGATGTGCGATAGTCTACCACCATCGTCTTGTCCTTGAGAAGATAAATAAGTGGTAGACCGTCAACTTCTACTGGTCCGTTTCCAAAGTCGTAGCTTGGTGCTCTTTCATTTGATTATCCTCCTGTGTTTTCTACAATGAACTACCCAAGGGCTAAAGACCCTTGGGTTTCCTCCTTCACAGAACCAACTTTAT
>Ga0075122_10001694_pt1 | contig 15245 bp, 14 predicted proteins | sample AntAceMetag02UKB_FD_69790 | JGI IMG/M metagenome (GOLD analysis project Ga0075122, IMG submission 69790) | Saline lake microbial communities from Ace Lake, Antarctica - Antarctic Ace Lake Metagenome 02UKB | ecosystem: Environmental > Aquatic > Non-marine Saline and Alkaline > Saline | place... | reverse complement strand
CCTCTATCTTCTTTGAAGCATCATGATATTCTTTATATATCTTTAACTGTGTTTCTAACTCAATTGCTTCACTTTCATCTTCAATATGTAAATTAGGTAAAAGGATTCTTGATTTGATTAATAGCAATCTAGAAGCTACAACCAAAAAATCTGCTAATTCATCTGGATTCTTATCTTCAATAGTAGCCAAATATTTCATAAATTGATCAGCTACTTCTGATAAGGCTACTTCTGTGATATCTAAATCAGCTGATTCAATCAGCTGTAAAAGCAGGTCTAAAGGACCTTCAAATTTCTCTAATTTAAATTTATATGACATTTTTATTTTTTCTTTTTAGTCTGCTTTTTCTTGGCTGGTTTAGCTTTTTTGGCCGGTTTCTTTTTTACAACTGATTTTTTAATCTTCTTAGCTACTGAGAATAAACCAACTTGTGATTCCTCTAGTTTAACAAAATCAGCAACTTTCATTTTTACACTTTGAACAAAGCTTCCACCAGAAAAAACAACTGAACCTTTTAGGCTTTTATCAACAAAAACAGGTGTTTTATACATTGATCCAAAAGCAGCCATAGCTCCTGGTTTAACTTTAAATTGAGATTTCATTACTCCTTCTTTAGGAATATCTACTTTAGTTATTCTAACTTCTTTAGTAGTCATTGCTTTAGCTAACTTCTTTAAATCCATGTTCTTATCTGCAGGAACTATAGCTATAGCATAAGGTTTTTTACCATGCTCTAATGGTTTATTAGTCTTAACTAACAAACTCTTAGCAATTTGATTTAATTTAACGTGCATTGTTTGGGCAGCATCATATGCGGTGTAAACAGTTCTATGATCTATTACTTCATATGCCTTGCCACTTTCTTCTAAGATTTTGACCAGTTTTTTTGAAATCATATATTTATTTTTTCTTTTTAAATTTAATTTTTAATTGTTCTCCTAATAACATTTTAGCTTGTTTTTTACCTTGTCTAGTCAACTTGATGTCTTTAATAAACCACTTGTATTTAGTTCTTTCTCCAAAACCCACTAACATATCTTTATCTATTAATCTCTCTATGCTTTTAGTAATTATTTTAGTTACCATTTCAGGTTTAGGTTTTTTCTTTTGAGTTTCGTAAAATCGATTTAAACGTAAACGTGAAATACGTCCTGTTTTTGATTCAAGACATTGTAGAATGATAAATTTTTGTAAATGCGATAAACGCATAATCAATATCTAATTGATGTTCTTATTATATCATTTTTTAATTTCTATCCCCAATTCATCCAGTTGTTCTTGAGAAACTTCAGATGGTGAATCCATCATTGGATCTCTAGCATCTGAAGTTAAAGGAAATGCTATTACCTCTCGAATTGAATCTTCTGATTGCAAAATAGATAAAAGCCTATCAAATCCAGACGCAATACCACCGTGAGGAGGAACTCCATATTTAAAAGCTGTAAGAAAATGGTTGAATTCTTGTTTTTTCTTTTCATCAAAACCAATTAACTCAAAAACTTTTTCTTGTACTTTTGCATCATATATTCTAAGTGCACCACCAGCCACCTCAAAACCATTCAAAGCTAAATCGTGTTGGTATGATTTTACCTTTCCAGGATCTTTGTCTAATAGTTCTAAATCCTCTTCTTTAGGACGAGAAAACATGTTATGTGATGGGGCCCAAGCTCCTTGTGAACCATGGAAGTGTTCTTCTGAACCTTTGTCCTCTGCTTGTTTTTCAAATAATGGGAAGTTAATAATGAAGGCAAAGGCTAACTCATCTTTATCTTCTTTGTTCTTTCTTAAATCAGGTTTATCTGTACCATATTTATCCATTACTTCTTGCCAATCAAGTCTTGGCCATTTATCAAAAGTCATTTTTTTGTTTGGCCACAGTTCTTTAATCATTTTAGTAAACATTTCTTCAACCAATTCTAAAATTTCATCCTGGTCCATAAAACTCATTTCCATGTCTACTTGATAAAATTCTCCTGGACTCCTGTCTGCCCTAGCGTCTTCGTCACGAAAACATGGAGCGATCTGAAAATATTTTTCCATCCCTGCCACTTGCAACAACTGCTTATACTGTTGAGGGGCTTGTGGTAATGCAAAAAACTTACCAGGAAACTTTCTAGAAGGTACTAAATAGTCACGTGCACCTTCGGGAGTAGATTTTGATAAAATTGGAGTATGCATTTCAATGAATTTCTGATCGTGTAAATATTGTCGTAAAAACTGCATCATATTTGAACGCATCTCCATATTTTTCTTCATCCTATCGTGTCGCAAGTCCAAATATCTATGTTTCAACCTCAACTCCTCACCTGCTTGTCTATCTTCATTTTCAATTTCAAATGGTGGAGTTTCAGATTTAGATAAGATATTAATTTTCTTAGCTAAAATTTCAACTGTACCAGTTACCATTTCTTTATTAACTTGCTTCTCACTTCTTTCTTGTACAATACCTTCAATTTCTAAAACAAACTCCGGACGAATTTCATTTAAAATTTCCACGGATTCTTTGTCTAATTCATCTGGTACACAAACTATTTGTGTAATGCCCCATCTATCACGTAAATCTAAAAATGCTATCTTGCCCATATTTCTACGAACATGAACCCAGCCGTTCAATTTAACAGTTTCACCTACTTTTTTAATTGTTTCCGTTGATATTGTTCTATTCATATGATTAAAAACTAATTTATTTAGTTTAATTGTATCATTTTAAACTTTAAAAAACAAACAAATAAGACTGCTAATTAATCATTAGCAGTCTTATCTCTTTATCTAAATTTTATTCCTTTTCTGTTTTTTCATCTACTTCTTCTTTTCGATCTTCAACTTTCTCTTCTTTTTCAACTTCTTTTTCGTCTGTCTTGTTTTCTTCTGGTTTATTAAAAAAATCTTTTGTTACTTCGCTAACACGATGATGACGTTCACGTTGTGGTGATCTTCCAAATGGTCTTGATGTTCCTCTATTAAATGCCATATATTTTTATTCCAAATACTTGAAATTAATTATTAAATAAGTAATTTAAAACCGACCTTTAATAACTATTTGTTGAGAACTTTATAACTATTTTAAATATATAATGCCTTGAAAAATAAAGCAATAATTAAATTTAAGGCCTAATTCTATTTATCATCCTTGGAAAAGGTATAGTTTCTCCTACTTTTTTAATTGTTTCTCTTGATACTGTTCTATTCATATATTTTAAATTATACTAAAAATTATTAAAACACAAAAATAAATAAGTTCCGTTATTTGTACAAAACGATGTGAAATATGATTAGAAATGAATCTCTTAGTATAGAATGCCAAAAACTCTTTCCTATAAACCCAATGAAAATTATGTTTTTTTCTAAAATAATTTTCCAGTTTCAAAAAAGGACAATCTCGAAAAATAACCCAACTCAAAATATTTAATGCAACCAAATTTAATGCCACTATTTTATATCCATCAAAAATAATTACCAAAGGCAAACTAATCACCATTAATACAACCCATAGCCAATGTATTATAAATGTTAAATTTGCTAATTTTTTGTATTTATCTTTCATTTTTTTTGATTAATAATTATATATCAAATTACTTTTAATTTATCCGCCAACCACAACTTTTGTTTTTATTATTATATTTTTATATTTTAAACCTTTTCTCTCCACTCTCAAAATTGTTCTTTTTTTATCAGGATCAATTCCTTCATATGTTATCTCATGCAAATCATTGTCCATTCCATCACCAACTTTTGTATCTATAAATGAAATTCCAAAAACCTCGGCTAATTTCTCTCCATCTAGCTTATATTTTAACTGAGAGGTGCTCATTCTTATAATTGGCAAAATTCTGTTTTCAACAAAGCTACCAATTTCCCCTTGAGAAACATTCTCACTATCTTTTATAATATCACTTATTATTTTAATTGTTTTACCTAAAACCCCTGATACTTCTTGATATGTATCTGGGTTATCTGCCCACTTATTTAATATTTGTAAAGCTTCGTTATATTCACTTGGAATGCTCTCATGACTATCAATATCTTTTTCTTCCAATTTATTTGTAATATAACTTTGCAAATGTTTAAGTTCAGAAATACTTAAAGTATCTATTCCTTTTTTTAGATTATCAAGTTCGTTGCTATTTTCTTGATAATCTTGTTTAAATTGTTTATCTGGGTTAAAATTCATATTTTAATTGTTAATTTTTATGGTCTAATTCTATTAATCATCCTTGGAAAAGGGATGGTTTCGCGAATATGATGAATGCCTGTAATCCAACCAGTTAATCTTTCAAGCCCATAACCAAATCCTGAATGTGGCACTGATCCATATTTTCTCAAATCTAAATACCACCCAAAATCCTTTATATTTAATTTTTCTTGAATAATTCTTTCTTTTAAAATATTATAATCATCTTCCCTTTGAGATCCGCCAATTATTTCTCCATATCCTTCAGTAGCAATTAAATCAGAGCCTAATACTAAATTATCATTTTCTTTATCTCGTTTCATATAAAATGCTTTAATATCTTTTGGCCATTTTTCAACAAAAATTGGCACATCAGAATCTTGAGTTAATAAAGTTTCATCTTCAGCACCTAAATCATCTTTTTCAGTAATTTTTGAACCTAAAGCTTGTAATTTTTTTATAGCTTCTGTATGTGTAATTCTACCAAATGGTGCTTTTATTTTTTCCAATTTTGAGATATTTCTTTCTAATATCTCCAGCTCTGCTTTTCTATTTTTTATAACCTTAGCCACGATATATGAAATAAGGTTTTCCTGTATTTTCATATTACATTCATGGTCGCAAAACGCTGTTTCTGCATCCATCATCCAAAACTCTGTTAAATGCCTTCTTGTTTTAGATTTTTCTGCTCTAAATGTTGGACCAAAATCAAATACCCTGCCATGTGCCATAATAGCCGCCTCAATATATAACTGTCCTGATTGAGACAAATATGCTTTACCTAAATCAAAATATTCCACACCAAAAAGCGTTGTTGTTCCTTCACAAGCATTAGGGGTTAAAATCGGCGAATCAATTTTAATATAATTATTTTCATGAAAAAAATCATAAGTCGCTGAAATTATCTCATCCCTCACCTGCTGAATTGCCCACTGTTTTTTACTTCGCAACCATAAATGACGATTATCTAATAAGAATTCTGGCCCATGTTCTTTTTTTGAAATTGGATATTCTTCTGCAATCTGATAAATCTTAAAATCTTTAACTTGCAACTCAAAAACACCTGGTTGTTTTGGGTGTTCAACAACTAATCCAGTCATCTCAATCGATGTTTCAATTGTAATTTTCTGAGCTTGTCTCCACTTTTCTTCACCAACATCATCTTTACTTAAAATACATTGAACAAATCCTGTTCCATCTCGTAACTGAAGAAACATAATTTTACCAGATGATCGTAAATTATATATCCAACCTTTTAAGGTTGTTTCTTTATCTTTAAATTCTTGTAGGTTTTTTATATACATAAATTAAATAATTATCACTGTTTAAATATAATTAACACCAGCCAAACAAATACGACCATTAAAACAAAACCAAAAAACAAAATAAATACGGGTTTAAAAAATTTAAAGAGTGAATTAAAAACAATACCTATCTTTTTCCACACACCTTGGTTTCTTCCTCGTCTATCAATCTCGTCTGTAATATATACCAATAATGGTTTTTTGATATCGTCCTTACCTTTTTGTTTTTTAAAACTCTGTGCACCATTATCTACATAAAATGATTTAGTTTTTCCTTTTGGTTTTTTAAAAGAAATATATATACTAAATATAGCAACTAATATAAGTATTACTTTTACATACCACGGGGAAACAATATAATATTCTTTTACTTCGATACTACGCCCATAAGAAAGGGCATATATTCCTAATAAAATTAGTACGTCTAGTACCCAAATAATTCTTTTGAACATAAGATTTTTAATTTAATTATGGAAAAGTATTTTTTAATAATTTTTATTTTTTTATTTTAACATCTTTTTTACTTCTAATTTTTTTATAAACAAATTCCATACAAATTTTTGTTTTATTATTGCAATAATTACAAACAAAAATATTTTCAAATTGATCATTAAACGGCGCTTTATCACCAAAACTTTCATCATCATTTTTAGTGATTTTCCTGCACCAAGCACATTTTTGTTTTAAATAATAATAATCAGACATGTTATTTAAATCTATAAATTTTTTATTACCTTATTGCTCTATTACTTTATTACCTCGTGATTTTCCACGGAATCCTTTGTCGTAACTCCTCAGGACGGGCTAAATAATCTTTTTCTGATATTCAACACTCGTAGGATAAGCAAATTCTATACCCTCTTTTTTAAATATTTCAAATATTTTTAAATTAATTTCTTGGAGCACGTCTAAATATTCTACATAATCTTGGGAATTGACATAAAAAGCAACTTCAAAATTTAAACTAAAATCCCCAAAAGACTTAAAGTGACATCTATCAAATTCTGCTATTTTATTCTGCATTACAATAGCTTCAACTAACCTAGGGATATTCTCTAACTTTTGCTTTTCTGTTTCATAGATAACCCCTAAAGTAAATAAAGCTCTTCTTTTTTCTAATCTTTTAAAATTCTGTACTCTAGTTTCTGTGAGTTCCTTATTACTCACAATCAATTGCTGCCCGTCAGGTGTACGAATTCGAGTAGTCTTAATACCAATTTTTTCTACTTCACCAATATCCTCTCCAATTTTAATAAAATCACCAACCTGAAACGGTTTATCGATAATGATTGAAAAAGAAGCAAATATATCACCTAATACATTTTGTAAAGCTAAAGCAACAGCAATACCGCCAATTCCTAAACCAGCAATTAAAGAAGTAACATCAACCCCTAAATTTCCTAAAATTAATATCAACCCTAGAGACCACAAGATTATTTTAATAATAACACTCAAAGTTCTAATAGCTGATTTATTGGCTTCTTCATCTTCTTTTCCACTTTTTAACATTGCTTTGTAAACCACATATTCAATAATCTTCTGTAAGGCTGAAATGGCTTCGTACACTAAAACTAATAGGAATATGGCTGAAATAACCTTTTCTAATATATCGGGCAACACAAGCGAACGTACGCCCAAATACAGAGCTATTAGAAAATATATAGGCGGTTTAATGTTAGATATAATCTCAACAATTGTATCATCAAAATCTGTTTTACTTCTTCCGGCCAGCTTCTTTAATCTACCAACAATAATAGTTTTAAATATCTTTAAAACAGCTAAAATCCCTATAAAAATCAAAACAGCTAGTAAATATTCTTTACCAGTATTGCTATAATACATATTAGATAAAAAGTCTTGAAACATATATTTTATTACCTTTATTGTACAATTCCTTAAGCTTTTAGTCAAAAACTAAAAAACCTGGCTTTTGCCAGGTTTAAATAGTTATTTTTCCCATCTCAACTTCTTAAATATTAATTTAATAAACTCAATAACTCCAATTACTAGGAAACCTATAAAAAGAACATACGCCCAATGCCACATCCCAAGTGGCGTTGTATGAAATATTTTTTGTAAAAACGGATTATAAATCGCCAAAGATTGTAAAACAAAACCAAAAGCCACACCACCAACTAAAAATTTATTGCTCCAAATTTTGGTTTGCCAAACAGGTTTAGATAAATCACGAACACTAAAAACATACAATAAAGTAGTAATTCCTAATATGGTAAAAGCAATAGTGTTAGCTAAAACAAAATTATCTGGCTCTCCTTGCCAAAAAAACCAAAAAGACAAAAGAATAAACGCAGCAATAATTAAACTAATAACTGTAATCAAAAGTCTATTTTCTCGATCTAATATATCTGTTTCTTTTTTAATTGGCTTGTCCTTCATAACATCACGTGAACATGGATCTTGGGTTAAAGCCAAGGCTGGAAAAGTGTCATCAATTAAATTAACCCAAATAATTTGTGAAGCTAAAATTGGCAAAGGCCATTTCAAAATCAAGGCAATCACTATAACCAAAACTTCACATAAAGAATCCGAAAGGAAATATAGAATAATTTTTTTAATATTTTCATAGATAATCCTGCCTTGTTTTACTGCTTCCACAATTGTCTTAAAGTTGTTTTTCAGTAAAATCAAATCTGAAGCTTCTTTAGCCACATCAGTAGCTGTACCTAAAGCTACACCGATATCTGCTTTCTTTAAAGCTGGGGCATCATTAATTCCATCTCCCGTCATTGCAACAACAGCGCCTCTTTCTTGCCAAGCATTTACAATCTTTAATTTTTGTTCAGGAGTGACACGAGCATAAAGTTTAATATCTTTAACTTTTTCTTTTAAATCTGTTTCTGATATTTTTTCTAAATCCTCACCTTCCAAAATATTTTTATCCTCTATTTTAAAACCAACTTCTTCAGCAATAACTTTAGCTGTAAATTTATTATCTCCAGTAATTACTACAGAACTAATTCCTGCTTTACGGGTAATATCCATTGTTTCTTTAACGTTTTCACGTACAGGATCTTTAATACCGACTAACCCAACTAAAACAAACTTAGTATATATATCTGGCATTGTTTGTTTAGTAAGTTTATCTTCTTCAGCCGTCTCTTCCGCTAAACTTTCAATGTGTTCTTTCATCTTATCATCAGAAATTATTTTAGCTTTAGATGACACTTTTTTGTATCCTAAAGCTAAAACACGCAAACCTTGTTTAGACATATCTTCATAAGTTTTAACAAACTTCTCACGTTTAGCAGGGGTTAACTCTTTATGGTGATTATCTTTAGTGTAGATATAGTTTGAAAAAAGTAAAACTTTTTCTGGAGCTCCTTTTAAATATATGATGTTATTATCATCATCAAACTTATTAAGAGTCATCATAAACTTGTATCTCGAATCAAAAGGAATCTCATCTAAACGAGGTGTTTGTTTTTCTAATTCATTTCTTTCCATACCTAATTGATGACCAGCTAAAAGTAATGCTCTTTCTGTTAAATTACCAACCAAGTGGTCAATCTTTAATTCACCTTCTCTATGAGCAATATATGCGTTATTACACAATGTACCTATACGTAATACAAAAAGCTGTTCCTCAGCAGCTTCAGAACTAAGTTCTGGTGCTCCACTCTTCAAATCTATTTTCACATCTTCTGTAACTACTTCTACTACCTGCATCTTTCCTTTAGTTAAAGTACCTGTTTTGTCTGCACAAATAACATTAGTTGATCCTAAAATCTCAGCTCCAAGTAATTTTTTAACCAAAGCACCTCTTTTCAAAATTCTCTGCATGCCAACAGCTAAAACAACTGTTACAATTACTGCTAATCCCTCAGGAATAGCTGAGACAGCTACAGCAACAGCTGTAGCAAACATCTCAGAAAATGAATGATTAAAAATTAAACCCAAAAATAAAATTAAAAGAGCTACAGCTAAAACCATTTTAGTTAAGAATAAAGCGAATTTATTTAACTTCTTTTGTAATGGTGTTTGTTCTTCTTTAACCCCAGCTACTAATTCAGCTATTCTACCAATAGCTGTTGAAATACCAGTTTCTACTACTACACCCATTCCACTTCCCTGTACAACATTAGTACCCATAAAGGCCATATTAATTCTTTCAGCCAAAATTGTTTTTTCATCTAAAACCTTTTTCTCCTTATTCCTTGATTCAGATTCACCGGTCAATATGGCTTCATTGATTTTTAAATCAACTATTTTGAATAAACGTAAATCTGCAGGTACTTTATCTCCTGCAGATAAAATTACTACATCTCCTGGAAATAAATCTTTAGTGTCAACCAATCTTTCTTCACCATTTCTAATAATCTTAGCTTGTGTAACTACAATCTTTTGTAAAGCTTTTAATGCGTTAGATGTTTTAATCTCTTGCCAGAAGCCTACTATAATATTAATTAAGACAGCTAGAAGAATAATGCCCGCATCAATTACATCACCAAGAACTAAACTAATCAATGCTGCTATAACCAAAACCAAAACCATAGCTGATTTCATTTGTGACCACAAAACATGCATCCAACCTTCGGCTTCCTTTTGTGGCAACTCATTAGTTCCACAATGAGCCCTCTTGCTTTTAATTTGTTTATCTTCCAGCCCCTTTTCCGAAGAACTCAAACGATCAAAGGTTTCTTCCAAATTAAAACTCCACCACTTTACTTCACGTGGCTTTTCTTTTTCTTCTGTTTTGTCTTTTATCTTTAACATTCATCCTTATTATATATCATTTTAGGGAATAAAAAAACCCACATCGTATTGTGTACAATGTGGGACAATCTCTTTGAGATTGTTTAAAGAACTTATTTCAACAGAATCATTCGCCTCGAAGAAACAAAATCACCTGCTTGGATGCGACAGAAATATATGCCGCTTGGTAGCTCCGTTGCGTTCCATTCAGTCTTATAATCTCCGGCTGTCTGTTGTTCAGAGACTAATTCAGCAACTTTCCGACCATTAACGTCATAAATAACCAACTCAACATGATTATCCGCCGGTAAGTTATATTGAATAGTTGTTACAGGATTAAATGGATTTGGATAATTCTGGTGTAATTCAAAATTATTAGGAATACTCTCTACTGCCCCATCGAGCATGTTAATTCCCATAATTTGATAAAATTTATCCAGATCCAATTTTCCAAAATCTGCTTCAACCTGACTAAGAACCTGTTTTTTTGAAAGATTTTTCGCCAAAGAATTGTTAGCACAACTTGGCAATTCAAAGGATCCTATTAATAATTGGCAATCCTGAGTTACTGGTAACATGTATGCCCGGCCAGGTTCAAGGGTATCGGTTTCAACACAAACTTGTCCGCCGTCGATATAAAATGCAACGGGCATGAACGAATTAACAGGAAAACTGTTAATTCCTCCATTAATTGGTGTTCCTTTTTTTGAATAAGGAACAGCAACCGGCCACCAACCCTTAACCGCATCCGTAACAATAAAATCTACTGGTCTACCACGACAGGTCCAAACACTACTTGTTAACCCATCACCATTAAAATATATAAGGTATGGTTCGACAGGATAATAAAGACCATGCCAAATAGGTCTCCAAACACCACTAACAAAAGCAAGTGTTGGCCAATCGTATGGTGAATAATGGCCACCATCTTGATATTGAAAATGGTGTACCGGTATAGATGTTGTTCTCATACCCAAAACATCCATTGGTATTTGAAATTGGATATCTTCTCCTATATAAACACGACACCTACCTTCAACATCTACTTTCTGAGGAAAGTGTCCTGTCATAAAGAGACAGGAATCCAACGTCACTCTTGCCATTTTTGTCATCAGCGTATCAATCACAGGAATGGTAATTTCAAGAGTTGTAAGATACCAAAACGAATCCAAATAAGTTGTTCGTTTTCCATTGATAGCAAACCGCCTAACAAAACCAGTTGAATCATTGGTTATCTCTTTAAAATTAAATGACATGTTTGTGTCCAAGACACTAGTAAGAAATAATCCGTGGGTCGTGCTTATCTCAAAATAGACAGAGTCTATTGAGAAGCCGGCTGGGTATTGAACCCAACTATGAAATGTACCCCATCGAATTTCTAAACTTACCAAATCACCAGTCATTGCATGATTTTCCATTGGCCCCATTGTCATCCATAAGTCCGGTGTGGATTCTTGAGTAAATCCAAAAGAAGAAATAACCAATAATATTAAAATACTACTAACTACGACTCTTTTTACCATAACAAAGTCCTCCTGAAAAATGAATAAATATAATGAATTAAAAACGTACTGTGTGCATATATTAACATTTATACACCTTTTTGTCAACCCTAAAAAACAAACAAAAAATGGCTATAATTAGCCAAAATATATACCCGAATCTAGGTTCGGGTTACTAATTTAGGGGGGAACCTAGGTTCCCCCTACCTTATTTAACCTCTTTTAATATCAAACTACCTAGATTATACTCTAATTTCTGTCCTGTAAACATGTCTGTGCCTGATATTTGTACATTATCTATAAGTCTAAAATTAGCACTTGTAGGAATAAACTCTATTTCAAAGTTAGATTGTATAGTATTTAAAGTATTTAATTCTTTAATTTCCCAGGTTATTATGTTTGAGCCAAATTTTAAAGGTTCTCCTTTATTAACAACAAAGTCATCTGTCCAATTAATTTGGTCAGATAATTTTATTGTCACCACTACATCTTTAATACGATTTAAATAATTTAAAGGTTGTACAAAAATTCTTACAGATGTTTCTTCTCCAATTACTGGTGGCCAAGCACCAAATCCTAATTGTTCCCCTTCTTTAGTAAAATATATATAGCTTGCAGAAATTTTTAAATCACTAGAAACTTTAACTTGCATAGCATCTGTATCTTGTTCAAAAATTTGATTTGAAATTATTCCAGAGATATTTGCTTGAGATGATATTTTTGGATTAGAAACAGGTATGATATTTTTAACTTTAAAGATATAGCTTAAACTTACCTCTTCGTTACTTTCTAAACTAGTTAAACTTTCATTCTGTTTTGATGACCAAATAATATTATTACCCTCTACATCTCCTTGTGTATTTAAAGATTCAAAATCAATTGCTTGTCCTTGTAAATCTACTTTAACTATTACATCTTCCATTATATTAGAAGTAATATTTTTAAAAGTTAAAACATATTCCAATTCATCACCTGGCTTAGCAGGCAAAGTCCCCTCTTTGTTAACAAGAAAACTAGCATCTATGTATGGCCCATTAATTACTTGATTATGTTTAGGAACAAAAATATTTGGAATATCAAATTGTTTAAATATTAATATTGCATTGGTTATTAATAACAAGATGATAATTATGACAAACATAACATCCATTACTAAATGATGTTTTTTCTCACGATAATGTTTATCATAGCGTTTACGCGCAGGTCTAGTAAATACATTCAATGTACGAATGTAAATAGGGCGACGTGGTTCTTGTAAGTCGCTTTTTTCAATAATTTGTTCGTCTTTTGAGACGTCAATTATTTCTTTTTTGTTATTATCTTCATTCATATATATTTTTATTGCATTCCTAATATTTCTACTTGTCCATCATTATCAATATCTACAGCAGCTACTTTAACGCCATTTCTAGATGATGAATCAAAGGCAAAGAATCCAGGATCTACTAAATGCCCTATTTTATCATAAATCATAATATGAGGACCTCCAGTTCTTCCTGCACCTGTAATTATCTCATCTTTACCATCATAATTCAAATCCATACATGTAACATTTACACCACCTCTAAAGTTCTTGTTATATGGAAAAAATCCTGGATCAAACAAATGTCCTGTATAATCAAATATCATTACATGAGGACCGCCACCAAAACCTGCTCCTGTTACAATCTCTTTATACCCATTTCCATTTAAATCACCTAAAGCCACTTGTACACCACCTCTAAAGTTGGGATGATAAGCCATCCAACCTTTATGTAATGTTTCTCCATTATAGTTAAATATCTTAACATTAGGACTTGCTCCATTTTGCGTACCAGTTACAATTTCTAATTTAGAATCATCTTGAACATTGCCTACAGCAATGTTTATACCTCTTGTATATGATTCCCCGTAAGGATAAAATTTCTTTATTAAAACATCATTTTTAAATATCTGTATATCTGATTTACCAGCAACAATTTTTTCTTTAACACCATCTTTGTCTATATCAATATTAATTATCTGAACTCCACCAGGAAAATTAGGATCGTAAGCATAAAAACCTGCTCTTTTAGAATTTCCTCTTTTATCAAAAACACGGACAAAATCACCATTAGTAAAAACTACATCTGTAATTTCTTCACCTTCTAATTTACGAAGAAGAATTATTCCATCCTCTGGTTGTAAAGTTACTTTTTTAACCAAACGTCCATTATTAACATTCAGATCTTGTGTCCCACGAATTTTTTCATAAACACCATTACTACCTAAATCAATTGTTTTAGTTTGATTAGTTGAGTTAACTAAAGCAACGCCATTAGAAAAATCTCTTTGCCACACGCTTGGAATATATTTATTATCTGAACCAAATAAATTTTTAGAATCTCCAACAGGTTGTCCTAAATTAATATTGTATTCATCATACCACCAAATAGCTTCGTGTTTAGCAATTGAATTATCATAACCAAAATATGCATCACCTATTAAACTTGATGTTAAGCCAAAACGCATATTTTGATAATCATTTTGATTCCCTAAACCATTTAAAACAAACATTTGTGAATAACCAACTTGGTTCTGATTTGTCTTTAAAGCATTCATTGAATCTTGCCAACGTCCACTGCCTTGCCACGGTGTTGGAAAATCTTCAAACATGCGACCATTAACATTTGATTGGTATTTAATTTCTGATGCGCCATTAATAACAAGGATATATTTTGAACCAAAAGTTTGTCTTGAATTCTTAAGTAATTTTTCAAACCCCAATTTCCATTGATTATCAATATATCCAGCTGTATCTTTTTTTCTATCATTATTAATATCAATATTTCCATTGTTCGCCCATGCAATCCCCGGATCAACCATGTCATAAAAAATACCATCCCATAATCCTGTATCTAAAACTTTACTTTTCACATATCCAGGAAACCAATCAGACCAATCACTAGATACATTAATATTTTTAATTCCAGGCCAAGTTGATATTGTATTTCCACTAGGATCTTTTAACCACCAAGAACTTTTAATTTGTTGTTTTAATTGATAATTAAAACTTCTAGTATCACCTAAAGCAGAAGTGTTAACACTCTGAGCTGGAGTATATGCCAATATTTTTATGTCTGGATTCTTACTTCTTGCATAATTAAAAAAAGCCTCATTGTACAATTGAGTATCAATAGGCAAAATAACTAGGTCATATTTAGCTAAACTATCATAATCAAAGCTTTGATCTGATGATAGATAATAGTTAGCTAACTTAGGATAATCCAAAACAGCTGAACCCTGTTCAGCGGAAACAAAAAAACCTATTAAAAATAGGCTAAAGATAAGGATATATCTACTTAATATTTTCATGTTTTTAAGTACCATTAACATCCTTTATTATATCAAAAATAATCTAGTTTGTCAAGTTAAGGCTTAAAAACAAGGTTTATGAGTGTTTTATAATATTCTACTGGATTATTGTTATTTAAAACAAATTTTTTAACTTTCTCTCCTTCTTTCTGAACCACTCTACTATTTTTCCATAAATATTCAATCTTGTTTATCAAATCTTTTTCATTACTTATATTAAA
>Ga0075122_10001693_pt1 | contig 15245 bp, 23 predicted proteins | sample AntAceMetag02UKB_FD_69790 | JGI IMG/M metagenome (GOLD analysis project Ga0075122, IMG submission 69790) | Saline lake microbial communities from Ace Lake, Antarctica - Antarctic Ace Lake Metagenome 02UKB | ecosystem: Environmental > Aquatic > Non-marine Saline and Alkaline > Saline | place... | reverse complement strand
AATTGCTGGTGTAGGGGTTAAATCCGTTAATATCAGCAGGAACACCAAATGCGAAGGCAGCTTACTAGAACGGTTCTGACGCTCATGGACGAAAGCGTGGGGAGCGAAGGGGATTAGATACCCCCGTAGTCCACGCCGTAAACGATGTGCACTAGGTATTGGGAGTATCGACCCTCCCAGTGCCGTTGAAAAAAGCTAACGCGTTAAGTGCACCGCCTGGGGAGTACGGTCGCAAGACTAAAACTCAAAGGAATAGACGGGGACCCGCACAAGCGGTGGATCATGCGGTTTAATTCGATGATACGCGAGGAACCTCACCAAGACTTGACATATAGCTGCAAGCTCTTAGAAATAAGAGCCTCCTTCGAGGGTGCTATACAGGTGCTGCATGGTTGCCGTCAGCTCGTGCCGTGAGGTGTACCGTTAAGTCGGGTAACGAGCGCAACCCTCGCCGTGTGTTAAATGTACACACGGGACTGCCTAGGCAACTAGGAGGAAGGCGGGGACGACGTCAAATCAGCATGGCCCTTACGTCTTGGGCAACACGCATGATACAATGGCCGGTACAAAGGGTCGCTAAGCCGCGAGGTGGAGCCAATCCCAAAAAATCGGCCTAAGTTCGGATTGTAGGCTGCAATTCGCCTACATGAAGTTGGAATCGCTAGTAACCGCGAATCAGAACGTCGCGGTGAATACGTTCTCGGGTCTTGTACTCACCGCCCGTCATACCACGAAAGTTGGCAGTACCCGAAGGCTCTCGTAAGAGGGACGAAGGTAAGGTCAGTAATCAGGGTAAAGTCGTAACAAGGCATCCGTAGCGGAAGCTGTGGATGGATCACCTCCTTTCTGGAGATAATCCAACGGAAGTTGGATTCAAGAAAGTTGGTTCCGATCATTTAGTTATTTATAATTTTATGATAAATCGGGATCAGATTATCAGTAGACTGTTCACTGATCTTTGTCACGTTTTTGTAGTAAATTAAAGAACCGCCCAATTTATTTTGGGTGGTTTTTGTTTGTATATTTTTAGCTCTCCCCCTACTAGGGGGAGCACACGACGCCAGTCGGTGAGGGGGTCTGGAGAAGCTTGAAGAATGGTTTAAAAAATTTAAATTCTAGTAAGGGTAATTATAAATTGCCTTAGAAACTAAATAAACAATACAAACTCTACAGCTTCGGCAGACCCCACTGTCTCCTCGGCAAGCTCAGAGTCTGCCTCCCCTTATAGGGGAGGAGCTAACCAATTTCTTGACGCCATTTTTAATAAAAGCTATAATGATAGCACTACTAAATAAATTAAATTTTTATGTGCCATAATTCTTATGACCGTTTGATCGACCTCGCCCAAAGGACGGGGGATCGGTTGATTGTCCACAATCCAATCGATTGTCAAGATACTGTGATCATGAGCGTAGATGAATATGAAAAATTGATTGATAATAAAGATAATTTTGATTCTGAAGGTTGTAGGGATGTTAGAAGTCTATCTAGTAATCAAATGTTGGATCAAATAAATCGTGACATCGCTATTTGGCGTGCTGAAAAAGAACAAGAAGGAGAGTCTGATAGGGAAATTGCTTTGGATGACGAGTTTGCTGAGGAAACTCCATTCGATCCGTTTGCTGAACAGGATTATCATCCAAAATCCTGGCATAGTGCCGGCAGTGTTTTAGGTGACAGATATAATGATTTTTATGATGATTTTGAGGGTGAGGATAAACATGGTGGAGATGAGGAAGACGAGATAGCTGATTTTGATTTCAGTATGGATGATTGGAGTGATGAGGATGAATTTGGGCAAGAAAAAAAGGTAGACTCACAAAAAGACTTATCACAAAAGGAACCAGAAGAGGATGAAATAAAAATAGAAGATATTCCATTTGATATTGATTTATCAAAGATAGAAGATGTTAAGATAGATATTCCTTTCTTAAATCAAGATTTGGAAGGTGAAGACTGGAACGAAGAACCACTAGATAGTGACGATGATCCGGTTTTTTATGAAGAGCCGGTTTAGACATCTAAACATACGGCCTGACGGTCTAAACAATTAAACAATTGACAATAAAAATACCCGCTGGATAGCGGGTTTTGTTTTTGAATAAAAATGTCTTAGAATGTCCCTTCTCCTTGTAGGAGAAGGACAGGATGAGGTCTAGGGACGAGTGCAAAGACAAAAGCTTATGTATTATATACTACGTAGCTCCTATGAGACCTCACCCCTGACCCCTCTCCTAAAAGGAGAGGGGAATTTCTTTGTATCGGCGTACTAGTACGCCGATACGTGAAAAAGATGTTGTGATACCGTGTACTAGTACATAGTATCACAACACAACAAACAAAAAACCACCCGTAATCCTCCCTGCTCTGATTCCAATGTTTTAGAATCAAGGCAGGTGAACGGATGGTGTTTTATCCTATTCACCGGTGCGTCTGCTTGCCTATGGTTTGGGTTAGGTGAGAAAGAACGGGTCTTTAGAATATCTCCCTCCTTGCTTGCATCCACCGAATCTTGGCCTGTGCCTTGGCAAGTTTAGCCAGTGCTTTGTCCAGTTTGGCCTGGGTGCTGGCTTCTTGAGCCGTGGTAGTGTTGAGTTTTTCACCCGGCCGAGCGGCGGCGGCTTGTTCCTCTTTGGTGGTTGATGAAGCATCGTCCACCTGGCAGTCACATGGGTTACTGTCCCTTGCTCCGTCGATCCCGACTTCGACTAGCGGTTGATTTGGCTCGCTTTCGGGGGGCGTGCGGATAGCAAAGCCAAGAGGAACCCCTGCTATTACTGCGAGAAAAATAAATACTACTACATTGCGAGCTGCTGTCATCGTAATATCTCCTCTGGTAATTGACGTTGGGTTAAATATAGCAAAAAGAGGTAAGTCTGTCAATCTAAAGTATTGTAATTATTGAAAATGTTTAAATATACCCACAACCTATCCCCACTTTACCCCTTGACTTAAAATATAAAACAGTGTATAATGACGGAGCGTTTAATTGGCGCATATTTTTAATAATATATTTGGCTAAATATAGCCAAAAAATAGAGTAAAACCGCTGGATTACAAAACTACTACGACCACTCGTGAGTAGTGCGGGGAACATTAAGACGTATGGCAGACTTTGACAGATCAAAGCCACACGTAAATGTAGGTACTATTGGTCACGTAGATCATGGTAAAACTACTTTGACAGCTGCTATTTTAAAAGTAGCCGCTGCAAAAGGTTTGATTGCTCAAGCCAAGGGTGTTGACGAAATCGATGCTGCTCCAGAAGAAAAAGCTCGTGGTATTACTATCGCGACTGCTCATGTGGAGTATGAAACCGAAGCTCGTCATTATGCTCACGTTGATTGTCCAGGACATGCTGATTATGTAAAAAACATGATCACAGGTGCTGCTCAAATGGACGGTGCTATCCTAGTTGTTTCAGCCGCTGACGGCCCAATGCCTCAGACACGTGAACACATCCTATTGGCTCGCCAAGTAGGTGTGCCTTATATTATCGTATTTTTGAATAAGATTGACCAAGTTTCTGATCCAGAGCTTATCGATCTTGTAGAAGAAGAAGTAAAAGATCTTCTAAAGAAATACGATTTCCCAGGAGATACTACTCCTATTATCCGTGGTTCAGCTTTGAAAGCTGTAGAAAATCCAGAAGATGATGCTAATTCTCAACCTATAATGGATTTGCTAAAATCATTGGATGAATATATTCCACAACCAGAACGTGATCTTGATAAATCTTTCATGATGCCAATTGAAGATGTATTTTCAATCGAAGGTCGTGGTACAGTAGTAACTGGTAAAATCGATCGTGGTATTGTAAATGTTGGTGATGATGTAGAAATGGTTGGTATGGGAAGTGAAGTTACAAAAACAACTGTTACTGGAGTAGAGATGTTTAACAAAAATCTACAACGTGGTGAAGCAGGAGACAATGCTGGAATACTCCTTCGTGGTACTAAGAAAGACGAAGTACAGCGTGGTCAGGTTTTGGCTAAACCAGGCACAATAAAGCCTCATACTGAGTTTGAGGCAGAAGTGTATGCTCTTACAAAAGAAGAAGGTGGTCGTCATAAACCATTTTTCAAAGGCTATAAACCACAGTTTTACATCCGTACTACCGATGTAACTGGTGAAGTTTCTTTACCAGAAGGAACTGAGATGGTAATGCCAGGTGATACTGTCAACTTGAATATCAAGATGATTGTACCTGTTGCTTTGGAAGACAAGATGCGTTTTGCTATCCGTGAGGGTGGTAGAACTGTAGCTTCTGGTGTAGTAACCAAGATTATCAATTAAATTAAAAGCTGAGGGGCCCAATTTGGGCCCCTCTTGGCTTTCTATATAAGTTCTTTTATAAATATGACAACAGATAACGAAACCAAAACTAAGACAACTGAAAAGACAGAGAAAACAGAAGAAGTAAAACAAAAAGTAAGAATAAAAATTAGAGCTTACGATAACAAGATTATCGATAAGGCTACTAAGACTATTATTGATACAGCTGAGCGCAATGGTGCCAAAGTTGTAGGTCCAGTACCTTTGCCAACTGAGAAAAGCAAATTTAGTGTAGGACGTTCTACTTTTGTACACAAGACTTCCTCAGAGCAGTACGAAATGCGTACTCACAAGCGTTTGATTGATATTGTAAACCCTAATGCAAAAGCAATTGATTCCTTGATGAATTTGAATTTGCCTAGTGGTGTTGACATAGAAATCAAGATGAGCTAGACCGTATTGTCTGTCAGTTGATTGGTGTGGATAAGGTGTTAGTTTTAGCCCTTGACAATTAGTTTCATTTGCGTTAAAATAGTGCCGTTACATATATTACATATCTAACAGTGAGTCAGATAAGATTTCTTTTACTAGAAAAAACATCTGTACGAGCAGGTAGATATATTAAGAGGTGCAAAATACTTAAATAAATTACAAGCCATTAAAACCTATAAACAGGATTTAAAGGCTAGAGGCGAGAATCACTTTTGTTAAAGGTGTTTCACGCTTCTAGTTTTTTGTTAAAAAAAGACCAGAGAATAAAATAAGCTATTATGAAATTCATAGTTGGAAGAAAACTCGATATGACTCAGGTGTTTGGTGCAGACGGAATGGTCGTGCCAGTCACTCGTGTAGAGGCCAACCCTTGTGTTGTTACACAGGTAAAGAATAAACAAAAAGATGGAGTAGATTCCATCCAAGTTGGATATGGAAAACAAAAGTTTTTTAGAATAAACAAGCCTACCAAAGGACACTTAAAAGATATAAAATGGGATGATGCAGAAACAGTAAGAGACATGGTAGACTTCAAAATAGAAGAAGGTTCCAAATTGGAAAAAGGTCATGTTATTACTATTGGCGCTTTTGAAAAAGGCGAAAAAGTACAAGTAATTGGCAAATCCAAAGGTAAGGGTTTCCAAGGCGTAGTAAAGAGACATGGTTTTCATGGTTCTCCTGCTAGTCATGGTCATAAAGATCAATTACGCATGCCTGGTTCTATTGGTGCTACCGATGCGGCTAGAGTTTTCAAGGGTACTCGCATGGGTGGTCATATGGGAGATGATAAAGTGACTGTAAAGAATTTGGAAATTGTTGAAATAAAACCAGAAGAAAATATTCTTTTTATAAAAGGAGCTGTTCCTGGAGCAAGAAATGGAATTTTGTTTATTTCTACAGCAGAAGGTAATTTTGAAGTAGAAAATTTGAAAAACATGTTGAAGAATGAAAAAGAGGTAGAAAAGGTAGTAGAAGAAACCGAAGTAAAGCTAGAAGAAAAAGTTGTCCCGCCTGCGGACGGGATCCCTGCAGAAGGCGGGAAAGAGCCAAAAGAAGAGGTAAAGGAAGCTAAAGAAGAAGTAAAACCAGAAGAAAAAGTAGAGGAAACAAAAGAAGATACTAAAGAAGAAAAAGCCAATTAATTATAGTATTATGCCAAAAGTTAAGCTTTATAACAATCAAGGAAAAGAGACAGGAACCATTGATCTTAATGAAGATGTTTTTGGTGTAAAAGTAAAAAAATCAGTCGTTCATCAAGTTTACACTGCTCTTATGGCTAATGCACGCCAAGCTTGGGCACATACCAAGAATAAAGGAGAAGTGCGTGGTGGTGGTCGCAAGCCTTGGAAACAAAAAGGTACTGGTCGCGCCCGTCATGGTTCTATTCGTTCACCTCTTTGGGTGGGTGGTGGTGTAACTTTTGGTCCACTTAAGACAAGAAATTACAAACAAAAAATTAATAAAAAAATGAATCAGTTGGCAGTAAAAATGTGTCTTTCTGATAAAGCTTTTAATGATAAATTCGTTGTTTTGGAAAAATTACCTACCGAAGGTAAATCTAAAGATGTTGCAAAGCTTAGGGAAGCTTTGCCAGGTATGGGAAGAACTACACTTTTCCTTACTCCTAAAGTGGATGAAAAAATAAACCTAGCTACTCGTAATATAGTAAAATTTGACATGCAACAGGCAAAGGATGTAAATGTAGTAGATCTACTAAATCATCAATATGTTGTTATTACAAAAAAAGGTTTAGAAGTTTTAGAAAATCGTTTGAAATAATTATATGGGATTACTTGGTAAATTGAAAATCAAAAAAGAAGATAAAGTAAAGGATGTAAAGCCTGTGTCTTCTGTTTTGAAAGAAGAAGAGAAAAAGACTGTTTCAAAAAAAGAAGTTGAAAAAGACACCGCTACCAAAAAAGTTCCAACAAAAAAGACAACAAAAAATAAAGGTGAGGCTGGTAAAGTTTTGGTAAGACCACTTATTAGTGAAAAGGCTGCTATTGCTGAGACAAATGGTGTTTATACCTTTGTTGTTTTGGAGAGTGCTAGTAAGATTGATATTAGAAATGCAATAAAGCAGGTTTACGGAGTGGAACCAAAGAAGGTTCGAGTTATGAATATGGAAGGTAAGGCAAAACGTTATGGTAGAAGTCGCGGTAGACGTAGTGCTTGGAAAAAAGCAATTGCTACTTTGCCAAAAGGACAGAGTATAAGTATTCATGAAGGAGTGTAATTAATTATAAGTTTTTTTGAAAATATTTTGAAATATGGCAGTAAAAGTTTACAAACCAACTACACCAGGAAGACGCAAATCAAGTGTGCAGGACTTTTCTGATATTACAAAAAAGCGTCCTGAAAAATCATTGATTGCTCCTATGAAGAGTAAAGCTGGTCGTAATAACCAAGGAAAGATTACTGTTAGACATCGTGGTGGTGGTGTAAAAAAATTGTACAGAGTGGTAGATTTCAAGCGCAGTGATTTTGATATTGAGTTTGAAGTAAAAACAATTGAATATGATCCAAATCGTAATGCTCGCATTATGATGGTGGAGAGTACAGAAGGCAAGAAAGCCTACTATTTGGCTCCTCAGGGTATCAAAGTTGGCCAGAATGTGGTTTGTAGTAAGAATGCGGTAGAGCCTGTTACAGGCAATCGTATGCCTCTGGAAAAAATTCCTGTTGGTTTGTCTGTCTACAATGTGGAGCTTACTCCTGGTAAAGGTGGTCAAATTGTAAGAGGCGCTGGTAATAGTGCTCAATTGCATGTGATTGAAGGAAAGTATGCTCAGTTAAAGTTACCTTCCGGTGAGGTTAGGTTGGTGCAAAAGGAATCTTTCGCCACTGTTGGCATGGTAAGTAATCCAGACTATCGTTTGGTAAGATGGGGTAAAGCTGGCAGAAGAAGAATGTTGGGTTGGAGACCAATTGTAAAAGGTAAAAACATGAATCCGGTTGATCATCCGCATGGTGGTGGTGAGGGGCACAGTCCAATTGGTTTGAGAGGTGGTCCAAAGACAAAATGGGGTAAGAAAGCTATGGGTGTAAAGACTCGTAAAAAAGGTAAGTGGAGTGATAAGTTTGTTGTAAAGAGTAGAAAGAGTAAAAAAAGATAAAAAATAATAAATTATAAAAAGTTAATCTCTAATTATGTCACGTAGTTTGAAAAAAGGACCTTATATAGATGAAAAACTAGCTAAAAAGGTCTCAAAAGCAAAAGAAAATAGCGATAGTAAACCAATTAAGACTTGGGCTAGAGCTTCTACTGTTGTTCCGGATATGGTTGGAATGACGTTTTTAGTGCATAATGGAAAAGATTTTATAAGTGTTTTTGTAGAAGAAAATATGGTAGGTCATAAGTTGGGTGAATTTTCTCCAACTAAGAAATTTGTTAGTCATGGTGGTAAGATGGCCAAACAACAAGCTAAATAATAATCTATATGGAAAAAGCAAGAGCAGTTGCAAAATTAAAAAGCCTAAGAATAGCACCTCGTAAAGTACGTTTGGTGATAGGTCTTATTCGTGGTTTAAAAGTAGAGGATGCTATTGTTCAGCTAGAGGTTTCCAAAAAATCAGCAGCTCGTCCAGTCTTGAAATTGCTAAACTCAGCTGTTGCCAATTCAAAGCACAATCATGATATGAAAGCTGAGACACTAGTAATCAAAGAAGCCATGGTAGACGAGGGTGCTACATTGCACCGTTGGATGCCACGTGCTATGGGTAGAGCGACACCTCTTCGCAAAAGAAGTTCTCATATTACTTTGGTTCTAGAAGGGGAGATAGAGGAAAAGAAAGCGAAGAAAACTAAAAAAATCGAAGAAGGTAAAAAAACAACTGAAGATAAAAAAGAAAAGAAGGTAAAAGTAAAAAAAGAAGATAAAGATAATAAATAATTTGTCAATATGGGTCATAAAGTCCATCCAAAAATTCACAGAACACAGATAATCTATACTTGGGATTCCAAATGGTTTTCAAAAAAGGATTACTCTACTTTTGCAGAGCAGGATATAAGAATCCGTGAGTTTTTGACAAAAAAATTTAAGGATGCAAATATTGACGCTATTAGTGTGGAGCGTGGTGCCAAAGATATGACTGTTACCATTTTAGCTGCCAAGCCTGGTTTTATAATCGGTCGTGGTGGTAAAGGAATTGATGAAGTTAGAAAAGAAATTGAAAGAAAGTTTTTAAAGATGTCTTTAAAAGTTAAATTGAATGTAAGAGAAGTCAAATCTCCAGCCTTGTCTGCTGCTGTTATTGCTCAGACTATTGCTAGTGATATAGAACGTCGTATTCCTTTTCGTAGAGTAATGAAGCAGAGCAGAGATAGAGTAATGAAGGCCGGAGCAAAGGGTGTAAAAATCATGATGTCCGGACGTCTAAATGGTGTAGAAATTGCTCGTCGCGAGACTTTGTCAGATGGAAAAGTTCCTTTGATAACTTTGCGTAGCGATGTTGATTATTTTTTTGTAAAGGCCCATACTATTTACGGTGTTATCGGTATCAAGGTTTGGGTTTATCATGGTGAAATTTTTGGCAGAAAAGATAAGTTTGCAGATGCAGAAGAGGGAAGTAAAAAAAGAGATAAAAATAAATTTGTTAAACAAAAGTAATTATGTTGTTACCAAAGAAAGTAAAACATAGAAAGTGGCACAAGCCACGTAGAGCAAACAAAGGTGTGGCTACTAGAATAAACACAGTTGCTTTTGGTAGTTATGGCTTGGTTTCAGAGACTTATAGTTGGATTACTTCCAGACAAATTGAGGCCGGTCGTAGAGTTTTGACTAGATATGTAAGACGTGGTGGAAAGGTGTGGATTCGTGTTTTTCCAGATCGTCCTGTGACCAAAAAAGGTAGCGAAGTGCCTATGGGAGGTGGTAAAGGTGCACCAGACCATTATGTTGCTACAATAAAGCCAGGTACAGTTTTGTTTGAGATGGAAGGTGTATCAGAAGAAAAAGCAAAAGAAGCCCTAATTTTATGTTCTCACAAATTGCCAGTAAAGGCTAGATTTGTAAAAAAAGTTTAATAATATGGATATTCAAGATTTGAAAAATAAAAGCATAAAAGAGTTACATGAACTTTTGGCTGAAAAGCGTAATGAGTTGCGTGAGCTTAGATTCAAGGTGAGTGAAAAGCAACTAAAGAATGTTTCCGAAATAAAAAAAGTTAGAAAGACAATTGCTCAGATCCTTACCATAATTAAGGCTGGTAATAAAAAGGAGCAAAAATAATTTAAATTATTATGAGTGAAGAAAAGAAAACAACAGAGAAAAAGGTGCCTAGTCGTCATTTTGATGGCGAAGTTGTTAGTGTTGCAGAAAATAAGACAATACATGTTTTGGTAGCAAGTATTAAGATGCATCCAAAATACCGAAAGCAATACACTACAACTAGAAAGTATCCTGTGCACGATGAGAAGAATCAGGCCGAAGTAGGGGATAAAGTTGTTTTCGAAGGTTGTCGTCCATTTAGTAAGACAAAGAGATGGCGTTTAGTCAAAATAGTTAAATAATTTTTTTCAAAAAGTAACTGATATGATTCAGCATAGATCAATGTTAAAAGTAGCCGATAATAGTGGTGCCAAAAAGCTCCAGTGTATTAGAGTTTTGGGTGGTTACAAAAAAAGATTCGCTAGAATTGGTGATGTTATTACTTGTACAGTAAAAGAAGCTGCTCCACGTGCGGCGATAAAAAAAGGTGATATTATACATGCTGTTATTGTGAGACAGAGAAAAGAAATGCGTCGTAAAGATGGTTCATATATACGTTTTGATGAGAATGCTGCAGTAGTTATTGATAGGGCAAACAAAGAACCAAAGGCCACACGTATTTTTGGTCCGGTAGCTAGAGAGCTTAGAGTAAAAGGATTTCAAAAAATTGTCTCTCTCGCCCCAGAAGTACTATAAGATAAAGATTTTTAAAAGATTACACAGATTAAAAGTATGAAAATAAAAACAGGCGACAAAGTAAAAGTATTGGTTGGCAAAGATAAAGGAAAGACTGGTAAAGTCATTCAGGTTTTGCTTAGTAAAAAAACTAATCAATCTTTTGTTGTGGTAGAGGATGTAAATATTTTGAAAAAGCACATGAAAGCACGTCGTCAAGGTGAAAAGGGTCAGATTATCGAGTTACCAGCCCCGCTACATGTTAGTAACGTTATGTTGGTAGATCCAAAGAGTAGTAAGCCAAGCAGAGTAGGCTATAAGACAGAAGGAAAAGAAAAAAAACGTATAGCAAAAAAGAGTGGTGAATTTTTAAACTAATTATCTTTTCTAAGAAAAGAAAACAAATAATATGGAATCGAGATTGAAAAAACAATATAAAGAAAAGGTAGCCCCAGCACTGAAAGAGCAGTTTGGCTACAAAAATATAATGCAAGTACCAAAGTTAAAAAAGGTTGTACTTAATGTTGGATATGGTCGTCATTTGAAAGACGCTGGTTTTATAGAAAATGTAGAAAAGACTCTACGTGCTATTACAGGACAGAGTCCAATACACAACAAGGCTAAGAAATCTATTTCAAACTTTAAAATTCGTGAAGGTATGAAGATTGGTATTTCTGTAACATTACGTGATCAGAAGATGTATGATTTTATTGATAAGTTGGTTTCGGTTACTTTGCCTCGTGTGAGAGATTTCCGTGGTGTAAGTCGTAAGAGTTTTGATAAAACAGGTAATTTCACTTTGGGTTTCAAGGAGCATATTGCTTTTCCAGAGGTCACGGGTGATTCTATCGAGAAGATTCACGGTTTAGAAGTTGTAATTAACACTAGTGCAAAAACCAAAGAAGAGGGTGAGGCACTTCTAGAGAAGCTAGGTTTTCCATTCAAGAAATAAATAAATTAAATATGGCAACTAAAGCACAAATAGCAAAATCAAGTCGTAAGCCAAAATTTAGCACTAGAACGGTAAGACGCTGTTGGAAGTGTGGCCGTGAACGTGGATTTTTAAGAAAATTTGGTCTTTGCCGTATTTGTTTTAGGGAACTAGCCAACGATGGTAAGTTGCCGGGTATTCGTAAATCAAGCTGGTAAATTATTTAAAAAATTATCAAATAATATAATTATTGTAACTTATGATGACTGATCCAATTGCTGATATGCTAACTCGCATTAGAAACGCCCAAATGTCAAGAAAGGGCAGTGTTGAGTTACCTTTTTCAAAATTGAAAAAAAATATTGCAGATATCTTGAGTAAAGAAGGTTACTTGGGTAAGGTTGTTGAAGTGGATGCTGAACCAGTGAAAAATTTGATATTGGAATTGAAATACAGTAATAAACAACCAGTAATACGTTCTATAAAAAGAGAGAGTAAGCCAGGTCGTAGGGTATATTGTAAAGCAGAAGAGATGCCAAAAGTTTTGAACAACTACGGCGTAGCTATTGTCTCTACCTCTGGTGGTCTTATGACCAACAAAGAAGCCCGTAAAAAAGGTGTTGGTGGAGAAATCATTTGTTCAGTCTACTAAGGATTTTCAATAGATTAATAAAAAAGTATGTCACGTATAGGAAAACAAAAAATTGAAATACCTCAAGGTGTAACTATCGAAGTAAAAGATGGTCTTATTAAGGTAAAAGGACCAAAAGGGGAATTGACTCGTAAGTTAAATGATTTGGTCAAGGTTGAGATACAAGACAATGAAGTAAAGATAAGCGTCGCCAAACCCGAAGTAAAGAAAGAAAGATCTTTGTGGGGTACTTTTGCTGCTCATATTATTAATATGATAAAAGGTGTAACCGAGGAATTTACTAAAGAATTAGAAGTAAATGGTGTTGGTTATAAAGTTGTAATGCAAGGTAGTGATTTGAAAATAGAAGTAGGCTATTCACATCCAGTTATTTACAAAGTACCAGCAGGAATCACTGTTACCACTGAAAAAAATAAAATTAAAGTTACTGGTGTAGATACAGAATTGGTTGGTAGAGTGGCTGCTGAGATTAGAAAAGTTCGAAAACCAGAACCTTATAAAGGAAAAGGTATTAAATACGTTGATGAAGTAATCAGACGTAAAGCAGGTAAGGCTGCAAAGGCTGCTGCTTAAGTTTTGAATAAATATGAATAAAAATAATACTACAAGACGAGAAAAAAGAGCAAGAAGAAGAGTCAAAGTAAGGGCTAAGATTTCAGGTACAGCAGAAAGGCCTAGGCTTGCTGTACATCGTAGTTTGTTAAATATTTTTGCTCAATTGATTGACGATACTACAGGAAAAACTATAGTATCTGTTCATGGTAAAAAAATTGATAAGAAAGCTGATGTTGGTGAAAGAAAAGGTAAGACAGCAGTCGCTTATTTGGTTGGAAAAGAATTAGCAGAATTGGCTAAAGCTAAAAAAATTGTGAAAGTAGTTTTTGATAGAGCTGGTTTCCAATATCATGGTAGAGTGAAAGCATTGGCTGACGGCGCTCGTGAAGGTGGTTTGGAATTCTAAGCATTGATTCCACTGATTTTCAAATAGATTATACAGATTTAGATTCTTTAGAAGAAATAAACCAATAAACTTTTAAACTATAATATGGCATTCAAAGGAAAAGGTAAACCAAAATTTAAGAGAGAAAAACCCGAATTTGATCAACAGATTGTGGATTTGGCTCGTGTTACTCGTGTTACAAAAGGTGGTAAGCAATTGAGCTTTCGCGCTTTGGTTGTAATTGGTGACAGAAAAGGCCGTGTAGGATATGGTGTTGATAAGGGTAAGGATGTGCAGATTGCTGTTGAAAAAGCTGTTAATCAGGCCAAAAAGAATATGATTACTATTCCTTTATTCAAAGAGACTGTGCCTCACAGAACAGAAGGCAAGTACAAAGCTGGAAAGGTAATGATTAAACCGGCTCCTATGGGTTCTGGTATTATTGCTGGTGGTGCGGTTAGAGTAGTATTGGAATTAGGTGGGGTGCCAAATGCTTCTGCTAAGATCATGGGAAAGACTGGCAACAAGATGAATAATGTAAAAGCTACTTTTGTGGCTTTGCAATCTTTCAAAGCAAGACCCAAATCAAAAAGAGAAGAAAAAAAAGCTGTTAAAATTGAAAAGGCTGAAAAGACTGCTGTTGAAGAGGGTGGTAATAAGTAATTAGTAATAAGAGTATAAAATCAAGATAAAGTTAAATAATATGGAATTGAGCCCATCTACAATCAAATCTGCAAGCAAATCTCGTAGAAAATCCAAAAGACTTGGACGTGGTAATGCTTCTGGAAAGGGTACTTATAGTGCCCGTGGTCTTAAGGGCCAGAGATCCCGTAGTGGTGGTAAGAGTGGAAATCAAAAAAGAGGATTTAAGGCATCTCTATTAAAAATTCCTAAACTTCGTGGTTTCAAAAGTCCTCATGCTAGAAAAGAAACAGTCACTTTGGCTATTTTGGAAAAATATTGCAATGAAAAACAAACTGTTAATCCAGCTTTTTTGACTAAGGTTGGTGCTATTAGTACACCAAAAAATGGAGTAAAAATTGTTGCTAGAGGTGAACTAAAAAAGAAATTGAAAGTTGAAAGTTGCTTGGCAAGTAAAAATGCGGTAGAATTGATAGAGAAGGTTGGTGGTAGTATTAAATTCTAAATAAAAATTACTGATTACTGATACCCATAGGGCATTCATCTTCGGGAATAATCCTGATTTACGGATAGGTCATAGGATTATTGATTATCCGAGTCAATGGGTAAATGGCATCAGTAAATCAGGATTATCTGTAAATCCGTAATATTATGTGGGAAAAAATTAGAAAAATTTGGAAAATAAAAAGTTTAAGAAAAAGTGTCCTCTTCGTTTTGGGGATGCTTGTTATTTTTAGAATAGCAGCCCATATTCCTATTCCTGGTGTAGATACCGAGGCTTTGGGTCAATTTTTGGCAGGTAATCAAATTTTGGGATTATTGAATGTATTTTCTGGTGGTACTATGGAAAACTTTTCAATAGTCATGCTTGGTATTGCTCCATATATTACAGCTTCTATTATATTTCAACTTTTGACAATGGTAGTTCCTCGTCTAGAAGAGCTATCAAAAGAGGGTGAAGCAGGCCAGCAAAAGATAAACATGTACACTCGTTTGTCTACTGTGCCTTTGGCTTTTTTGCAGGCTTTTGCTATGATCCAGCTTTTGACCCAATCACAAAATCAAATTATTCCAGATCTCAATACTTACAAGTTGGTAACAATAATGCTGACAATTACAGCGGGTACAGTATTTTTGATGTGGATTGGTGAACTTATTACTGAAAAAAATATCGGAAATGGAATTTCGCTCTTGATTTTTGCTGGTATCGTATCGGCTCTACCAGGAGTAGTACAAAGAGCTGCTTTGAACTATACTTCTTCAGATTTGTATACGTATGGTTTGTTTATTGCTATCGCTATTGCTACTGTTATAGGTGTGGTTATTATTAGTGAAGGGCAGAGGAATATTCCAGTTAGTTATGCCAAACAAATTCGTGGTAATAAGACGTATGGCGGTAGTAATACCCATTTGCCATTGCGTGTGAAT
>Ga0075122_10001692_pt1 | contig 15258 bp, 13 predicted proteins | sample AntAceMetag02UKB_FD_69790 | JGI IMG/M metagenome (GOLD analysis project Ga0075122, IMG submission 69790) | Saline lake microbial communities from Ace Lake, Antarctica - Antarctic Ace Lake Metagenome 02UKB | ecosystem: Environmental > Aquatic > Non-marine Saline and Alkaline > Saline | place... | reverse complement strand
GCTAAACTAGTTACACTTTTACCACAACCACTTTCACCAACCACACCAACGATACACTTTTTAGGGATGTCAAAAGACACACCATCAACAGCTTTAACAACTCCTGAGTCCGTGTAAAAGAAAGCATGAAGATCATCAAATTCAACGATGTTGTCAGGATCTCTCATAGTAGTAAGATATTCTTCTTCTGGAACATTTCTACGATTGTTCTTTCTTTCCATCGCGCGAATTATTTTATGATTTTCTTTTGCTGTTTGTTTAATATCCTTGCTACTTATATAATGTTTGTTTAATTCTTTATTTCTAGCTTTTCTTTTATCTAATCTTTCTTTAATTTTCATCATAACATTCACCTATCTCTTCATCTTAGGGTCAAAAGCATCACGAAGCCCATCGCCAACAAAATTGAAAGCTAAAACAGCTAACACGATACAAACACCTGCAGGAACCCAAATGCCAGGATAATTTTGAAGGATATCTCTACCAGCAGCACCACTTGTGGAACTAATCATAGTTCCCCACGCAGCATACGGGAAAGGAATCCCTAAACCTAAATATGATAATGTGGATTCTGTTAGAATTATTCCACCAAGACCCAAGGTAGCTGAAACGATAATTTGTGGCATAATATTTGGTAAAATGTGTTTGAAAATTTTACGTTTTGTACTGAGGCCTGTTGCTTCAGCAGCTAACATATATTCCAATTCACGAATACCCAAAATTTGACCTCTTGCCAATCTAGCAAATCCCGACCATCCGAAGAAAGTCAGTATTCCCATCAGATAGTAAATTCGAAGTCTCGCAGGTACACCCCAACTATCAATTAAGGATGCTGCTAGTAATAATATTGGTAATCCAGGCAAGCAAATGAACACATCAACAGTACGCATAACTACTTGGTCTACCCAGCGTCCAAAATAACCCGCTAGAGATCCAAAAAATACACCCACAATAACTTCTGAGAAAATAACAATGAATCCCAGGAGTAATGATACTCGACCACCATACATTAATCTCGTCAATACATCGTAGCCATATTGGTCCGTACCGAAAATATGTTCCCAAGAAGGTAATGTTTTGGTAAATACCTTATAAGGTTCACTTACTTCTGAAAAATTATATACCACATCTTCCGCTAACCCTGTATCAGGATTAATTTCGGAAACAACAATTTTATGAGGTAATACAGATACTACCCATTTATAATCACCACTAAGTTCTACTTCACCATAAGGTGATAACAGTGGTCCTATAAATGAAAATATAAATAACAGTAGTAATGTAACTAACCCAATAATAGATAATTTGCTCTTGAAAAATCTTCTAAGAACCATTTTCCCAGGGCTAATTACTTTTGCAGTACTAGCAATAGATAATTCTTTTGCTGAAGATTCAATTAAAACTTCATCTAGATTATTATTTTTCGCTTCTTTTTCATTCAAATCTTTAAACTCACTCATTATCTCGCCCCCCTCACTAAACTAACTCGAGGATCCACAACTGCATACATCAAGTCGGATAATAGAATTCCAATAACGGTCAATAAGGATATAAATAGATTATATGCCATTACAAAAGGAATATCTCCCTGAGTAACAGCTCTATAAGCGGCTTGACCAATGCCATCAATACTAAAAATTGTTTCAGTAATCAATGCTCCACCAAACAATCCTGGTAATATACCAGCAAAAATAGTTACAAGTGGAATCAAAGTATTTCTAAAAGCATGTTTATATATTACTTTATGTTCGCTCAACCCTTTGGCGCGGGCTGTACGGATATAATCAGCATTCAAAACTTCAAGCATATTTGTACGAGTATATCGCATTAGGCCCCCAATAGAAAGTATAACTAGAACACTAATAGGCAAGATTAAATGATGTAGATTATCTAATAGCACAGGCAGGTTCGAGTTTGGATTGGTCAATCCCGCATAAGGGAACCATCCTAACTGAATCGAGAATATTTTTAATAGCAATGCTCCGAAGAAAAACGAAGGCAAGGATATTCCCATCATAGCCAGCACCGTAACTGAGTAGTCAACAACACCATATTGTTTCGTTGCGGATGTAATACCAAGTGGAATTGCAATAAGAAACTGCAAGACCGTTGCAATGAATGCAAGAATAAATGATATTCTACTTTTGTCAGCGATAATATCTAGGACCATGGAACTCGCAACTGGTCTTGTAAGCTGATTGCCGTCTATATCATAAATTGGTTCACCCTCCTGATCGAAGAGCAGTTCCACATCCCCTGTAGTTACAGAGAATATGAATGAATCTCCCCATTCACCATGTAAAATATTGTTTAGCCAAATTAAATAACCTTCAAAAACAGGCGAAGTAAGACCATAAATCGCTCTTTGTTCTTCAACCATTATCGCTATTTGACCAGTATCATCCAATTGAATTTGCGTAGCGTATTTTGCTTCGACAAAATCCAATCCTGGTTTAATTCTAACAAGTCCATATATTATCATTGAAACACCAAAAAGAATTAATACAGACAATGCTATTCTTTTTATTACGTATTTTATCATATTAACAATAATAAGGCCCAATCATAATGACTGAGCCCTATAACTCCTTGTAAATTATTTGTAAAACTTAATCATTCAATTTTTTTAGTTATTAGTTCATGTCTTCAGCATAACCAACGAATACTTGTGTAGCAGTATTGCCTTGTATACCTGTAGCAAAACTTAATTTCCATATTTCAGACAATGGTCCCCAATAAGGAGTAACGATTGTTGAAACTGTAGTTTGATCAATTACTGTACCATTGTATACAAATAAGTTCTTTCTTTGATACGTTGGTATTTCAATGTTTAATTGAGCTAGAACTTCTAATGCTTTTGCATAGATAGGAGCTCTTTCTTCAGCTAACATGAATTTAGTACCAAGAACGATTAATTCTCCTAAATATTCAAGAGCTTCTGTTTGATTCATTGTTACTGTAGTGTTATCTAATTTAATAACATCAATAGTACCAAGAAGATCGTCATCACCATTTGCATGTAACCATTGGATACCATTTGAAACAACAGAGTTTGCTTGTGATAAATAATGGTTTACTTGATACATATCTGGATCTTGAGTTGATCCCCATGCTAATGCATAAACACCAACAGGACCAAGTTTGATATTAGCGATAAGATTAGTATCAGTAACGATATTAACAGTAACACCAATTGTAGCTAATAATGTTTGTGCTTTTACATAAACTCCACCAGCTGGATGCGCATCTGCTCCAGAAGGTAATGTGAAGTCGATTGGATCGATATCTGTAAATTCACCTAATGCTTCACTCCATGTATGACCAGCAAGTTTGAAATATGCAATTGTAGTAGCTAATGATTCATCGAATGGATAGATATAATCAGCACCTTCAGGATATGCCCAAGAAACTTGAGACATTGAACGTGTAATTAAGTCAGCTAATCCATTTGGATAGTAATCTAAAACTTTTGACATATCAAATACTGTAGTTAAAGCGATACGATCATTTATGTTAGGGAATACTTGAGGATTAACCTCGATGTAACCATAACCAAGATTATCAACTAATACAGCAACTAGATCATCATTTAATGCAACATCTTCCATAACGTCAGCAGTCGCACTTACAGTAGCGTAAACAACGTCTCCTGCTTCTAATGCGCTATATTCAGCACCAGAAGAAATAATCTTTAAAGCAACATTATTAATATTTGCATTATATACATTGTCTCCACCTAAAGTTTCGAAATATTCATTTCTTTCAAAATAAACAGTTCCATCGCCAGGGTCTACACCTTCAAATGTATATGTTCCTGCACCGAATGGAGCAGCATTTGATGAAGCTAAATGAGCCATATAAGCAGGGTTGTCAAATTCAACACCATAATTAACGATTGCACCAAAAGTAGGGAAATATCCAGCATTGTAGTAATGTTGAGGTGCAACAGTTACTCCTAATGAAAGAACAGCTTTAGGATTTTGTTCTGTTAATACGATTTTAATTGTTTCATAAACTTCAGTGTCCATAGTTGTTGTGCCTTTTACTAAACCAGCGATAGCAGGAACATCACCAACTGAACCGTAATCTGAAAGGAAATCTCCAGATGAAGTTACAACGAAATTCGATGAAGCACTTTCATAATCAGCAAGACCAAAATATCCATCAGCAAAGTCAACTTTTCCAGCTACTCTATTAGCATCTAAAATTTCATTAAAATAAACTTCAGCAGTTAAATCAGCAACATTATAAACTGTACCAGAAGCACCTGTAAATGTTAATCCATCAACAGCAATTGCTCCGTATCCCCACATGTCCATACCATAAGCAACTTGTAAAGTAGGGCTAGCAGTAACGTCAGCAGGTACGAAACCAGCTCCGCCAGATCCTAATGAAGAGTATGCATCGATGTACAATGCTCCAGCAGCATTAGTAGCGTTTGTATAATTAGTAACTACATAATCTATGATTTCTTGTGCAAATTGAATACCTCTATCGTTAAAATAACCAAGATAAGTATCAAATTCAGCTTCTGTATACACGGTATTTGCAACGTATCCAGCAACAAAGTTGTCATCCGCTAACATAGCATCTATTTTTGCAGATAATACGATAGAATCTGGAACTTGTGATCTAAAGTCAGCTAAACCAAGAATAGGCAATGTATATAGAGTTGATGATCCGTTATAAGAAGGATCTAAATATGCATAATAGTTAAATAGAACGTCATTCGCATCGATTGCTGTTCCATCACTAAATTTTGCACCATTTTTAATAACTATTTCATATACTACATAATCTCCATCTTCATACTCAGCTTTTGGAGCATAAGTAGTTAGATTGTCTATATAGTAGATTGAATAGCTTTTTGCAACTGTAGGATAATAATCCGATGCAACAACTGCACCAGTTTCATCAACAGTTAGTAAACCAACGTTTACTAGCCCAATAACGTCATTATCATACGCAGATGATGAGAAGAACGGATTAAATACCCCATCCATAGTAGATGATTGAAGTAATAATGTATACTCATCATTTACAACTCTTGTTTCATAAACAGGCGTTAAGACTGTTGTTTGAGTTGTAGCAGCTGTTGTAGCAACTGTTGTAGCAACTGTCGTTGCAGCAGTTGTTGCAGCTGTTGTAGCAGCTGTTGTAGCAGCTGTTGTAGCTGCAGTAGTTTCTTCTCCACATGCAATAAACACGAAAGATAAAACTAATGCTGTTAAAACTAATAAAAACTTTTTCATTTTTTTCCTCCATTTTTAAATTTTTTATATATGTAAATTTTAAGTGAAACCTAGTCTAAAGTGTGCACTTCTAAAGTGCCCGTTGTTATTCCAGTAATAGTGGAATAATCAATTGTAGCAGTGGAATTCGTAATTGTTACATTACCAACACCGTTAGCGATAATATCACCAACATATACAGGAAAATCAATTGGATCTGTTCCTGTAGCTGTAAATGTAACGTCTACACTTACATTTGATACTTCTGTTGTTCCTGCTAAAGCAGTACCTATTAATCCTGCACCACCAATATCGCATATAACATCTGTAGCTCTGCCTTCCGTTACTAATGAAATGGAAACATTTTCTAGAATTACGCCATCAATGACAGCATCTTGTACATATGGGAACAATCCCATAACCACAATAATACCTTCTAATGAATTCAAGAATTTTTGAGCATTTTGAACAACCATTGTAAAGTTAGAAATCGTATGCCCCATAGAAACAAATTCTCCAGTAAATGGAACAGCTACTGCAGAAACAGAAGCTCTAACTGTGAAACCTAAAGGTGATGCATTGATGTACTCTTGTCCACCTAAATCAATATCTCTTACAAGTAAATAATTTCCACTAGGATTATTTGCAACTTCTGCTAATTTTGCTGCAGTTGTAATTCTAGTATATTCACCTTCAATCATAAACGCATATAGCGTTAATGTAACAATTCCTGTAGGGAAAACATCATTCTCGAAATCCCATGGTGTATATTCTGTTTCTGATAAACTCCACCCAGCGAACGTAAATCCAGGGAATACAGGTATTGCTTCTAATTTTCCTATTGTTTCTCCCACAAGTAGATCCACTGTGTTTGTATTATCAGCTGTAAGTTTTTTAGTAATATACGTTATTTGACCAGATTTTTGAACATATTCAACAGTCAATTTCTTCTCCCAGTGAGCTAGTAATACCATATCTTTGTTAACTCTTTGATTCTCGAAATCCCAATAAGTAAATGAAGCACTATATTTGGTCATTTGCGAAGGTGAAATGATTGTATCAGTCGGTGAAAATGTATATCTTTCATCGATGTTATAACGATTTAGAATTGCATGATCTACGTTATCTTCATCATATAGAACATACTCATTTCCATCAAGCACATATAACCCTTCTGGGTCAAGTAACATCATGGAATGTAAGTTCACATAAGCACTTTCATATGCAAATCTAGTTAATCCTTCATCAGCTTCCGTATACTCATAATAAGCTTGAGAAAATTTTGGAATGTCTGCAAATAAAGTTTGTTCTGCATCAGTTAAATCATCGTAAATCATATAAGAAATACCATATGTACTTAGTTCATCTGGTGTATAGCTTCCAGATGCTTCTAAAATTGAAACGTGATTCGCATTACCTTCATCATATATATAGAAGCCATAACCATCTCCACCATTAAAATATATATATTGCGTGGTTTCTGGATCGTTATCTTCTCCTAAAGGTTCTAGATTAACGAAAATAAGTGTACCGGCATCATCTTCAATATACCCATAAACATATTCACCTAATTCATTAATTCGATATGCACCATTATCATCATCGGTATTCAAGTATACAAATGAACCAATTACATCTTCTTCGTAACTTGCATTTTCCTCAAGATACCAACCTTTAAGTGTATATCCTATTCTATTTGCTAGCCCTAGGCTTGATACAACATATGGATCTTGTGTATATTCGGATAAATACTTTGGTAGCTTGCTATCTTCAGCAACTTGTAATTTCCTTATACTATATGTCTTGTTTCCTAAGTATCCACCATTACCATCATAGATAACAGTGTAATACGTATCTTCTTCGGAACCATCATTCCCATTACAACCGGCTAAGGTAATTACCGTAAAAGCCATTAAGAGTAATAAGATACCCTTGCCAAATTTAATATTCTTAAAATTCATTGTTTAACCGCACCCATCTCTGTTATTATTAACATATTTTTATAGAAAACAAACTAGTTATATCAACAAACTAATGAGTTTTCGTTTAATTGAGAAATTTGTAGTTTCAGACATTTTCTACACATATTCGTGAATTTCTCAAGAATGCCTATTTTATTTATATATTATATGATTTTTAGCGATAAAAAGCAATAGTTTTCTAAAAACTTATATGCAAACATTATTTCACATTTTTCCTAAATAATGGTATTTTTACAAAATATGACTATAAAATTTTTATTAATTTGATTATCTAGTTACAACATACACCACAATTGCGGCTACAAGAATAACTATAAACAAAACCAAACGAATTTTTTTAGCTTGATCCTCACTAATCGGAATATACCCACTGTATCCACAATGCTTACATGGATGTTTGCGGCTAGATATCAATTTATGACAACTAGGACATTGATATGCTAATTTCGCAAATTCTTTTTTTTGTGGTTCTTGTGGTTTGTCTTGATTTTTTAAAGTGTTTTCCTTGCTTTTTTTGCTTGCTTCAACAAGGAAATCATCTATTCGTTCTTCTTCGATTCTCTTCTTTGCTTGCTTTTGACTCATATCAACTACTCCACTGTTTCAGTTCTTCTATATTTAAATATGATAAAACATAAAATTCATACTTATCAAAATATTGAACTGCGATTTCATTCTTCTTTACTTCTTTCTTGCTTAACACTTCGTAATTAATGCTCTTGTCTCTAAATATTATTTCATTATATTTGAGCCTGAAATTAGGCCTAATATAAGCATCTGTATTTTTTTTTAGAATCCGAGTACTACGATGCTTTATCTCTATTTCATCAATTGAGATTGCCATTAAAACATAATATGTAATAACTGCAATTAAACCAATCAATAGAACTATAAAGAACAGTATACCAGGTAAATTTTCCCAATTGTTTCGAGACACAGAAAATATATTTAGTGTTAGTAACATTGCATACGCTAAAATGAAAATCACTGCATTGCTAGTTGAAAAATCATATAGTCTTTTTTTCATTAAAACTCCTTACACAATAATAAAGCATACCATATATTTTTAACACATTTTAGTCAAAAATGCAATAGACTTCAGTTAAATGTTATCCTTATATAATATATATATATAATAATATAGTCTAAAGTCAGTCACAGAAATATATTAACAAAGACTGACTTTTCAACTACTTTACTATTCTCAATTGCATTTAAATACTAGTTTTTATTCCTCTGCTGCTTTTGCAGTTGCTATTAATGAAATAATCAAATCATCACTTGTAACATTATACATGAAATAATCAACTTCAATTCCATCTTCAACACTGATATATTCATAACCATTCACTGCATCACCAATTCTTGTAGATAGAACATTATTTGTACTAATCATTAAAGCTGATCCATCCGGTGTAAGGATAACTCCGATTGACGAAGCTCCACCACTAGAGTTTTTCCCTAATATAGTAGCAAGGCCTTGTTCTTTCGCCATTGAAACCATAAGGTTTGCAGCACTAAATGTTACACTTGAAGAAACGATATAATAGTCATAATCAAAAGCAACATAGCTACTTTCAATATAATAAGTAACTGTAGAACCGTCAGCTGGGTTAACAGAGTGATACATGATTGCATCTTCTGTCATATAACCAAACATTCTAAGTACTGCACCAACATTTCCTCCGGTGTTATATGATAAATCAATAACAACATTCTCTATTTCAGCAGGAAGGAATTGAAGGAATTCGTGGAATCTGTCTGGTGAATCTATATCAAATCCAGTTATATAGAATACAGCTGTTTTACCATCATCAAGTATAGCATCTTCAGGTAAGTTTTCATAAGAACCATATTTGAGATCCATTATGTCTTGTACCGCCCATAAACCTTCGTAGAAGTTAATGGTTTTAGGTCCTAAATCATTCAAGTATACTTGCATAAGATAAGGTTCTTCATAATATCCAGTAAAGATATGTGATGTATGTAAATCATCTAAATTATATGCCGTGTAGAATACTTCAGAATAGAAATCAACATCATTTCTAGCATCAATAAATTTTGAAGCTGTAGCAGAAAGAATTTCTAAATACGTATCTACATCATATGTATTTCTTAGCCCATAGAAGTAATCCATAGCAAGTCCTAAGAAGTTATAGGTTGCCCATTTAAGATCTTCTGGAATGTCTTCTGTGTTAGAAGAACTCACTCTAATTTGGTCTTGAAGAAGTAAATCAGCATCATCACTACCGCTTAAACCAAAGGTGTCAATACCCCATAATTTATCTCCATTATAATATACATCATAATATACATCACCAGCGAAAATTAAGTCCGCTACATGGAAAGGCATTAGGTAATTCATATCTACACCATCATCATACATTAATAAATCTATATTATAGAATCCAAGTGGTATTGTAACTTCATTTGGATCGCCATAATCAGCATCTACATAAGTTAATCCTTCACCATAATCAGAAGATGTTTCAGCGATATAAGATCCAAAGAAACTAAAACTGTTTACTGTGAATGTATTTAAAGTGAAGTCTACATAAGCAGTATATGTTTCTGTAACTGTACTGCCATCAAAATCTTCATAATCAACGCTATATTCGATTGTAAGACCATCATCACCTACAGGTATAAATGAAATGATTGTTGGGTCAATAGCACCTTCGATTAAATATAGGAATGTTTCAATATCTATATAAGGTACATTTCCGTTATCTACAAAATATAATGAAACTGCTGCTTGATCTGCAACAACATACTCATCACTTGTTCCTTCAAATGGAACAGTTCTCATCGAGATAGGTCCCGTAAGTTCTTCATTTGGTTGAACAGTTAATTGAAAATCAAAATAGTCTGAGAAAGAACCATTTATAGCTTTAACCGTTAAGGTAACAACCGCAGGGTCATAACCAATTCCAGGTTTAATAATAAAACCTTTTTTAGTGATAACTTCTGGTTGATCTGAAACCCAATAAAAACTAGTTCCATTCTCACCAGTTTTTGGTATAACAAGATTATCAATATCAAGTGAAATAGCACTTACATCTAATAATGCATTTGCTTCATCTACACTTGGTTCCACGGTAACCGTAAAGGTTTCAGAAACTTCATTGCCTGCTGAATCCGTAACAGTAAGTATAATTATGTAATCATCTGCAACATCAACATCTACAGTACCACTAACAGTGATACTAGAGAAAAGGTCACCATCTTCGTTATCGGAAACAGTAATTCCACTTAACACATTAAATGCAGAATCCCCTTTTAATACTACAACATCTTGAACTCCAGTAAATACAGGATCAAGATCAACTGTAGTAACTACGGTGGTTTCTACTGTGGTAACTGCAGCTGTTGTGGTAGCAGCTACTGTTGTTGCAGCGGTTGTCGCAACGGTTGTAACATCTTCTCCACATCCTAAAAATGCAAAAACTACAAAAACCATTAAAATTAATTTGTAAATATTCTTCATGTTATTCTCCTATTCTTTTGTATTATTATGCATTAAATATAAAATATCCTTAAAAACTGTAAATTTTAAAAACAATTATATATAATTTAATCATTAAAAACAATGCCTGTCTCAAAAAAAAAGATGTAAACGATATCATAAATTTTCATAAGCCCGGAAAAATTAGAATATTGTATAAAATGACAGTAAATAAACTAAAATAACAAAACTTTAGACCCACATTCCACACAATGTTACTACAAAAATTATAAACGAGTATCATAGGTAAATATAAATTTAGATAGAAAAAAAAATTAAAAACAAAAACATTTTAGCTCATGAGGTACAACCAAATGTTATTTATTGTATAATTCTTTTCAAGTTTACATTTGCTATCATCTAATTTTACCATAGATTTATCTAAAAACCAATACAAAAAATAATGATGTTTTTGTGCTGTGGGAACAAAATCGTTACTATAGGAAAGCATACAACAAAATAACATATTATTTTATTTAGTTTATTCTAAATCGTTTTTATCAGGTGATATAATTAAATTGACAACATATTGTTTGTAATTAATTTTAAAGTCTTTTTCGATTAAAGAAGTGAATTTCACCATTTTAGAATGATTCCCTTCCATAGTAAGCACATTAAAACATCTAAGGAGAGCATCGTCAAATTGTTCTTTTTGGCCTAAAGCGTGGTGAGCCAAAGCTTTATAATAAAAGAAATATTCCCACAAGTAGTATTGTTTATGAGCGATTCCTCTTTCTAAACCTATTTCACAATAATAGATTACTTTTGGAAAATTTTTCTTGATTCCAAATACCTTTGCGATACGCACTAGTATCAAAGTGTATATATAATCACTGTCACCAGACATGATATTATCAGAACTATCAAACAATGAATTTAATCGATTCAGTAGCATTTCTTGTTGCTTACCAATAAAGACACTCAATAAGAAACTTAAAATCAGTACTTCGACATCTGTAAAATACTGCTGTTTTAATATTTCTGGATAATTTATTAGCTCGGTCACTTTGTTTATAACTTCATTTAAGGTATACTCTCTAGAATAGTACTTGTAAACAATATTTGCATGCTCATAATATTTTTTCCCTTCAGAAGAAATAATGAGATCATGGTCTAACTTATTCTTAAGTTGAATTGCATTTTTATAATCATTGTTTGCAACTGCATTATAAAACGCATTGATTTTTGCGTATTGTAAACTTTTCTCTTTTTCAAACTCAGATAATAGTTTTTTTGAGTTCAAACCTAATTTTTCTGCAAATTGTTCAATTTTATCGTAAGGAATAACACTCTCGCCAATTTTGTATCTTTGATATTGTCGAATTGAAACGATACCAGCAACAAATTCTTCTTGAGAGACGTTTCTTCCATATCTAATTTTTTCAAGGTAGTTGCAAAGTTCCATCGAATTCATAGTGTTTTCCTTAAAATGTGACATATGTGCGCTGTATAGCAAAACCAAAAAAAAGTATAATGTGTGTGAGGTGAATTAAATGAAAAAAATTATATTATTATTTGTTATGCTATTTGGATTTGGATTTTTCACAGTTAATGCACAGGATATTAACGAAGTAAATAAACCCGCTCTATTAGATTTTGAAGATTCTGGTGAACCTGAATATATTTTACTACTTGATTTTGAAGACTCTGGTGAACCTGAATATATATTACTGCTTGATTTTGAAGACTCTGGTGAACCTGAATATATTTTATTGCTTGATTTTGAAGACTCTGGTGAACCTGAATATATTTTAATGCTTGATTTTGAAGATTCTGGCGAACCTGAATATATTTTACTTCTTAGTTCAAGAGTACCTATGACTTTTGAAAGACAATTTGATTTTGAGGATTCTGGAGAACCAGAATTTATTCAAACACAAATTATGTAATAACGGTTTTAACCGAAATACTTATATAATTATATTATATCATCATATTATATCATAAAACAGTAAATCGACATCTTCATATTGGAATTTAAACTCTGTTCGTTAAATTATGTGTTTTAAACTATATGAAGCCCATATTATTGAACAGATCGCTCAAGAAGCAAATCTACTATAAGTATGCTAAAAATAATAAAAAGGTAAATTATTAGCTATAATTTATCTTTTTGTTTATGCACAGTAAATTTATCTAAACCTTTCTTTGACAGATAATTAAAATTTGTGTGCAGCCCTGCATTCCATTGTCTTGGATATATTTCTTAATGGTCATTGCTTCTTCTTTGTGGTTTTCTTGTTTATCCAAAGGCATTCGATTTACTAATATATCCACCATTTCAATATATGATGTAAGCTGCTCAGGTGAAATTTCTTCAATTGGAACCTTCATATTCCACGTATCAACCACAGCAAATGTGGTATTTTCTTTGACTACATCGATAATTTCTTGTCTTCTATATGTTTCATTATGAGTCAATCCTATTTCTCGATCTAGTTTCGCGCTGAAATGATGAATCAATTTATGACTAACTTGACTATTATTGAGATGATCACTCATCATTTCATTAAATAGCAAATAGCCACCTGGTTTTACCAATTTTTCCATCGCCTCAATCATGCTTTTGATATCTGCTAAATGATGTAATGAATTTGATAAACAAACGATATCAAAACTCTCGGTTTCATATCCTGTATCTAGAATATCTCTTTTTTCAAATTTGACTTTTTTATTTTGTTTAAAAGCATTACTAGCAGCTTTAACAAATCCATCGATAATATCGATTCCAATAATTTCTTGATAGTCTTTATAGAGGCGATCAATCAACGCAATAAAATTTCCTCTGCCAGTACCAACATCAAGGATTTTTGCATTCGGTATTTTCTCAAAAAATTCTTTAAGTTGTTCCATATTCTTCCTCCAGTTTCAGTCTATATAAAAATTATACATTATTTAATTTTGAATTTAAACTATTTTTTTCTGAAGGAAACTCAAATATGATATAATGTATACAACTTTAAGAAGGGAATATATACAGTAAAGAGCTTGACTGTATATGTGTTTTTATGAAAAAATTTGACTTTTTATTTGTTTTCGTCTTTATTATAATAATCTTAATACTTGCAATTCCTTTTACCCGAACTGGATTTGAGTATTTAACTGAAAATTATCCATATCTCATGGGATTTGTAAAGACATCTATTTTAGCCTCTATGGGCGAATTATTAGCTGGCCGTATTCGGACTGGCAAATATTTTTGCAGAAAGGGTGTCGTACCTAGATTTATCATTTGGGGGATGTTAGGAATGACATTCGTCTTAATGTTTAAAGTATTCGCACTAGGCGTTGTTGGAGCAATGGATTCTGGTATTCTTCCAAGCATTGCGAATACAGAGTTTTTAGGTAATTTATATAGAGCATTCATGATCAGTTTGATAATGAATGTAATCTTCGCACCAACCTTTATGATATTACATCGAGTAACAGATACGTTCATTGACTTAAAATATTCGAACTCAAATCAAAAAGTGTCTTTATCTACCATTATTCAAACAATTGATTGGAAACATTTTTTTGGATTTGTCATTGTCAGAACAATTCCATTATTTTGGATTCCGGCACATACCATAACATTTATGTTACCTGAAAATTATCGAATTTTAATGGCTGGGTTCTTATCAATTGCACTAGGATTGATCCTAACTCTATCAAAAATGAAATCGCAAAAAGGAGACACCCATGAAATCATTTCGTAAAGAGTTATGGTTTCATACAACCAGTCGAAGAGAATATATTAATATCACGCATCAGATTCAACAGGCAATCAATGAAAGTACTGTCAAAGAAGGGCTCGTTTTAGTAAATGCAATGCATATCACTGCTTCTGTTTTTATCAATGATGACGAGAGCGGTTTGCACCACGATTTCGAAGTTTTTCTAGAGAAGATTGCTCCTGAAAAACCTTATAGTCAATATCAGCATAATGGTTATGAAGATAATGCAGATGCTCATATAAAAAGACAGTTGTTCGGACGTGAGGTTATTTGCGCTATTACAAATGGTGAATTAGACTTTGGTCCATGGGAACAAATATTTTATGGCGAGTTTGATGGTAAAAGAAATAAAAGAGTATTAGTTAAAATCATAGGTGAATAAAAACAATTCAGTAAACAGCTGAATTGTTTTTTTATAAATCCTAATATCAGAACGCTAGCGTTTTAAAAGCATTTATGATACACTAATAATAACAAAATAAAAGTGAGGTAGCATATGAAATTTAGTGAATTTAAGTATAAAAGACCGGATATGGTAACACTTCAAAAAGACATTGAGACTCTGACATCTTTAGTTGGAGAAAATGAATCTTTAGAAACTGAAATTAACGCAATTGAAAACATGTTTAAATTAATGGATGAACTAGATACAACAGAGAATTTAGCGTTTATCAGAAGTGCTGTTGATACAACCGACAAATTCTATGAAGAAGAACAAAACTTTATGGACGAAAGTAATCCAATTTTACAAGAATTTTTTAATAAGTTCGATAAAAAATTATTGGTTTCAAAACACCGTAAAGAATTAGAGAAAAAATTAGGCA
>Ga0075122_10001691_pt1 | contig 15262 bp, 13 predicted proteins | sample AntAceMetag02UKB_FD_69790 | JGI IMG/M metagenome (GOLD analysis project Ga0075122, IMG submission 69790) | Saline lake microbial communities from Ace Lake, Antarctica - Antarctic Ace Lake Metagenome 02UKB | ecosystem: Environmental > Aquatic > Non-marine Saline and Alkaline > Saline | place... | reverse complement strand
ATTTTTTTTTAAGTTACAATTATTATCATGCCCTCATTAAAAGATGATAATTTAAACAATCGCTTGTCTGAAGCAAGGCGAGCTATGGCAAAAGATATTGTTGAAAAAACCAAAAACACTAAGGATTATTCTCTTGATGATTCTGAAAAATTACCTCTTTTAGAAACCGTTAATTTAGAAGCCAAAAGACAAGAAGCTAAAAAGGCTATGGAGGGTTATGAGCGTCAACAAAAACGAGCTGACCGTGAAGCAAAGCTTCAAGCTGAAAAAGATCGCTTAGATCAAATTGCTAAAATTAAAAAACAACGAATTTTTTTAAATTCTCAAAAAAAAGAACAACTCAAAAACCAAACTATTATAAAAGACAACTTAGAAAAAAAAGCTAAAGAGGATTATTTAGAAAAAATAACAGAATCTGAAAACAAAATTAAAGATATTACCTCTGATCCTACCCCTTTGTCTCCTTTTAGAACTTTTGTTAATGACACTGGTCCACAAGTTAAACGGTTTACTAATCGAGTAATAAATTTAAACAATGAAACAACCGAAGTTAAATCTAAGAGTTTTCCTTGGGTTAAATTTTTTGCCTTTTTATTTATTTTAGTATTACTCGTGAGTAGTTTGCTTTTACTTTATCTTGTTCAAAAACAAATATTTAACCAAGAAAAGATCTTGACCCCTAACAATATTTTTTCTTTAGTACCAGTCAACCATCATGAAGAAATCAAAACGCTGAACAAAGTCCCTGAATTAATAAAAACTGAAATCAGAAATGTAATTCGACCTCAATTAAATAATCAAACTTTAATTCAAATTTATTTTACTTTAACTGACCCTGAAACAAATACTAGCCAAAGATTAAATACTTTAAAATTTTTAAGTATTCTTAATTTTGACCTACCAACTGATTTTATTCATTTTTTAAATCCTGAATTTTTAGTCGCCGGCTTTGCTGACCCAACATCTAAAGATAATGGTTTAATCTATATTTTTACAACACGAAGTTTTGAACACACTTATGATCAATTATTAAGAAACGACACAAAAATAATTTCTAGTTTATTTGAAGATTTATTACCATTAAATCAAGTAACCAAAATTAAACAATCAACTTTTTCAGATTTACTTATCAATAATCAAGACGCTCGAGTTGTTTACGATGAAAACAATCAAATTATTGCCAGCTATATTTTTCTTAACCCTAATTGGTTATTGATTACTTCCAATGAAGCCAGTTTAAAGGCGGCGATTTCAGCTTATCAAAAACGCTAAAATTAAATTTTTAATGTAGATTGAAATTTAAAAGCCCAGTGCTATACTTTATTTACTTATTAAATAAATAAACAAATATGATTGATTTAACTTATTTTAAAAATAAATTAGAAACTGAAAAAAAGAGATTAGAAGCTAGTCTTAATGAAATTGGTACAACTAAAATTCATCCCGATCAAAAAAATCACTGGGAAGCGACACCGAGTGATAAAGATATGGAAATTGAAATGCGGGATGAAGTAGCTGACCGATTAGAAGATTTAGGTGAACGACAAGCGACTGAAGAAACCTTGGAAACACGTTTGGATAATATTAATGAAGCTCTAAAAAGAATTGCTGATAATAAATATGGCTTATGTCGAATTGATGGCGGGGAAATTGAACTTGAAAAATTAGAAGCTAACCCAGCTACAACTACTTGCAAAACTCATGTTGATGAAGAAGATTAATTCAAATAAAAAAATACTAAAAAACTTAATTAATTTAAAATTAAGTTTTAAAATTAATCCGCTTAAATTTAAAGCGGATTTTTTGTCGACATTAAAGGTCAAAAAAATAACATAAAAAGTTAATACTTTTTATTAATTTAATTTAAATATTTTATGTTTGCGAAAACCTTCACCGCTCAACTAAATGGTTTAACTCCGGAATTAATATCTGTTGAAACTGATGTAGCTAAAGGTCGTCATTCATTTAACATCATCGGTTTACCTGATAAAGCTGTTGATGAAGCTCGCGAAAGAATTAATATCGCAATTAAAAATCTAGGTCAACCACCACCAGCTCAAGGTAATCGAAAAGTTTTAATTTCGCTCGCTCCTGCTAATGTTAATAAATTCGGTAGTTATTTTGATTTAGCTTTAGCTGTTTCTTATTTAAAAGCGATAAAAGTTATTTCTAATTTAGATGATAAAAAAATGTTTTTAGGCGAGCTGTCTTTAAACGGTAATTTAAAACCAATCCGTGGAACAGTTCTACTGGCCCAATACGCTAAAGCCCAAGGTTTCACTGACATTTTTGTTCCGGCTATAAATGCTAAAGAAGCTAATTTAATCGAAGGTTTAAATGTTTATGCTTTAAATAATTTAAAAGAATTACTGCCTTCTAGTTCTAACTCAAATCAAAATAAAGAAAAAATATTACAACCAATCCCAAAAACAAAAATTAAATTTAATCACAATTTAAAAACAGATTTTGAAAATGATTTAGTTGATATCAAAAACCAACCTGAAGCCAAACGCGCTTTACTTGTTGCTGTTAGTGGTGGACATAATATTGGTCTGTTTGGCCCACCAGGTACAGGTAAAAGTTTACTCGCAAAAGCCATACCAAGTATTATGCCCCCACTATCTTTTTCGGAGATACTAGAAGTAACCGGTATTCATTCTGTTGCTGGGTTTCACCCAGAAAACCTTATGGTTAAGCCACCGTTTAGATCACCTCATCATACAAGTAGCTATGTTTCACTGGTCGGGGGCGGGGTTTATCCTAAACCAGGTGAAATCACTTTAGCTCATCGTGGTATTTTATTTTTAGATGAATTTCCTGAATTTGATCAACGAGTAATAAATTCTTTGCGAGGACCTTTAGAAGACCACCAAATTATTGTTTCGCGAGCAAAAACTACTTGCATTTTTCCAGCTCATTTTATGTTGGTAGTCGCTCTGAATCCTTGTCCTTGTGGTTACAAAAATTCTCGTCTCAAAAATTGTATTTGCAGTTTGAGACAAATAAATCAATACGCGAGAAAAATATCTGGCCCAATTATAGATCGAATTGATCTTTGGGTTAAAGTATCAGAAGTCGATCATCAAGAATTATTAACCGCTAATCGCAAAGAAGATAGTTCTGCTTATTTTAAAAATCAAATCAGACAAGCCAGGGAAAAAGCTAAAGTCCGTTTTTTAAATTATCCATTTTCAACCAATGCTAATGTTCCGTTAAAATATTTAAAAGATTTAATTAAGTTAAAACCAGAAATTGAACAAATTTTAAATCAGGCTTCTAAGCGTTTAGGCTTATCAGCTCGCGGTTATCATCGGGTTATAAAAATAGCTCAAACAATTGCCGACCTTGATCAGTCTGCCGAAATATTACAACCACACATTTTAGAAGCCCTCCAATATCGTTCTAATTTTGATTAAAATATTTTAATCAAAATTATAATTAATCTTTTTGTAATGGAACTTCGTTAATCAACGAAACTATCATTTCTTCATCATCTAATAATTCATACAAAGAAGTGTCGTAGCGATCAACGGTTTGAAATTTATTTCGTAAACAATCATCAATCCAAGTTACAAACGGTTTCCAAAATTCTATACCAACTAAAATAACTGGCCGGCGATGAATTTTTTTAGTTTGAATTAAAGTAATAATTTCAAAAAATTCATCTAGAGTTCCAAAGCCACCGGGAAAATAAATGTAAGCTTCAGCTGAAAAAGTCATACAAACTTTTCGTGCAAAAAAATAATCGAAATCAACAAAATCAGTAACATAAGGATTTATCGCTTGTTCAAATGGTAGCTTGATATTAAGTCCAAGTGATTGACCACCAGCTTCTATTGCTCCTCGATTAGCTCCTTCCATAATCCCTGGACCACCTCCAGAAATAACTGCGTAATTATTTTTAGCAAACAAAGCCCCCAAACTTCTAGCTTTTTGATAATAAGGATTATCTTCAGTCAAACGGGCTGAACCAAAAAAAGTAACTGACTTGGGATGATTTTTAATAAAATTAAATCCATCAGAAAATTCTTGTTGAATTTTTTTTATTCTTTGTTTAATTTCTTGATCCATATCTTCGGCCGACATCGGCGTCAAAGGAAGATCTCGAGCTGGCACATTAACATTTATTTTTTTGGTTACTTTAGGTTTGGGTAAAAAAAATGAAAACATAAAAATATAATAAAATTATAATATCTTAATACTGTACCATAAAAATGTAATTAACTAACTAAAATAATAAATCAAAAAAACCTGGCTCAAACCAGATTTTTTTGATCGACCTAAAGGGTATTATCTAGATACTAAAAAGGATTATTAGCTCCTCGAATTTCAAAGTGAACATGAGGTCCAGTTGAATTACCGCTAGAACCTAAGGCTCCGATTTGATCACCTTGATTAACTGCTTGGCCAACAGTAACACTAACTGATTGTAAATGGCCGTATAAAGTTTGAGTCCCGTTACTATGAGCAATAACAATATAATTACCGTAACCACCATTCCAGCCACCGGTTTTAGCTACAATAATTTGACCCGAAGCCGAAGCGTACATCGGCACTCCTAAGGCGTGAGCTAAATCAACTGCATTATTACCATGAATACCTTGAGTTTTTACTCCGCCAACAATCGGTCGCATATAATAACCAGAATAAGTCGGTAGTGATTTATTGGTAGTAGCCTTAGCAATATTAGCTCCCGTACTTTTACTTTTTATTATTGGCTTTGGTGGTTCAATCTCACCATTAGGAACGATAATAGTCGTACCTAATATTAATTTCATATTTAAATCTAACCCGTTATAGCTAGCCACGTCTTCGGTTTTACTATTATATTTTTTAGCAATTCCAGCCAAGGTTTCTCCTTTTTTTACCTCATGTCGAACACCAGTAACTGGTAAAATAATTAGAATATCTCCTTCTTTAATTGAACCAGAAATATCATTAGCCCATTTAATAGTATTCACCGACACATTAAACATCTCCGCCACGACCGATAAAGTATCTCCTTCACGAACAACATAAATACTAATTTCATCACTAGTTGGAGTGTAAATTTCAGCCCCACCAACCCCTGATAAATTAGAATCAGCAAGCAATACTCGATCATTTAATATCGCCCCAGTGGTTAATTTCGTTGATAAATTATCTGACTGACTATTTTTAGTTAATAAGGATATTGTTTGAGAATTAACAATTGGTTGATAGTCTGTAGTCAAAGGTCCTGTAGATAATTCAGCGTTAGCTGTTTTAAATACCAATAAAACTACCAATAAAGACAAAAACACAAAAAAAGTTCTTTTTGTGTACGAAGAAATATTTTTTATCCTCAAACCCTGTAACTTAGGATTAGATTCTTGTTTGGTTTCTAAAATAAGCCGTATTTTAAATGATAAATCAATCTTTCAAGTCATCCTCTTTTACTACTTGATTTACTAATCATAATACCTAATTACTTCAATAATGCAACCTAAATGTGGACAATTTTTATCGACATAAAACAAAGAAAAACTCTTTTTTAGAGGTTCAACCTCAAAAAATATAAGTAGAATAAAAAATCGAGGTCGAACCTCGAAATCCTTATATTTTTCAACCTAAAATCGAGGTTAAGCCTCAAAATCTCTTAAAATTTAAAAAAATAATACCTACCCCCGCAATCGACGTAAAATATCTTGTTCAATTTCAGAAATCTCTCGTCCGTAAGTTAAACGGGACAATTCTTTTAATTGATTTTTTAGATCAGCCAAACCATTTGACACTTTAACCGCCTCAAGTGAAAAAGGTTTTGATGGTTCACCTTGAAATAACAACTTCGCATGAGCATGTTGGTTTTCCACGTTAATTAAATCATTTTCAGTAAACACTGGGCTAAATTGTTTTAAGAGTGGCTCCGCGTCAGTAGCTCCAACTCTAAAAGCAGTTAATGACCCAACATTACCAAACACAGATTCTCTAATATCATCTGTTAATTGCGAAATAAATTGATGAGCTAAAATTAAATTCAAATGATATTTACGAGCTTCTGATAAAATGACCGAAATCGAATCAGTGGTGAAATTTTGAAACTCGTCAATATATAAATAAAAATCTTGACGCTCAGCTTCTGGTATATCTGTCCTAGATAAAGCGGCGAGCAATAATCGACTAGTAGTAATCATACCCAAGAGGCCAGAGTTAATATCGCCAATTTTACCCTTAGACAAACTAACTAATAAAATTTTCTTATGATCCATTACTTCTCTAAAATTAAAAGCTGACTTAGTTTGACCAATAATCGGTCGCATATAATCGTTAGCTATAAAATTACCAAACTTAGAGGTAATATAAGGAGCAATATTATTTAAGCCTTGTTCACCGGTAGTTTTAGCTGCTTCTTTTTCCCAAAAATCTATTACCGCTGGATTACTAATACGGGCTAATTTACGCTCACGAAAACTTTCATCTGTAAAAATACGAGGCACCTCCATTAAAGTAGCCGGTTCGTGTTTCGAATCTTCCATAAGTAGTAGAAGAGCGTTTCTCATATATTGCTCAAACATTGGACCCATTGTTTCTTCAGAAAATAGTCGATTAAAAATAGACTGAATCTCATTAACAATAAAAGTTTTTTCTTCCGGTTTAGCTGGGTCAAACTCCAACATATTAAGTCCCAAAGGGCGAGTTGTGTCACCAGGATCAAAAACAATTACATCCTCAATTCGATCCGCTGGCACCCTTTCTAAAACCGCATCAACTAATTCGCCATGGGGGTCAACCACACATAAACCATTACCATTTTTCATATCTTGAACTATTTGATTAAGCATAAAAAATGATTTACCAGTTCCAGTTTGACCGATAATATAAAAATGGCGACGACGATCTTCGTCTGTTAGATAAATTGGCTTAACATCGCCCCGAAACACACTTTGACCAATTAATGTTCCTTCACTAGGTACATTTTGAGGTGGGGGAGCTTCCTTAGTTTTTTGCCAACTAATCCGCGGGATATTAGTAGCTGTAGTTGGAAAATGAAACAAACTAGCTAATTCTTCAGTGTTTAATAAAATAATTTCTTTAGGATTAAAATCCCTAAAAATATATTCGGTGATTAGTTTTTTATTTTTTCGCGGTCTAATAATCTTAAAATCATTTCGCAAAGGAGTCGCAAATTGAGCAAAAGCTCCAGCTGTTGATAATAAAATATCGTCAGCTTCTTGTTTTGAACCCGCTGCGGTTACTAATCGAACATTAACCGAAAAAAGTGGCTTATTGATCTTTTTTTCTAGCGCTTCAACCATATTTTGCTCAACATCTTTAGGCTTACTCATGTCTTCATCTTTACTTGATTGAAATAAAGAACTAATCTCATTGATAAACATTTGTCCCAAAGAAGCTTCGGCCTTTTTAACTGCTGTTTTAAATTTTTCGCCTGATTTTAATTCCGTTATGGCTGATTTTATTTTTTGACTATAACCAGACTCATCAGATTGAAAAACAACTTGCAAAGACGCCCCTTCACCTTCGGCTCGCAATCGAGAAAAAGTGCTAATTAAAGAAGCAAACGAATCAACTTCAGATTCTTTATAAGTCCTAATTGGCAACATGTGAGTCTGATTTAATTTCAACCAACCTGATTCATAATTCTCTTGACCAGAAAAAATAGTGTAATCCGGGACAAGTTTAACATTAGCTTCAGGAAAAAAACCTTGAATTTGGCGCGCAGTAAAATCTTTATGAACTCTCGGTATCGCTAAATAAAAATAAATCTCTTCGCCGGTTGCCCTGACGGCCATTTCTAAAGCCATCGGTTCTTTAATCGATGACAGAGCACTCATCATTTGTTCAAATTGAGCAATCTCTCGTAAAAATTCTTGAGGATCTTGTGATTCTTTTTGAGGCAAAGAAATAAGTAGAGTAATCAAAGAAAAATCTGATTTAACTTTTCTTTTTAAGACCCATAATAACCCTAAAATTAAAGCTAAACTACTTAAAAAAAGTAAAAGGGTTAAAGGTGAATTCATACTTAATTTATTTAATCAAATTACGAGCTTGTAATTGTTCGTACAAACCATTGGCTAGTAAATCATGAAAAGCGTCAAGTTCTAACGGGTTTAAGTCTTTCTTGGCCTGATTAATTCCTTTTTTTAAACCTTGTTTAAAAACAATCTCAATTCTTTCCTCTACTTTAGTTCTAATATCTTGAGGCAAAGAATCGATATAAGATTTTTGACTAATCTCTAATTCTGATTTAGGTTTATTTTTAACCTCACTATTTTTGTCTTCTGTTTGTAAATCATTAACAACTGCTTCTTTAACCATTTCTAAATCATTAATCACACCATAGCTTGTTTCTAATTCCTGTCGTCTTTTTGCAATCCGCTGACTTAATTCTTGTAACTCAGCTGAATTTAATTGATCAAAAGATAAATTTGTTTCCATAATTATTATATTAAATTAACTTTTATCTTATTATACCTGATGATTTTTAATCAAGAAACATTCTTGTGTTATAGTAACCCACATGGATTATTTAAAAGACTTAAATAGTAATCAAACTAAAGCCGTCACCTTAACTGACGGGCCCCTTTTAATCTTAGCTGGGGCTGGGACCGGTAAGACCAAACTCTTAACTTATCGCATTCTTCATTTAATAAAATCAGGGGTTCCACCTCATAAAATTTTAGCGGTCACCTTTACTAATAAAGCCGCCAAAGAGATGCTATTGCGGATCGATCATTTAATAACTACCCACACTAAAGATTTAAATCTACAAACCAAACCTTTTACTAGCACCTTTCATGCTTTAGGGGTGCATATTTTACGCCAACATGCTGATAAAATTAATCGGACTAAATTTTTTACAATTCTCGACCGAAGTGACACTTTAACCAAAATCAAACAAGCGATGAAAACGGCTCGAGTTCAAACTGATCAAATCGAACCCAAAAAAGTTTTGAATATTATTTCCGCCAACAAAAATCGTGGTGAAACAGCCGGTAGTTTTAAAAATAAAGTTGATAATTTTTTTAATGAAAATATTGCTCTAATTTGGCAAGCTTATGAAAAAAATTTAACCGAGAGTAACGCCTTAGATTTCGACGATCTTTTGTCACTTTTAGTGACTTTATTTAAAAAACACCCTGAAATTAAAGCTATTTACGAAAATCGCTGGTCTCATCTTCATATTGATGAGTATCAAGATACTAATTCGGTTCAATATGAGATCATAAAACTACTAGCGGGTAAGCAAAAAAATGTTTGCGTCGTTGGTGATATTGACCAATCAATTTATAGCTGGCGCGGAGCTGATTTTACCAACGTCTTTAGTTTTGAACAAGATTTCAAAGATGTTGTGACTATTATTTTAGAACAAAATTATCGTTCGACGGGAACAATTTTAAAAGCCTCAAACGCTATTATTACCAAAAATATAAATCGGAAAGAAAAAAATCTATTTACCGACAATGACGATGGTCAAAAAATTAAAATTTTGAGCACCGCTGACGCCAAAGAAGAAAGTCGTTTAGTGGTTGATAATTCTTTAGCTTTAATTAAGACCGGTATTAAGCCTGATCAAATTGCTGTCTTGTATCGAGCTAATTTTCAATCACGAACCTTAGAAGAAGCTTGTCTTGAAGCTGGTTTACCTTATCAAGTTCTCGGTCTTAAATTTTTTGAACGAAAAGAAATTAAAGATTTATTAGCTTACCTTAAATTAGCCTTAAATAAAGATGATAAAGATAGTTTTAACCGAATAATCAACACTCCAAAACGAGGTTTAGGTAAAACTGCGGTGTCTAAAATTCTAAACAATGAACTAGAGACTTTAAGTAATGGGGCCAAAATTTCACTAGCCAATTTTAATCAGTGTCTTAAACAAATTAAACAAGCCAGTCAAAAAGACACCGTTTCAAATATAATAAAATTAGCCTTAACCTCATCGGGCTTAGAAACTTATTTACTTAATTTAAAAGATGAAGGCATCGAACGACTAGCTAACTTACAAGAGTTAGTGACTTTAGCCCAAAAATATGACCACTTAGACGGCGAAGAGGGGCTAATGACCTTACTTGAAGAAGCCTCTCTCTCAAGTGATCAAGATAATCTAACCGAAGTTAAACCTGGAATAAAATTAATGACCGTTCACGCGGCTAAAGGTTTAGAATTTGAAGTTGTCTTTATCGTCGGCTTAGAACAAGGCTTATTTCCCCTTGATAAAACTACCACGGATGCCGATCAAGAAGAAGAAAGGCGTTTATTTTATGTCGCTTTAACTAGAGCGCGACAACTGGTCTTTTTATCTTATGCTCAAATTCGAACTATTTTTGGCAATCAACAAATAAACATTCCGTCTGAATTTTTAACTGATATCCCACTTGATTTAATTGAGGGTGACCTAGAAGAAACTAAACCGACTTATGATTATTTGATTGATTTTTAAGTTTTTTATCCTTACACTAATTTTATGATTCCGCTTGCAAAAAAATCGTTAGGCCAAAACTGGTTAAATTCACCAGGAGCTTTAGCTAAAATTATCGAGATCAGCAAATTAGACTCGACTGATTTAGTTTTAGAAATCGGTCCCGGTTTAGGTGCTTTAACAGAAAAAATTTTAGAGACCGGAGCGTCTGTTTTAGCGATCGAAAAAGATCATCGTTTAATTGAATTTTTAAAAACTAAATTTGCCAAATACATTGAAACTAAACAACTAATTTTACAAGAAGGGGACATTCTAAAAATCGACTTAGGCCAATTAATTGGCTCTAACCAATATAAGTTGATCGCTAATTTGCCCTATTATATTACCGGTCAAGTTTTGCGTCTTTTTTTAAGTACTAAATTTAAACCTAGTTTAGCTTGTTTATTAGTTCAAAAAGAAGTAGCCGAAAGATTAGTAGCTAAAAATAACAAAGAAAGTTTGTTGTCACTAAGTGTCAAAGCTTATGGCCTGCCTAGCTATATTAAAACAGTTAAACGCGGGTCTTTTAATCCGAGCCCTAAAGTTGATTCAGCTATTATTCTAATCGACAATATCTCAACTAAATTTTTTAAAAAAATAACCGAAGAAACCTTTTTTACTTTAATTAAAAAAGGTTTTGGCTCCAAACGTAAAATGTTAAAAACTAATCTAAATTTAAAAGATGAAATTTTTCTTAAGTGCCACTTATCACCCAAAATTAGAGCCGAAGATTTAACTTTAACTGATTGGCATTGTTTAATTACCGAAATTAATTCTAAAACCTAAGAAGTTCCGACCATGTGGATTCTAAAACCGGGAGAGAAAAACTGACAACCATCAGAAGTTAAAATAACACAAGCGCTAGGATTAGTATAAGTGCCTAAAATAAAAGTCCCAGGTGTAAAAATATTATAAAAAGCATACAAAATACTACTTGGTTCAAATAATAACAGGGGTTGGGCCGTGGGACCAATCGGACGATTAATAATCAAAAAATTAACACTACAAACACAAGGTACTACTTTAATGATTTGTCCACCAAACGGTAGCCCTGGCCCCGCTAAAACCAAATTAGGAACAAAAATTAAAACTAAAGCAATCAATAGTCCTAATGTTTTTTTTATTATTTGTCTAAACATATTTTAATATTGTAATTTAAAAATCAGCCCATTACTAACACCTGAAGAGTTTTTTAAATAAATTCCTAACGGAACCTCAAACTGATGTCCGTTTAAATTTTTTAGATATTCATTATTTGAAAAAGGATCAGTGGCGTAAACTATTAAAGTATTTCCATCGGCAGATTTTAAGCCAGTGATAAATTTATGGCCCACAAACACATCATTAGACACCGAAGAAAATCCTTCGCCTTTAATAGTAATCTTGGTCCCCGGGCGACCAGAAGTAGGTGATATAGATTTAATTTTTGTAATACTTGAATAACGATCTGGAGCAAAACTAGCTGAAGTGAGATCTGAAATATTATTTAAATCAGTTTTTTCTGTTTTTTTAACATTAGATCCAGCTATCACTGGTGGTGGTGGTGTAATAACAATATTATTAATTAACCCTAAATTTAAATCAGTTTTTTCTGTTTGATTAAGAACCATTAAAGTGGCTTGATCGACTCGACCAGTTCCAGAAATCAGACCAAGTGGGGTTAAAATCAACTGTCTATTTAATTCTTGGAATTTAATTAAAGCCGACCTAGTTAAAGGGCCAAAATAATTAGTTTCTTGGCCAGGAGAACCAGGGCCATAATTTGCAACCCTAGTTCTAATGTCGCGATTTAAAATTATTTGCAAATCTCTAACATCAGACCCCGTACTGCCTATATTTAAAAATCTTTCAAACTTAGCCTCACTAAAATAAAAAGGGTAAAAAAATAAACTACTTAAAAATACAAAACTAATAATTTTTAATTTAAAACTCATCATTTTTTTATTATAACATAGGGTTAAATTAAATTTTTATTTCCGACGTAGAGTGAGTGAAATGAAAAAGTAATCTTTCTCATTTCCGAACCGAGGAGAGTAATATAAGGTTTAATAATCCGCCCCTCTGGGACGGCTAAAGAGTTTTGAGCCCAGGACTTGTCTTAAAGTTTAATACCTTTTATTATCCACTACTTTCAAAGTTAAAACATTAAATTAATCCCTAAAAACAAGGTATAATACTAATAACTATGACTAAGCGTCGCTTATTTTTTATTGGCTTAATTATTATTTTAATAAGCTTGATCACTTTATGGTTTTTAGGCACAAAGCAAGAAAAAGAACTAAACGATTTAGCTATTGAAAAATTAAATAAGGATCAACAATTATTGTTTCATAATCAATTTTTAGAAAATTTAATTCAAACTGGTTCTGCTAAAAATCAAAAAACTGATAAATCATTGAATAAAATTTATTATATTTCTGATTTGCAATCATTAAACATAAACGAATCAAAAACGGCTGAAGCTATTTTGTTAACCTACGCTGAAGAAATAAAACAAGCCTTAAAACCTTATTCTGTAAAAAGACCAAACGATGCAGAATTAGTCCTAGAGGCATTACGCACAAATAATTTGTCATCACTAAATCAGCTCCAAATTAATTTAAAAAGAAATCAAGCCACCATCGACTTACTTTTAACCATCCCTGTTCCCGAGTCGGCTAAAATTTTCCATTTACGTTTAATTAGTAGCTTGACCGAGCAACAAAAAATCTTATCTCAAATGTTAAATTTACCAAACAATCCAGAACAAGCCTTACTAGCAACTCAAAAATATCCTTATGTTGCGTCTGATTTTTTTCGAGCAGTTGATAATTTAAATCTTTATTTTGAAAAAAACGGTATAATGTTCTCTAAAGATGAGAGTTTAAATTTATATTACAATTTATAATTATGGCTTTAAGTTCTACTAATCAAAAAATTTCCGCAGTCATTCTAGTTTTAGCTGTAACTGGTTTAGTTTTTGTGATTAAAACACCTTTAAGTTTAAGCCAAATAAATCAAAATACAGACATACCTACACCTCCTTTTGAAGGTGGTTCAGATCCAAATCCAACTCCAGCTGAAATACCAGAGGGTCCTTTTGATTTTACTTTTGACCCAGGTTGGACTCCACCATCTAATAATTATGTCGAGGTTGATAATTCTAGACGAGGTGAGCTAAACGCTCAAGCTACAACTCAACAAGCTCAAGAATTACAAGCTCTACAAGCCGAAGACTTGCAAAAATGTTTAACAGAAGGTCAATCATCTTTACGTGGACCAGCTAACGAAACCTTACAAGATGGAGTCGGGGAAGCTATTACTGACACTTTAGAAGAAGATTTACCTCAAGCTTTAGAAACTGAAATAAAAAACAATCTACCAACTGAACTAGAAAATAAAGTTAAAGAAATTTTACCAACTAAATTTAACGAATTAGTTAAAGATGAATTAAAAACAACCTTACCTCAAGCTTTAAATCAAGCTTCAAACAATGGAACCGTCCCTTTAAATTCCGATGAAGTTGGTTCAATTATTAAAAATCAACTTGATCAAGCTATTGGAAATAACCTTAATAATGCTTTTAAATTTGCGATTGAAGATGCTCTACCTCAAGCCATCAAAGGTTCAATCGAAAAAGGACTACCAAGTGCGATTGAAAATATTTTTCAAAACAACTTACCGGGTCGATTAAACATTAGTATCAGGGGGAGTTTTGAACAAGACTTTGGTCCCCAAGTTAGAAATATGTTAATCGACCAATTAACCAACCCGGGTGGAGGTTCTTCGGGAGGCGGAGGTCTTGACTTTATCACATCTTTATTACCACCAGAAATAACTGGTTTATTAGATTTATTAGGCTCTTTAGGTGGAAATAACGGGGGCGGTGGAAACAATTCTTCTAATTTAGACCCTGAAGTTATTGATGAGATAACCGAAGCTATGATTGATGAATACACCGAAATCGCTTTAACTGAAATTACTGGCTCTATGGATGAGATTACCAATCAAGCAATTTTGGCTTTAGAGGGTAATATGGACGAAATAATGGGTAGTTTAGAAGGTAGTATTTTCAATTTAACTGATCAAATAACCGGCGAAATGAATTCTTTGCTCGAAGAGAGTTTATCAAGTGTGACTGATGAATTATTAACTGGCTTTGAGGACATTACAGGCAATGTGGTAAACGAAATCACTGATTCTTTAACTGGTTTAACCGACGGGTTATTTAACGAACTAACCGATTCACTTAATTTAAACGGCTTATTAAATGAAACAATGGGTGAATTTACTAACATATTTGAAACCTCTTTATCTAGTATTACCGGTCCAATCACCGCTGGTTTAACCGGCATTACTTCAACTCTTACCGACGAAATTCTAAACCCAATTACAGGGGTTATGGGCGAATTAACCGACAAGATAACTGCTCCTCTAAAAGGCCTAACTGATAAAATCTTAAGTCCGGTTACTGGTCTATTTGACGAAACCCTTGGTAAGGTGACTGGAGCTTTAGAACAAGGAGTTGATCAAATTGTTGGTGGGGTATTAGATAGTGTAGATTTAGGTAGTTTGCCAGAAACTTTAGTAGGCGATGCAGTCAGTAACATTACTCAAGGTGTAACCGATGTTATTCCCGGTATTGGTGACCTGAATCCTTTAGCTGGAATCGCTGGATTTGGGGTTTATGTTCCCGTTCGCGAAACAAGTGGTCCACTTTTAACCACCACCCAAACTATCGAAGGTAATACTCATGAGATAGACCTCACCACCAAACGAATCGAACAAATTAACATCGAAATTTGTACCTATTTAAAATCAATCAAAAGAATTCAAACCGCTTTTGAG
>Ga0075122_10001689_pt1 | contig 15276 bp, 13 predicted proteins | sample AntAceMetag02UKB_FD_69790 | JGI IMG/M metagenome (GOLD analysis project Ga0075122, IMG submission 69790) | Saline lake microbial communities from Ace Lake, Antarctica - Antarctic Ace Lake Metagenome 02UKB | ecosystem: Environmental > Aquatic > Non-marine Saline and Alkaline > Saline | place... | reverse complement strand
GTTACTTTCACTTTGGGCTGTGGTTCTACCAGTTTGGCTTTTGCCCAGAAATCATCATCTAATTCCGCTATGTCAGAATAATCAATATCCTTATCCTTCATAGAATCGATACGCTTATAGTTTGTTTTTGAATTTTTTCTTTTCTCTTTCATTTGCCTTCCTCATTGAAATAATTCTTGTTTTTCTTTCCCTTTTGGTAAAAACTACAGCTACAACTCTTTTTTCTATGGTTCCTATCGCAAGAACCCTTTTCTCTTTATAATCGTTTCTCTTATCTTCGTAAGACAAATAGGGGTTTTCAAAAAACGAAAAAGCGTCACTAAAGTCTAGTCCATGTTTTTTGATATTGTTCTTATTTTTGTCTTTGTTCCATTCGAATTCCATACACTTAAATTATACATACAAAATGTACATACGTCAAGTTTTTAATCAATTTAAAAAAATTTCTTTGAGGCACCGGAAGAAGCTTTAAAGTACACACAGCCGGAAATATTTAACACGGATCAAGGCAGCCAATTCACGAGTATGGCATTTACGGGCACATTGGAAAGGAATGGGATATCCATTAGCATGGATGCAAAGGGCAGAGTGTTTGATAACATATTCATAGAGCGTCTATGGCGTACGGTAAAATACGAGAATATTTACATGAAAGATTATAGATCAATCAGCCATTTGCCTCTTTTCTAGCGTATTAATTTTTTATTGATCCATTTTTTTAAAAACAAGTCAATAATCGTATAGTTATCGTCTTCTTTATCTATCAAATCTTTATCAATTAAACTTTTCAGTGAACGTTGCAAAGCTGAGGCGGTTCCTAATCCAAATCTGTTGATTACATCCGCGGAAAACATTCTCTCTTCTTCTGCCTTTCGGGCTATAGTTTCCAGCACCTTTTTTTGTACTGTTGTTAACAAACCCCAGGTTGCCTCATATGTTGGCGATGTCCAGTCAAGCAAAACGTTGATTCCCTCGGTAACCTTCTCATTATCTATAGTTTCTCCGGGTTTTGTGTTTTCCCAGATGATATAACACAAATATTGCACATAATATGGATGATGCTCACAAATCTCCACTATTGAAGAAGCAATCTCTTTATCAATATCTCTTTCTGCCTTTTTAAATTTCTCTAAAAGAAACTCAACTAATTCCAGTTTTTCAATTTTCTTTAAAGGATACGGAGCGGCCAATTTGTAAAAAGGTCTATTTGTATTGTTAAACATATCAATTATCAAATGTTTTTTGCTACCCATAAAAAAGTAGGAAATATTTTGATGTTTTTGTATATGTGTGCGTAAGATCTTTTCCACCCTATCATCTTTAAATTGTCCTATTTGTTGGAATTCATCGAGTACTATTACCGCTTTTTTTCTTTTTTTCTCAACGGTGCGGTTTACTGAGTCGAGAACATCTTCAAGTAAAGGAATTGTTTTTGCCAGGTCAACATCAACCTTAAAAACAGGCTTGCCCTCATCATCATGTGTCAACACGGGCTGTAGCTGTTTAAAGAGTTTCCCCGCGGTTATAAATGCTTTTTCCGTCTTGCTCAATAGCGAATTAGATACTGCTTCAGAATAACTCTTTACCAGCTGCTGTTCTGATAAAACGGCATATAAATCAACATATACAGTTAATATCCCCTCTTTTTCCGCCCGTTTCAGCACTTCTTTAATAAGTGATGTTTTCCCGAACCTTCTTTGAGAAAACATCATTACATTCTGAGAGCTGCGCACGAAACCCGACAGTTCTTTGATTTCTTTTTTTCTGTTACAAAAATCTTCCCCCCCTACTTCCTTACTAAATACAAACGGGTTTTCCACTACGCCTCCTTTTTTACGCATTATGCGTTACACATTATGCGTAAAATATACCATATAGGGTATTAGCTGTCAACCTCTATCCCCTGCTTATCTTTGGTCTTTTCGGAGAGTAAAATACGATTGGAAAGTGAGGTATTTGGTTTTTTCATCTTAGCAAAGATGTATCATAGCTTTGATCAAAATGCAAATTTATGGATCATTTTTATTCTCTTCCGCTAAATGATTACAAATAACATGGTAATCCTAATGTATCATATTATGGACAATTTCATAATAAAATTGACAAATTGTCCATAATATGATAAACTTTAATCGTTATGATAAAACGTACAATTGAGACCAAGATAAAAAAGTTGTCAAGAGGCTTTCCGGCTATAGCGCTGATCGGTCCGCGTCAATCCGGGAAAACTACTCTTGTTAAGAAGGTTTTTCCAAAAAAGGCGTATGTACTTCTTGAAGACCCTGAGACACAGGAATTTGCGACCAAGGATCCCCGAGGGTTTTTGGAACAATTTCCTGACGGAGCCATTATTGACGAAGCTCAAAGAGTTCCCCACCTTTTTTCCTATCTACAGGGAATTCTGGACAAAGCTAATAAATCCGGCATGTTTATTCTTACCGGTTCTCAAAACTTCTTATTAATGGAAAATATTACCCAATCACTGGCTGGACGTATCGCCATCGTAAAACTCCTCCCCTTTACGATCGAAGAGCTGCATTCAGGGAAAATAGTTTTTGACCGCTATGAAGAGTACCTTTTCAGAGGCATGTATCCCCGCCCCTATGATATGCCGATAGAACCTCTGGATTTCTATGCTAATTATGTCCATACTTATCTGGAACGTGATCTGCGTCTTCTCAAAAATGTGCATGACCTTACGGTTTTTTACACTTTCATTAAAATGTGCGCACACCGCATAGGTCAGTTGCTTAATTTGTCATCTCTGGCTGATGATTGCGGAATTAACCACAATACCGCCAAAGCGTGGCTTTCACTCCTGGAAACCAGTTTTATAGTCTTTCTTTTAAGACCACACCGCAAAAATTTCAATAAAAGACTTGTTAAAATGCCTAAATTATATTTTACCGATCCGGGGCTTGCCTCATATTTAGCTGGAATACGGGATATAGATCATTTGGCAAACCATCCGCTTAAAGGCGCCCTTTTTGAGACTTTTATGATCAGTGAATTACTAAAAAAACGATTCAATCTGGCTCAAGATAATAATCTGTATTTTTGGCGGGATAAGATCGGACATGAGATCGATTGTCTTATGGAAAACGCGAATCAACTTACACCTATAGAATTAAAATCCGGACGAACAATATCTGACGACTACTTTAAGAATATGAACTATTGGAACAAACTTTCCGGCAATGTGCCCGAAAATTCTTATATCGTTTACGGGGGATCTGACGAACAAAAAAGAAGAGACGGGAATGTAATCTCTTGGAACAAGATCCACTCCATTGCGTGTTAAGATCCATGCCATCTTTCGTCTCTTCAGATACTCAAGTTCGCACGTTCTTAAAGTTATTTTATCACAAATAGGGGTACGTTCTGCTTCGCTGCTAGATAATGCAACTCATTGGTACAGCTTCGCAGGAACTGTTCCTTCGAAGTTCTACCGGAAAGCCCGACTATTGAAGAACGTCCCTAATTTATTTCGAAAGGCTGGAACAAAAGCTAAATCAGGACAAAGAGATCGCGGGGATTGAAAATTGATTAATCTTGTTTCTTTTTCTTAAAATTCTTTTCAAGCCAAATAGCTATTTCTGTTTCTTTCATTTTCCCGGACGCGACTTTTTCCGTCATTTCAACTTCCATTTTTGTAGACGAAGTTAGATCATACCCATTCATGAGCAGCATAAGATGCATCGCGGCAAACCCTGTCCGTTTGTTCCCGTCTACAAAAGGATGATTCTGAATTAGTGCATATCCTAAAACCGCACACTTTTCGAAAAAATCAGGATAAGCTTCTTGCCCGAAAACTATACCTCGTGGCCTAAAAACAGCTGATTCAAGAAGCCCTTCATCGCGGATACCGTGACTTTAACACTTCAGGGTTACATGGTATACTTCTGAGTAATATGACGCATATTGATAAAAAGATGTCGCTAAGCTTATTTTTCTTACTATATTTGACATGTCAACCGTTATATGTTATGATAATTAACGGAATACATGTCAAATAGGAGGATAGTAATATGTATATATCAAGATATCTAGACCTAAACCGTTCATTAAAAAATAAATCACTGTTTTTGATGGGACCAAGACAAACCGGAAAATCGTGGCTTATCAATAAAAACCTTAGTAAGTACCGTGTCTATGATCTCCTGGACAGCGAAGTATATCTAACATTAAGCCGCAATCCTAAAAGGCTTGAAGAAGAGCTAAAACCAAATGAAAAGATCATTATTATTGATGAAATTCAAAAAATTCCTTCTCTTCTCAACGAAGTCCATCGGCTTATTGAAAAATATGATATTCATTTCCTTCTGACGGGATCCAGCGCAAGAAAGTTGAGACAGGGGGGCACAAATCTTCTTGGTGGCAGGGCAAGATCAAAACATCTGCATCCGTTTATTTTCTGGGAACTTAAAGAACACTTTGATTTATTAAAAGCGTTGAATTATGGGTTGATCCCTTCCATTTATTTCTCTGATGAACCGGAAGAAGATCTCAAAGCCTATGCTGGCGATTATTTAAAAGAAGAAATAGCGGCGGAAGGATTAACTCGAAACGTCTCTGCTTTTAGCCGGTTTCTAGAAGTTGCAGCCCTATGCAACGGATTAATGTTAAATTATTCCAAAATATCCAATGATGCGCAAGTTCCCTGCAGCACGGTACAGGAATATTTTCATATTTTGCGAGATACTTTAATTGGATTTAATGTTCCGGCATGGAAAAAATCATTAAAAAGAAAATCTATTTCAACTTCTAAATTCTATTTTTTCGATGTGGGAATTGTTCGTTATTTACAGAACCGCTCTCTCCTTAAAAACGGCTCACCTGAATTTGGAAATGCATTCGAAACATATTTCGCACATGAACTTAAAACATTTGTAGATTACACCGGGTTAAAACAACTTTCCTATTGGCGGTCGAAATCCGGATATGAAGTTGATTTTATAATTGATGACACTATAGCAATAGAGGTAAAAGCAAAGAAAAATATTTCGTTAAGAGACTTACGCGGAATGATGGCACTTAAAGAAGAGAACAAAATAAAACATTATGTGGTTGTTTCTTTGGAAAAACGATCACGTCAAATAAATGGTATCCACATACTCCCATGGGATGAGTTTCTTCAGGGGCTTTGGACTGGTTCCTTCAGCTGATAAATTTTAGATGCATTGCCTGGCATGATTAATAAAACTTCGTATTGTGCAGATTAGAGAATATTGCCTTCCCATAAAGCTTTCAAAAAAATCTTCCAAGGAATAATTTCTATTTTATCGTGAACCCTTTTTTCTTTTTCATTACAAACAAGAATACTTTTTTTAGGAGAAAACTCATCGCTAAAAGCTTTTAATCCAATGAAATCTTTTTTCCCTACACGGCTAGCTCCTTTTATTTCTATAGCAACTTCTCCTTGGCCTAAAATAAAATCTATTTCAAGCCCTGATTTTGTACGCCAAAAATTTATTTCAAAATTCTTCTCAGAATATGATTTATATGCCACCATTTCCATAAGCAAAAAATGCTCAAATGCTCTGCCAAATGCTTCCCCTCTTTCCTCTTCTAAATGACGTTTTGTTATACATCCGGCAATTCCTACATCAAAAAAATAATATTTTGGAGCTTTGGTAATAACCTGGCGCGACTGTCTTTTTTTAAAAGGATCAACTCGTATTGCAAGCAAGGTATCAACCAATATTTGATAATATTCTTTAACCGTTTTTGCATCCACTCCACAATCTCCGGCAATATTCGAATAATTAGTGAGTTCACCATGTGAATAACCGAATGCTTCAAAAAATCGTGAAAATGCGGAAATGTTGCGTGTTAACCCTTCCGCAAAAACTTCTTCCTTCAAGTAGTCCTGAACATATGCTTTCAGTGACCGCTGATAATCTTTGGATTGCAAATAATGTGATGGTATCATTCCTTGATTATGGTAGCTATTCATCTATTTCCAAATGGAAATGGCAGGCATGCAAGGTTATTCACGAATTTAGTACAAAAATCTTTATTAAAAACTGAACCATTTACCGGTCCTTTAGCGAATAACTCGTACTGCGTCCCCCCGCAGGATCTTTAACAAGAACTCCTTGTCGGATGAGATCAAGAATATCCCTGAGAGCCGTGTCATGTGAACATTTTGTAATCTTCGCCCATTTGGAAGAAGTAAGCTTTCCTTGGAATCCGTCGAACAGTTTATTGACCATAAGGCACTGCCTTTTATTCATCAATCCGGACGGATGAGATTCCCGAAACTGAGACCTTTTGAACACACCGGACAATATGCGTTCTGTCATATCCAGCGCCTGATCCAAACAGATCAAAAACCATTCAAGCCATGCCGTGATCTCAATACTCTCTTTTGTGGTTTGAACATTTTTCTGTGTTTTTTCAAGAATCTCGTAATAAGCATTTCTATCCTGACGGATCTGAGCCGACATACTATAAAATCGCTCTCGGCTGTCATCTGCGCGAGCAAGCTGCATATCCGCAATGGCCCGGGCAATGCGTCCATTTCCGTCATCAAAAGGATGAAGTGTAACAAACCACAAATGCGCGATACCCGCCTTGATTACAGGATCCAACGAAGTCGAAGCATTAAACCATTTTAAGAACTCTCTCATCTCCCCATTAAGACGTTTAGCTGCCGGAGCTTGGAAATGTACGCGCTCACGTCCTACAGGACCTGACACAACCGTCATTGGCCCAAGCTTATCATCACGCCATGCTCCAATCTTGATCTTTCGCATTCCACTTCGGCCACCAGGAAACAAACTCGCATGCCAACCATACAACCTGTCTTTTGTAAGCATTTTCTCAAAATTTGAAGTAGCATCCAATATCATTTCCACAATACCGTCAACATGACGGTCTGAGGAAACAAGTCCGCCAATATCCATCCCAAGTTTACGGGCAATAGACGAACGAACCATTTCGGAATCTAGAATTTCACCTTCGATCTCACTACTTTTGACAATATCCAATGTAAGCGTTTTAAGCACTGCTTCAGAACGTACAGGAAACCCCATCGCCTCCATGCGTCCGATAAGCCGGCCTTGTCTATTACGCACAGCTCCCGACAGGGATGCGATCGTCGTAAGATCCCATGTAAATTTTGGCCAATTTTTTAACTGATGAATGTATTTCATCATAATCCCCCTCATCTCTTTCTTATGCGTAAAAAACACTCAATATTCTACGCATATTATGCGAAGAATATACCATATATTCTACGCATAAGCAAGTATTGTTTGCACCTGCAGTATTAGATAGCGAATAAATCACTGTTTTTGATGGGTCCAAGACAAACTGGGCAGAGTAGCCATTAGATAGAGCGCCTGTAATGTATAAACACAACCTAGGCAATAAAATCCAAATAGTTCTTTTTATTTACCAACTTATATTCTGCATTCTTGTATGTATCTAACCATTCTTTCTGAATTTTTACTTTCTTCTCTGACCATTTCATCTCATACCCATATAATTTGCCATCGCGCTCTTCGATGAGATCGATTTCTTTTTGGTCATATGTTCTCCAAAAATAATTATTTGCTTGCTGGTTCAAGTATTCTTGCTTCTTAAATCGTTCAATAATAAGATAATTTTCCCACAGCATACCAATGTCATTACGTAAGGATAACGGATTAAAATTGTTTACTAAAGCATTTCTTACACCTATATCGTAAAAAAAGAATCTGGAATTTTTTGACACTTCTTTCCTTAAATTGCGGCTAAATCCTGATAACTTAAATACTACAAATGCCTTTTCTAATAAATCCAAGTACCGATCCACGGTGTTTTTGCTCATCCCCAGTTGCCTCCCAAGCTCATCATAGGAAATTTCCTTCCCTATCTGAAAAGAAAGCAATTGTAATAGCCGTATTAATTTGTCCGAATGACGCAACCCGTCAAGTTCAAGTATATCCTTATAGAGATACGAACTCACCAGTTCTCTTAAATAAGTTTTTCTGGAAGTATTATCTTCCATTAAAACAACTTCCGGATAAGATCCATATATCAACCTTTCCTCTAAATGAGCCGCGCTTTCTGCTTGATTTTCAATATGCTTAAGTTCTAATTGCGCAAGCGGGAACATTTTTAAGGTAAATTTTCTGCCGGTAAGAGGCTCTCCGACCTGACTAGCTAGATCAAAGGAGGATGAACCGCTGGCTATTATTTTGACTTTTGGAACATGGTCTAAAATAAGTTTTAAATTCAGTCCTATATTTTTTATTTTTTGGGCTTCATCAATAATTATTATTTTTCTTTTTCCCACAAAACTTTTCAATTTTTCAACTGATTGACTACTTAAATAATCATGGACATTTATATCCTCACCTGTCACAAATAAACAATCTTCTTTTATCTCCTGTCTAAAATGCTCCAATAAAGTGGTTTTTCCGCACCTTCTTGGCCCATAAATTATGACAGCTTTCTTGGGTGTTAATAATCTATGAAGGTTATCCAATTGAGCCTGAGGAATGTACATAATAAACCTACCTTGTTACCAATAATTCAGTCAACATCATGACTGAATTATACCATATTTAGTCATCACAATCAAGTTAATCTAGGTGGATGCGCGGACAGTGTCCCGTTTAGTGCATTTCACGAAAGTAAAATAAGGGATAGGATCAGCTCTCCTCTATACAGCTAACCTCTAGTAACCGGGAGCCCGCATATGCTGTAATATCACTTTTTATTTTTTTACAAATAGGCGTCCTCAATTTAGCTTCTTATTTTATTTATCGGGTGGTTTTTCCGGGATTGATCGTTTAGGGTCATGTTCTCTTCGTATATTTTTATTCCTACTTTGTCGAAAGTCTCACTGATAAAGGCATTGATGCTCTTTTCTTTTTCTATTCGCTGCTTTTCCGAGATGACTTGTCGTTCGACCTCATCATATGGACGTAATCGTGCGGGTTCTTTTTCTCTTACTATGATAACGTAAAATTTGCCGTCTTTCTCTCTGATATCACTTATAGTGCCTACTTCCTGAGCTACTATGTCGATCTCTGCGGAGGAGTCTAAAATACCGTCTATTTCGGGGTTCATTCCGGGTGAATCTTCAGTTATCCATGTTTCTTTTTTGTCCACACCATCGTCTTTTTGCGTTATTTCTTCTAAGCCTTTTCCGTTATTAAGTTTAGCAATAGCTCTCTTAGCTTTTTTCCTGGAATCAAAACCCGCGTAATCTATTTTAACACGCTTTTTTGTCGTATATTTCTCTTTATTCGTATCGTAATGATCCTTAAAATCCTGTTCGGTCAGAGCTATCTCTGAGACCTTTTTCTCTAGTATTTTATCGGCTAATATGCTGTTTTTGACGTTGTCCAGCTCAAAAACTATTTTTTTGTCCTTATCCAGCCCTTCTTCTATTGCTCTTTTTGCAAGCGCGGTCTGAACAATATATTGTTTTATAAAATTCATGCGCCATGTTTCGCTGTTATAGAAATTTTCTTTAAGAAACCGGTTAAGTTTATCAGCAACTTTTATTATTTCTGAAAAATGTATTGTTGTATCTCCCACCTGAGCTATTATTACGTCTTCTTGTGGCGGTTTCTCCTGGGCGGGACAAAAACCTGGCCTATTCGTTAACATAAATACACATACAATAAGAATTGATAAGATAATGTATCTCTTCATTTCCGATCCTTTCTTTTTATAAAGATCCCTCGATTCGCTACTCTCACTCGGGATGACAAATTGGTAGCCGGGGTTTAAACCCCGGCTACTGTTTGGAATCTAATTCCCCCCTATTTCCCTAAAAAGTCTTCTATCTGCTCTCTGTCTTCCGGGTATGTTGCGGTTGTGAATAAAAGCTTAATGTCTTCGCGTTTTCCTTTTTCTTCTAAAAAATCACAGTGGGCTTTTTGTAAGTGCTCTATTATCTGCGCTAAGCTATCCTTGCCGGTAGAAGGCAGAACTATACGCATAACATTCCCGTCGCGTATAACAAAACTGCGCATATAACTTAATGTGTTCATCCCTAAGGATTCAAAGGTGTCGAGGATCTCCGATACAACTTCTTTCCCTATTTTTTGTTCTACCTTATCGACATTCTCTATCTCTAGTACTGCTGTCGAAAAAGGCATCTCCTGTTCCTTGAATTCTGTGATGCCCCTATCTAGCTCTTCATTAACCAGTTCTAAAGGAGTAAATTTGGGTATAGTAAAAATAAATTTTGTTCCTTTTCCCAGTTGGCTTTCAGCATGAATCTTACCCTTGTAAAGCTCTACTATCCCTTTAGATATGGCTAATCCGAGCCCGGTACCTTTTTCTCCGGGTCCGGCTCCTCGCCCAAATTGCTGGAATTTAGAAAACAGTTTTGAGGCATCCTCTTCTTTTAAACCTCTTCCCGTATCCGCAACGGAACACTCTACCACGTCACCCTTATCTACGGCAGATATGGTTATACTTCCCTTGTCGGTAAATTTTAGAGCGTTTCCTATCAGATTATTAAAAACCTGTATAAGCTGATCTTTCTCGGCATAGACGACTATATCCTTACTTGAACATATTATTCCTATTTCGATACCTCTATTGCGAGCTTTTGGCAGAAACGAAGTGTGCAGAGTTTTTATCAACTCTGCTATATTTGTTCTCTCACGCTTTATTTCTAATTTCCCGCGTTCTATCTTGGATATATCCAAAAGATCGTTTATTATGCGCGCAAGTCTGTCAATATCCTCTAAACCTACTGAAAGAACCTCACGCTGTTCATTCGTAGTATCCCCTAATATCCCGTCTAAAACCTGCGCTACAGCTTCGCGGATGATAGTAAGAGGCGTCCTAAGTTCGTGAGATACTGTTGATATGAAATCTGATTTAAGCTGGTCTAATCGTTTAAGTTCTTCGGTTTTGCCTTCGAGCTCGCGATACAATGTTTTGATGCCTTCGTTGGTTTTTTTCATGCCCCAACTTTGTAGTTCAAGTTCTTTTTTTGCAATTTCTAACTCTTGTTCGGCTTTTATCCTTTCATTAGCAAGACCCATCATAAGATTTATACTGTGCTTTCCTAGTATCTCTATATTAGTGCGTTTAATATTCGCTATATCTTTGCGCACCTGATCGGATTCCGAAGCATTAATTACTTTGTTTATAGTTTCATCTTCAAGTAATCCTGTATAGTCAGTGAATACAGGTATTCCATTTTCTTTTGCGAGCTTAATTCCCGGCGCAGAAGCATCCGGGTCAACTACACCCTTAATGACAATGTTCTCATTACTGCAAAGTAACTTAATTAAGGCCGCACCTTTTTCCCCGCCTCCAATTATAAGTATGTTAGTTTTATCCGGCACTTATTTCTCCCTCTGTTGTTTGAATGGTGCATTATCTCAATTTCCAGAAACTAGCTCGTCATTCTTTTTATCGCTTCTATAAGAGGACCGCAATCTATTGTCTTAACGCAATATTCATCTACTCCGACTTCTTTTGCGCGCAGGGCATCAACATCATCTATGCTTCCGGTTTGCATAACTATCTTAGGGGCCTTGATATCCTTTAGCATTCTTATTCTCTCGCAGACTTCAAAGCCAACGGTGTCGGGCAATACTGTATCCAAGATTATGATATCGGGTTCCTCTTGCTCGGCGAGCTTCACGCCTTCTTCTCCGTTAATTGCTATAACAATATTCTCGTATCCTTCTTTCTTAATAAACCTGACTATTATCTTTCTATCCTGATCGCTGTCATCTATAACTAGTACCTTCTCGTTAGGCATTTTGCCTCCTATTTAAATCCTTGGGTATTGTAAAGAGGAACGCCGCGCCTTTCCCAACTTCTGAATCTACCCAGATCTTTCCTTTGTGATCTTCCATAATTTTCTGTACTATATTTAGTCCGGCACCCGTCCCCTCAAACTCTTCTTCTGTCTGTATTCTCTTAAATAGCCCAAACACTTTATCGTGATCCTTAGGATCTATCCCTACGCCATTATCCTTTACCCAAAATTCATAACTTTCACCGATATCCTTAAATCCTATTTCTACCCTAGGTTTAGATGTCTTATTTTTAGACGAGAACTTGATAGCATTATTGATAAGATTCAGGAAAACTTCGTTTATTTTTATGCGGTCGCAATATACTTCTGGCATGTTAGGCTGCACCCTTAAATCGACCTTACTCTGCTCAACATCATACTTAATGCGTTCTATGGCCTCTTGAATAAGAACGTTTATGTCTACATTCTCATAAGGGTTCTTTATCCTCGATATACGCGATAAGGTTAGAAGGTCTTTTATAAAAGCATTCATCCTTTTTACGCCTTTATTTATTTCCTTTATATGATCTCCGGCTTCTTTATCGAGTTTATCACCATAATCTTCTTCAAGAAAAGACGCGAATGCGCCTATGCCCCTAAGCGGCGCACGCAGATCATGACTTACCGTATAAACAAAACTATCGAGTTCATGGTTGGCTTTTTTTAGAAGTCCTGCTTGCTCTTCTATTTTAACGCGTTCTTCTTCAACTTTATTTTTTGCTTCAACAAGGCTATCCGTCATCTGATTAAACGACTGGGCAAGTTCTCCGACTTCGTCATTAGTGTAAGCTTGTGCCCTGGCAGAAAGATCTCCCGCGGTAATGATCTTGGATGTTTTGGTAAGTTCTTTTATTGGTTTTGAGATCGAGCCGGCAATCACTATAGCCATAACAGCTACAACAAGAAGAAGAACGATGCTTATTGCTAATAATAGTTTCCGTAATCTAACGGCAGAGGAAAAAACTTCCTGTGTGTTCATTTTTACTATCATGCCGAGATCAAAGAAAGCCAATTTTTTCCATATGGCAAGAACTTCTTCTCCTCTATAGTCCAGAAGAATGCCCGACCCTTTTTCATCTTGAACGGCTCTTTGGGCGCTTTCAGCCGTATCCGCCCCCATTTTTACTGTTCTATTAAAAGTAGCATCCGGATCGAACCGCAAGGGTGTGGTAAAAATAATATCTTCACCTTTTTGAGTAACTAATATGGTCTCGCCCGTCATGCCTAATCCGGAATAATCTTTCACAAAATCCAAGAGCCCTTCATTGCTCATACGTACTATGACCACACCTATCATCTCGGCTTCTTTCATTACGGGTTCCGCGATAAATGCCGCCGGGCCGCCGCTTGCCGTATTATACTCAAAATCAGACGTTTCCTGCTTCATCGATTCCTGTACTTTTATAAACACTTCCGCTAACTGAGAATCGTCGTAGAGTACGACTTCGTAGAGAGATCTTGTTCCCGGCCATTCTTCAAGAGAAAAAATAACTTCTCCTTGAGACGAGACAAGCACGATATCATCGTACTTATAGGCTCTCTGATAATATGCCAGGAAAGGCCGATATTTCTGTTCCGCGGTCAGATATGTTTCGGATCCAGACCCGCCTTTTAGCGCTGCAGTCATCTCATCAACTGCGGAGACAAGGTCACTCATATACGAAAGTCTGGCAACATTCTCTTCTTTTCCTGACAGAAAGGCTTCTATAAGATTAGCTTTATTATTCGCGATGGCTTTAAGGCTGTTGGTAACTTCTTCTTCTAGCACCTTTCGTGAAGAATCATAGCTTATATACGTTGCTATGGTAAGAGGCACTAACGCAATAAAAAGAAACCACAACATAAATTTTATAGTTATTGAATGCTGTTTGTTAGTTTTCATGAGGATTCACCGTTTTTTGATTTAAACACTGTTTATTATTAGTATTATATCAATATGCCCGATATTGAACAGAAAAAACTCGCACTAGCTTTGACTTAGAGGTCAGAGGGTAGAAGTCAGCGGTCATCAAACTGAGCTTCATAACACCTTATCTATAAAATCATACACCCTGTCGTCAAAAATAATATCACTTCCGGCAATGGGACGGTTAAGAGTTACTCCCTCAAGATCTCTGCACCTGCTTAATGCTACATAAACCTGACCGTGCGCAAAAGCTCCTCTTCCAACATCTATATTTACTCTGTCAAAAGTCTGCCCCTGGCTCTTATGTATAGTTATCGCCCATGCTAGCTTCAGTGGATATTGTTCGAAATGACCGTTACTTTTTTCGGCTATCCGGTCGGTTTTTTTATCATATTTGTAAACTATATTTTCCCATTTTTCTTTTTTTAGCTCATATATCTCTTCTGCTATTTTGACATGGATCGAATCTTTATCAAGAGCAAATATTTCGCCAAGCGTTCCGTTAACCCATCGTTTTTGTTGATCATTTTTTATTAGTATTATCTGCGCTCCCCTTTTCAAGCGAATGATCTCATTAGTCGGATATGCTCTTTTGTCAAACTTTCCATGGATATCAGCTTTATACTCATACTCCTCATCGTCTATACCATTAAGCTTATACTTGTTGATATTTCCGGCTTCTGCGTTAGTTGCGGTAAGAGTCACAACTCCTTCTTCCGGTTCCTCTATTTCGTCCATATATCGCTCATTAATACTCGCCAGATCATCTTTAGTAAAATCTTTTACCCTGATCTTGTTAAGCATCCGAATGAACTGTTTGCTTTTTTGGCGGTATATTTTTGTTAATTCAAAACAATTTAATGCAGTTTCTTTTATCACATTAGCACTGAAAAAATATGGGGTATCATATCTTTGATCCATGATATCTTTCATATCTCTATCTACAATCGGCGGAAGCTGAAAAAGGTCGCCTACTAATATCAGCTGTACGCCTCCGAACGGTTCGTCATATCTGTCTCGATTCAAGCGCAAAGACCTATCTATCCCGTCCAAAAGGTCTGCTCTTATCATAGATGCTTCATCGATAATGAGAGTATCTAGATTCTGGAAGACCTCGTTTTTACGTAGACGCTTGACGTGTTCATCATGTATAAATCTGGGAGGAAATCTGAAAAACGAATGAATGGTCTGCCCTCTGGCTTTAATCGCGGCAACTCCTGTGGGGGCCAGGACGATAATGTTCTTTTTGGTATTTTCCTTAAAATACTGCAGGAATGTAGATTTCCCGGTACCCGCTTTACCTGTTACAAAAACCGGTTCCCGGGTCCTTTCCGCAAACATGAAAACTTTTTTGAAATCATCATTTAATTCGAAGTTCCCCGGAAGTTCTGTTTTTACTTCTAAAGCTATTTTTTTTCTTCTGCCTGGCAAATTTTTCCTTTCCTATTCTTTTCCGTGACTGGTGACTCGTGATTCGTGATTCAGACAACCAGAATTGTAGCCGGGGTTTAAACCTCGGCTACTGCTATTCTGTGACTGGTGAACCGTAAACAGTGAGCAGTAAACGGTTTAAAGTCAAAAGTCTAAAAAATGTCATCTA
>Ga0075122_10001686_pt1 | contig 15309 bp, 19 predicted proteins | sample AntAceMetag02UKB_FD_69790 | JGI IMG/M metagenome (GOLD analysis project Ga0075122, IMG submission 69790) | Saline lake microbial communities from Ace Lake, Antarctica - Antarctic Ace Lake Metagenome 02UKB | ecosystem: Environmental > Aquatic > Non-marine Saline and Alkaline > Saline | place... | reverse complement strand
TTAGCTAATGCATCATTCTTCCCCCATTTAGTATCTGTGTCAGACCCAACATCAATCAAACATAGATATTTATCATTAATCCATTTAGCTTTCTTACCGCGTTTGCAAGTATAAACCTTCAAACCAGCCTCCACAAAATACATCTTTTTAGTACTACCCCTAACAAGATACCCACCTTTGACTCTCTCTGCTTTAGAAATCTTAACTGCATTAGCAATAAACTCTTTGCTTCGTCCAATCTTCTCTCGATCAATCTTCTTCTGTTTAGCAACAGCTTCCCTATATCTATTAACACCATCTTTCAACAATATTGCAACATCAGACTCATCAACCTTAATAGCCTTAAATAATTGAGCAACCATCATGTTCATACTATTTTTATAATAAGGGTTGTAATAACCTGAAGACAATTTTAGTAACGATTTTTTATTCTTTACAAAGTACTGATTCTTCCCAACAGTGATAACCATTTTATTATCTTCATCTAACTTTATAGGTATCGCTGCTTTAAGTTTTTCATCAAGACTTAAATCACAATCTTCTGCATTAGTTGGAATATCAAATGAGATGTATCCTTCATTAAACCAATCTTGTATATCAAGATTATACTCTTCAGTAAATTGCAAATACTTATCAAACTCTTCCTGTGTTTTATATCTGATTGCTCTCCTACAAACGTGTGGTGCATCTTTACCATGTATCAAGAATCCATTTATGTATTGTTTCCTCGCTTTAAACTTAACATGCATCTTCACTCGACCTATTTTAAAGGTTACTTCATTATCTGATAAGCTGTAAATTTTAGGAAAACAATTATAATCCCATCTTAATCCTAATGCGTGTTCAACATAACTCTCCCAAATTTGTATGAAATCAGGTGTCTCTTGGTACACAATATTACCTTTAACACAAAACTCTTTTATGCCAGGTCCAATAATCTTTAACCCTTCATATTCTATACTGGTTGATCTGAAAGTGATTCCATGTCTAACGACTTTCCCTTTACTGAATGCTTTCTTAATATTATGTGTAAGTGTTTTTTTAGCTTGGTTGTTAGCCTCTTGCGTGTTCATATTATTTTTGTATTGTTTAACCTTACGTATGTCCTTCATATACTTGTCAGCAGTTAGCAATATAAATTTATCTTCAGTATCATTATATTCATTTCTATTAGCAGATGCCATTGCAGTGTACCCATACAAATCATTAGAATCAATCTTACCAGTTAAATCATCATCAACATATAATTCTAAACCATTATGAATAATCAATTCTCTACCAGGTGCAACATAATTATATTGTGAATCTAATGGAGTAAATCCCATTAAGAAATAACATACCCTATCCATTTTATAATGTGATTGAAACAACCCTTTCTTAATTGTGTCATGGTAACTCTCCCTTTTAATCATAACAGCAAGTCTTCTATTCTTAACCTGGAATACTTTAACAATCAATCCAACATTAAATCTAGATTTACTAATATCAATCTCACTAGGTTTCTCTTCAAATAATTCAAATATTGATTGTAACTGATTATTCTGAAACTCAATCCTTTTACTTTCTGCTGCGTTATATGCCTTGTTACCTTGCATATGTTCCATCTCATCATGATAATTACAACCATCATAAACACCTAACTTCTTCCACCCATTAAAACTCTGTGAGAATATTTGTATAAGTCGTTCTTTAGAATCCCCTACATATTGAAGATTATATCTCCTGCTATCTTTAACATCATTTAAATATTGTAATGTATGTAATGCTGCAGGTATCTCAACATCGTTTGGTACAAGGGTGTTTAATATAATTTCATCACCATCTTGTGGCCGTCTCCATTTAGCACTCCCTTCACCAGGCGCTTCAATCTGTTTGATAACTAAATCTTTTGTGTTAGAAAAATTCCCTGCAGCATGATCAACACATACACAAGTATAATAATCCTTATTATATTTCCTAGACTTCTTAACTTTAATTAATTTGATAGATTGTTTATTGAGTAGTTTCCTTTCCTCTTTAATTAATTCCCAGTGTTGTTTAGTAAGTCCTAACTTATGAACCTCATTCATCACTTTCAGCATATTAACATTCATAATTCCACCTCTTCTAAATCTTTAATAGATATTTCTTTACCCATGAAACTCTTTATATCTTCCTGCAGAGTTTTACAAAACATGTTTTTATCTTCCTTATACAGATAAGAATACCCTCCAACATCATCGTTAGAAAGGTTAATAAATCCAATCTCTCCTTGGTTTTTATAATCAGTCAAATACCTAATTTGTTTTGTCCTTAGATCCACTGTTATTAAATCAGTTTTATGTTTCAGATTAATCATTTACTTCACCTCACCTTTAACTCCTTTCGATGACATTTTTATGTTTGTTAATTTGACATTATGTTTTCTTTCAAGTAAAACAATAATATCTTCCCTACTAAATTCCATTAATGTTTTTGTTTCCATTTTTCTCCCTCCTGCTTATTCACCTTTCCTATTTAATACAATATTAAATCGTTCAATGTCTGCATCAGTTTCAATATAACTTTTACCAAACATACATTTTTTACATTCAATATTGAATTGTGTTCCACATTCTGGGAACTTACTTTCAGATTCTCTTTTACAACCAAATCTGGTCATTGTCTTAATTGCTGTTTCTATCTTCTTATCACTAATCTTTTTAGTTGATTCAAAGAAATTAGCAAACCCTCTCAACCTTTCTGCTTCATTCGCCCACTCTTTCTCGTGGTCAATCTTTTGCCATTTAATATATTCACCCTGTAACTTCCTACCTAAGGTAGTTATCACAAAACCAGACTCTCTTTCAATCCCTAAAATTTTAAGAATTTTATCATTATCACTATCTAAGTTAGATAATATTAAAAATATATTTCTGGAAGTTAAAGGTATCGCACTAAATCTTTCTTTTTTCTTAAGAATAGGATACTCTTTAAATTCATAATCTACTTCTTCTATTGTTACAATTTTCCCAATTGATGCTAAAGCCTCTTGAATCTTTTCTGCATCATCTTCATCAAACCAATCATCAAACCCTGCATTCCCATTTATATCAATCAATAAATTAATCCCCATTTGTATCACCAACCAAACCTTCTTCACACCCAAGGCAATAGAATCGAACGTAGGGGCTATATTGGCTATTAAATTCAAACATCGTGGCTGGGAAGAGAGAGTATTAGTAGAAGAGTAAATAACTAAGTTTGTTTATATCTATATGTGATTGCACAAGATATTTTTATAAATAAACTACTTCTTTGTTTAATTCATATTTACACTTTTCACAACCTGTAAAATATTCTACTGCTTCAGGTTTATCATCATAATATTCTCCTAAATTTTTGCTAGTTGCAACAATTTTGTCACCACATCTAGGACAAATTCCCCTAGAAATCATACCATTTTCTATACCACTTAATCCTTCAACATGTTTGACAAGTTCGGTCATAAAGACAATATCTTCACCTGTCACTGGTCTATTTTCAAATTCTTTAACATATTCTAGTATTCTTTCTTTTAATTCCATTAATGGTTCAATTTCAGAAAATAAAAATGATTTTTCTGGAGACTTCTTTATGGTTAATGTTGAAATTAATCTTTCAGCATCCCTTTCATACCAATCAATTGTATTAAGTAATCTCTTTTTAACTGTAAAGGAAGGTGTTATTTTCAAATACTGTATAGCAGTATTTGTAACCTCTTTAGTAAATTCTTCAAGTTTATCCCTCATGATCTTTAAATCTTTTTCAGTTGGAGAATCATAAATTTTATGTTCAATTTTACTATTTCTTAATTTTCCAATACGATTAATAAAATCACTCCATTTCATAATTTTATCATTAACTTCCTTTAATCGAATACTTACAATTTCCCACATAACTTTTATTGGATAATTTGGCTGTTCTTTTTCTATTCCAAGATATTTTTTAATTATAAAATGTAATAGTTTACAATAATAATCATAAAGGGGTTTGAACGCAGTTCTTCTTCCAGTATCTAAAGATAAATCAATACTCTCATAAACTTCTATTGTTTCCTGATATACTCTTTCTAAATCTACCATTCAGATAATAATTCCAGTAGATATTAAAAACTTATTTATTTCGTAATAATTGACTTCATAAAAGTAGACTCATAGTCCCCTCTCTTCCGAGTTTTCCATATTAATAACCGTAAGCAATAATCTTACATGGAATTAAACAAAATCTCATGTATGGATTGTTTGGAATATCTAAAAACAATACCTGATAATTTTGTTGATCTAATTGTAACTGATCCACCATATAATGTTTCTCAAAAGAACAATATCAAACACGGAAGTCTTAATGTTACTAAAAATTTTGGAGATTGGGATTTTGGATTTGATCCAATTCCGGTCTTGAAAGAATTAAAAAGAGTTCTTAAACCAACAGGACAGATATATGTATTCTGTGCTACAAAACAGATTCCTATCTACATGAATGTTTTTGAGAATGAATGGTTTTTCAGGAACCTTCTTGTTTGGAACAAGACAAACCCTGCACCTAGAATCTCAAAGACTAATTTCCTATTTGCTAATGAATATCTTCTTTATGCAATAAATGAAAAAGGAATGCCGACAAAATCAACATTTAACTTCAATAAACAAAACGAGATGCACAATATTTTCATCACTTCTACACTACAAGGAAAAGAGAGATTAAAAGGAGATGATAGAAAAGCAATTCACCCAACACAGAAACCTTTGTCAATACTTAAGAGATTAATTGAAATATCTAGTAATGAAGGAGATATAGTTCTTGATCCATTCATGGGTGTTGGAAGTACAGCTGTTGCTTGTAAAAAATTAGGCAGAAATTTCATAGGTTGTGAGTTGAGTGAGGAATATTATAGTATTTCAAAGATACGTTTATGGCAATGCTAACCTACCACAAATTGCTTCTTCAATTAATGAATTATTAAGGTATTGAATTTCCTGAAAAGAATTTATTTGATTTTCTTTCATTTTATAAATCATTTTGAAAAACTCAGTAAATTTATTTTGTAAATTTATAGGAGGGATTTGTATATCCAAATTTCTTAAAATCGTAAGATTTAAACCACTCCTTTGATTATCTCCTGTAATTTCACGAATTTCTTGATATCTTAGTTTTAGAGTGAAATGAAGAAACTCAGAAGTTAACACTGTTTTATCTGGAGAAATTGCTGAAACTGATTGATTACTTGAAGTTTCCAAGCCAAGTATTGCAGTAGTTGCTCTTGTTTTTCCTTGACCATTCAAAGCAATTACAACATCTCCTTTTTTATAAATTTTTGCGTTCGATTGTTTCAATGCATCTACAGTTATTTTATATGGTACGCTGTTAATATAATCTCCTTTGATATCTCCAGATTTCATCCAATTAATTATACCATTTGTATAGAATGAATCATTCTTAGTACTTGGCGTTCCACCCATAGATATCGTTGTTACATTTCTTAATTTATCCTTAGGGTATTGATTGAGATTATTATTATTAATATCACCAAACAAATAAAAATAATATGAAACTAGAGCCATATCTGTTTCATTATTAGCAATAATTCTTATTTTTCTAACATTTTTTGCTCTTTCTAAAATTGATATTATTTTTTCTTGATCCTCAAATGGAGGTAGTGGAAACTCAAAACCTTTAAGTTCAGTGGCGTTAATATTAGTTTGAGCAACTTTTCTTTTTTTCATATTAATATAATCATAGAAAATTGAACTGTGGAGAACAAGTTCAATGAATTTTGGCAAAACAATATTTGGATTAATTCTAAATCTAATTAAATATGATGCAAAGACCATTTTACCATCTTCATCATTATATAAATAACTTCTTCCAACAGATCCAGACCTTGCAATAACAATATCTCCTTTTTCCAATTTGTACTTATTATACAATTCATTACTTATTTCAATATACTTTACATTATTCTTATTAATTGTACCATCATCATTTATATCAGAGATTCTTAAATATACTACTCCTCTATTATCAGATGATGATTTTGCAGTATATCCATAATTAGACTCTATACATACTTCTCCTAAAGTAATCATTTTCCATTTATCATTTACTACACCCTTTTTCATTTTATCATGTCTTTCAATTTTGATATCTCTTTTGAAATTTCGTCTTCGAATTTCTGAATTCTATTGAGAATTATTTTTGGATTTTGATATTCTATTTTAACAGTTTCAGCCTTTAAATAATTACCCATAAGTAAACTGTAATCTCCCTTTCTAATCTTATCAATATCAACACTTAATGATTTATCAGTATTCGGTTTAGAGTCCCATAATGACAATAAGGTATCAATATCATTCATACCAATAATTTCCTTTCTACTTACATTTAATTCAAAACCATCATTATCAATACGAAAAAACCACACTTTATCTGTTGACTTTTTCTTAGTAAATATTAATACATCAGTCTTGACACCAGTATAAGGCAAAAAGACACCAGAAGGTAATGAAATAACAGCATTAAGAATACAATTTTCGAGTAAATATTTTCGTGTAGATTTCAATTCTCTTCTAAACAAAAAACCTTCTGGAACAACTACTGCACATCTCCCATTATCTTTTAGAGCAAGAACTATCTCTTGAATAAAAATGCTATCTCCATTATTTGAAGGAATAGGATAATTACTCCCTGAATCAGTACGTTGTGAATAAGGAATATTTGAAAATATTATATCAAATCCATTTTTTTCAATTTTTTCTAATACTTTAATTTTGTCCGACTTATTTTTTGAATTTTCTATGAACTTATCCCAATAATCCTTTTTTGCAGTATCGGCTTTAACAATATTATTATGTCCATCACCAGTGATTATCATATTCATCTTTGCAATTTTATAGGTATCAGTTAGTTCAACACCAAATAAACTTAATTCACGTAAAGTTTTCATAATTATTTCATCACTTTCGTCCTGTCCTTTTTTCATTTTTCTAAAAGCTTCAATTAGAAATCCTCCAGTACCGCAAAATGGATCAATTACAGTATTTCCAAATTGAGGATTAATAATATCAACCATCATTTTGATTATATGTCTTGGAGTAAAATATTCTCCAAGATCATTTCCAGAGGACAATGATTTCAAGAAATATTCAAACGCATCACCTTTAATTTCAGATTCCGTATTAATTAATTCTAAACTACTAAGTTTTTTAAAAATTTTCTTAACTGTATTTGAATTTGTTATCTTTAATTTTTCCTGAAAAATGTCATCACTTCGATTATACTCCTTAGCTAAACCATCTTTTAATACTACATTATTGACATAATCCAACATTGCATCCTCATCAGAAATTTCCATTATTTTATTAAAAGAAATTGATTTTCTTAGTCGTCTCTTCAATCCCCTTTTCTCACGATTATCTTCAATTTCACTAATTATTTTAATAAATAAAATATTACTAAATTCAATAAATCTATCTAGGTTTCTTAATCCTTCTCTCCTTAGTAAATTATTTGCCCATTGGAAGATTTTAATTAGTTGTTCACGTGTATGTTTTACTTTCTTGTTTACTTCTTCAATATCATGACCTTCTTCAATAAATCGTTCTAATCTCTCTTCTGAAATAAAGTCATGGAGTGGTTTTTTTTCAATTAATAATTCTTTTTTACTTCGAAGGTCAAAACTTTGAATAAATGTTGAATCATAAACAAAAATAATTGAGACTCCTAATGGTTTAGCATAACATTGAATAGCTTGTTTAAGTGCTTTGTCTAAACTTTGTCCTTTCCTCTTAGCCTCAATAATTGCAATAGGATCATTAGTACCACTTCGATAAAGAACATAGTCTGGTTTTTTCCCTTTAAATGTTTTATTTTGTTCTACTGTTTTTGCTCTTTCAGTAAACACATTACATTTATTTGAATCTTCTTCTGTATGCCACCCTAGTGCTTCAAGCCTAGAATCAATCTTCTTTCTTGTTGCGGATTCAAGGACTTTAGTTTTATTATTATAATAATATTCAAGTGACTTCCTCTTTTGTTTCTCGTAATTTACATACAACATATTATATTTCATAATACTCAAGTATATAAAACTTCCGATTCAAAAAAAAGAAAGGCTTAAATATAATTATATACCATATATCCATTATAAGAAAAAACCCCACATCAACAATCCAAGATTAATTGATGCTTAAGGGGATGCAGCGCGTGGCATTGCAAAGTTTCTGACCATCTTGCGCGCCTGGTTGCACATGGCATTTTACTTGTTCTAGGCGCAGTGGCTCTTTTAATAAAAAAAGATTATTAAGTGTTGGCTGATTGACTGATTCCTTCAATCTTTTCTAATGCAAGTTCAATAGCTTTCAATTTTTCATCAAACATGGCTTGTTGATCTTTTTCCCTTGCTTTAAGATTTTCAGCTTTTTGTTTTTCTTTACGCAATTTCAAATCGAGTTCTTTAACATCTCTTGCTGCATTATCCATGATAGCTTTTTGATCATCAACAATCTCATTTGCAAAATTTGTTGCGTGTTGTTCAGCTTTAAGGATCTCTGTTTTGAGTTGAGACCTTGCTGTTATTATTTCCAATTTCTTTGTAGTTAATCCAGAGACTATTGAATATCTACTTTGACTTTCTGACATTTTTTTATTCACCCTTATTTATTTTTTTACTACTTTTATATTACTTTTTAATAATTACCATTTATCTGTATGTGTTAATCAGCAAGACCACAATCCCTAAAAGAGAAATTTTGGTGGATTTGCAAAAAGGATTTCCTTCGTACAACCACATATAAGGGGCCAAACTGGCTCATTTATGCGCTTTTTCAATGGATTTGAAGCGTGGTACCATCTCTTTTTTCTTCTCCTCTCGCTCCTTTACTCTGCGCTGTAGGGCATTCATGGCTTCTTCAAACGAACCTTTATAATCTTTGAGTGGTTCTTTAATTATCGTTAATTTCGTACAATTGAATATACCTATCTCACAAATACTACCTAATAATTCAGGGTATTGTTTCATCAGTCTTGCCGGAATCACAATTCTTCCAGATGCTTGACTCTTCGAATTTAAATGGACCTTTGCAGTAAAGTTAGGGTACTTAGCTTTCTCTGCAAAGTACTTTATTGATTCCATAAATTGTTCATCAGTAACACCATCAATATGTTTTTTATTATTCATATAACCCAATCAAACCACCTTATCAAAAATATACAACCTGTACGCGCTCGGCATATACATATCAACCACATTAAATAAGTTGAGTATTGAGTATAAAAACCTTTCGCTTTTAAACAATTTCATTAATACTAGTGAACCATACAATAACCAAAATACTTTTAACCGGACAACCTGGTTTGAATCACAAAGACTCTGTGTGCCGGATAAATTTAATAATAATTCTTTATGTTTCAAAGGATGTTCAACAAACAAACTGAATGGCCAGAACATCACAAAATCTAAAAAGATTATTTTGTGTTTTGCTACCCGTTGGACTTCTTCATACAGTTTAAGCCTATCTTCAATATTTAACCCAGGTAACATATTAGACCAAAAAATAATGTCAAATGAATTGTTTTCAAACTGAGACAAATCTGTTGCATCCATCACTTCAAACGAACTATTAAAACGCTGACTGCAAAATGATACTGCTTTTTTAGAAACATCAATCCCTTTGTATTTTTTACGGATACATAAAAATTGACTCCATCTACCTTGACCACAACCAATCTCTAAAACCGATTCTTCCTTACCAATATATGATAAAACATTTGGTTCTTTTGAAGCGATCATATCATTAACTTGATCAGGCAAGGTTTTACATAAACTATGTTGGATGTATGAACAACCTTCAACCCGGTCTTCCCATTTATTTTCCATAATCAATATCCTCAATCAATTCTAAACACACTTTGTAATGATGGCCACAAACAAAACATTTTACTATAATACCTTTCTTTTCGATAAGCCTTACTAAAGGTTTCCCACACCCCGGACAATTCATCATTTTTTATTTACCTCTTTTGTTTTATTTTTTATGAATAAAAATAATACTAAACAACCAAACAAGATAAAGATAGTAAGATAATACGATGCCCATAATGATATATAGATCCCTGGATAATACACAATGCTTGATGTGAAACCTAACCCCAAAAAGATTGAAAACAATACTTTTTCACCCATAGGTAAATCAACCAATTGTAAAAACATCACTACAGGAAGAGTCAATAAATAAAAACCTAGGATTACAAACAACCCTTCAATACCCAATAATAAAGTAGCCACTAGCAAGAACAATGTTATTATGATAATAACAGGTTTACTTAATCCGATAAATTTTGATATAGTTTTCATTGTAAATAGGAGTCACATTAATTTTATTGTCTAAATCCATTAAACCACTGGAGGGAACACCATATGCAAACACATCATTAAAATCTATTAACACATGAGTTACCGTGTAATTAAAATAAGGATAGTACACATCATTACACAATCTATGAGATATTGAACGCATCCAATCAATTTTAATCATAGGTATCTGACCAAAACCTTGGACAACTGCATCTTCAGGTAAATTAATTTCCATCCATTTGCTTGCCATGTATTGATTATCTGATAACCTAGCGTCGTATGCGTGTTGTGTGAATTGATAAGTTGGGATGATGGCAGTGAATACAACTATGATCGCTACAACAATAACCAAACCCACTTTAATTTTATTTTGATACTGTTTAGATAATAATGCTAATGACATTATACCTATCACGATGAGAGGATAAAATATATGGGCTTCTGCTGCAAGCGATCGATGTATCCTACCCATACCAATCAAATTTAAATGTAACATTAAATATAATCCAATTAACCAAGCCAACATAAACAAATCCTCGTCAGTCCTTCTCCAAACAATAAATAAAATACCAATAATCAAAAAAGGTAACGTCCACCAACCCAAATACATATCTTCATACGAAAAATATTCCATAGGAACACCTTGGTTTTCTATGTTAGGTATTTCATACCATTTGAATACTGAAGTCCATGGGACAGACTCTGCACGTTCACCACCACCAGCGCGCAGCAATACATTACCTGTCTGGAAAGGGAACATCATGATAAGACAAATAAAAATTACAATCGCAACACTGTAATGTTTAATATTGAATTTCCTATATTTGATAACAAATAAAATAGCCAATACTATGACTGCCATTGTTGAATGGAAAAAACTAACAGGATGTATAAAAAGATTGAACGCAGACAACATCGCGCAAATAATTAAATAAATAGGTTTATCCGTTTTCACATAACGATAATAAGCAAACAGTATTACTGGAATAAATGCATACGCTAATCGTTCAGGCCATTGACCCTATAAGAACACCATCAAATCCCTACCAGACATGATCAACATTAAACTAGACAATATTGCTGGCAAAAAACCATACAAGTGACGGACAACATAATAAATACTAATAACAAACAGAAGTGAAAATAAAGCAACAGCATAATACGTTATCGTTGATGAAGGAGTGGTTAAAAGATTGATCAACGCAATATTTAAATGATACTGAGGATGATACCATAATGTGTGAGGCATAAATTTATTATCTTTACCATACCTAAAATCTAATATGGTGGGTAAATTATAAATAGAACGATCTGCTGATGAAGTTAGTTCGATAACTGAATAATGACTGGCAGCATCACTTTCACCGTAAGGGACAGGATTGTTTCTGATGGGGGCTGTCCAAATAAACAGACCTAATAAAATGACTGCTAAAATGCAACCTAATTCAATCAGTGGTTTCTTTTTTATTATCATCTTTTTTGATAGGTGTTATTTTAATAATTAAGTCTTCAAACATTTCTAAGTAATGTATATCCAAATTACACCATCCCCTTGAACAAATCTTTCTTACCTTCAGGAAATGGTTGAGGTTCAGCAGGTCGAGAGGGTTCAACCAAAGGAGGGGGAGTGGTGGGATATATTATTTTAAACGGATCATTGTTGGGTGTTGATAAATTATTAGTGATTTTCGGTTTTATTGGTTGGCCAGGAGTGTGTTGATTGTTTGTTTGTTTTTTGGTTACTAGTTTACTTTTACTAAAATAAAATTTATAAAATAACCCCATACTAATAATTAAAATACCTGTAGCAATATAATGAGTATCAATATCAAAAAACTGTTGACTGAAACTGGTTGGAGTAAACAGGTAAGCTCCAACAATAGCCTGACATCCCAATATGATTTTTTTATGGTATTTGATTATATTTTTCATCATTTTTTTGGCCTCAAAGAAACATTAGTTTTACAACCAATTTTATTTAACATCCTCTTCAAACTATTCAAATAATTAATAATTAGTTTTACAACCAATTTTATTTAACATCCTCTTCAAACTATTCAAATAATTAATATGTTCATCAAGTTCTTCAAACCACAGATAAGCTTTAGATTCGATCCCTGGCTCAGTTTTCTTTTTTGAAAACAATACTTCTTTACAACCGTCTTCTAAATCTTTGTAACCAACAATTTTACGGTATTTAACCTTTTTATTTTTAATCCAAAAACAACCACCATCATGAAATATAATGTCCCTCGTTTTCAAATCAATAGTCAAACCACCATGTTTAGCGATCCAAGCATCAATTATTCTTTGCTTTTCTTTAGGTCCCATTTTTTCTTTTTCTCAATCTCACGTTCTATCACATCGTTCAATGATTCACGCTTAACTTTCTTACGTTTAGTCAAATAACTATGCAATTTGGTTTTTACCCTAATTAATATTGTATCTCTCATATTATTTACCATTGTTTACCTCCTATTTAAAACTTTCCTTAATTGTCCTCATTACCTCGTATGGTGTCAACATGTTCATACAGTCCAAATGACCACAATTAGTAAAATTACCCTGTTGATCATAACAAGGAGAACATTTTAAGGATTGATCGACTTGGCATGACAAAATAGTACTATTTTCTCCAGGCCCAAACCTATATGCAGGAGTGGGACCAAACAAGGCCACTATGTGTGATTTTGTTGTTGAAGCTATATGTAAAGGACCACTATCATGCATCACTAGCACTGGACATACATCCATTAGGGCTGAAGATTTTTGTATTGTTAATTTACTAGTCAGATTGATACAACCAACAAACTGTTTATTATAATGCAAATCATTATGATCACCAAACAAGACAGGTTTGAACCCACCATTGTTTAATAAGGTGATTAAGGTTTTATAATGTTTGAAAGGCCACCTTTTTTGTAATAACCTTTGGCCTTTATTAACACAACCACCCGGAGCAAGCCCCACTAACCGATGACCTTTGTTAGCAATACTATCAGCAAACAACATATCTTTTTTTGAAGGATACACATTAGGTTTAATCCCTGTTGTTAATACCCCCATTAATTTACCAATCTCATTATAATACCATCTCTCGTGTTGGTCCCCTTTAAAATATACAAAAGAAGTTAATCGTTGATTCCTAATACTACGACTGAACCCATACCTATTAGGTGCATTAATCAACCAAGAAAATACACTAAACAAATAATGTTTATCTAATGTGATGACTAGATCATATTTTTTTTTGTGTAATTTGTGTGCTAATGATAATATTGCTAAAGGATCTTTATTATGAAATATGCTTTCATCAACAGAGATTAATTGTTTAATGTGAGGGTTTGTTTCCAACGCTTTCGCATACGACTTCCCGACTAAATAATCAATCTGGAACAAATCACTATGTTGTTTTATGGCTTGTATTAAAGGTGTTGTCATTATAACATCACCTAAAGCACCCAACCGAATAATTAATATTTTCAAGTTACCAAAACCTCGCCCTATATATCAACCAAATACCCATCACAATCTGAACAAACCCAAGTACAATATAAGGTATAGTAAACATGTCCAGATTAATTAAACCAAAAAAAAATGATGCCCCACCAATTGCAGTTACTATTATTCTTCGCGTGATGGCTCTCAATGTAACACCTTCGACAAATAACAATTCAATGTGCCATTACAATTATACCAACACACACAACCATTTAATTTAGCTCTCAGTAATTCTCTTGTTGATTTCATTAAATCACTACTCCATATTTGTTTGATTGATTGGTCATACACATTACCAACCTTATGACAATATCCTGTGCAAGGATATACATTACCTTCAGGATCAAGTTGTAAAGTAAAAGTGCCAGCATAACATAAAAATTCTTTTTTGATTGTTTCAGGAGAAAACAAAAAATTAGTAAACATATTGTAATAAGCATTATTTAAGAACGGATACTTCTCCTGCAACGATTTATATATTTTAACAAAATGTTTTTGCTCAGTGTCATTAAACATCATGTTAAGAGGTATTTTGAAATCATTACCCATACTATGTAATGGTTGTAAAATAACTTCATCAACTTTATCTTGCCAGTATTCAATATAATCTTTCAACCGATCATAATTATGTTTGCCCACTTCAACCCGAACATTAATCTTGGGCCGTGGTGTTTGTGCCATCACATAATCAATACCTTCACTAGCTTTTTCAAAAAGTCCTGGACAATTCCTGATTTCATTATGAACACGCGGATGCCAGGAATCCATGCTTACTGTGATAGTATCAACACCACTAGAAATTAAATCATCAGCACATTCTTTCAATAATAATCCGTTCGTGTTAACATTAGCAACCATACCTTTTTTTTTAATCAATCTAATTAGGACAGGCAAATCGTTCCTCAGTAAAGGTTCACCACCACCAAAACTGATGTTCCATGTTTTCAGGTTAGCTAAATCTTCTATGATATGGTACGCTTGTTCAGACGTTAATTCTTTAACAGGCTCATGCTGCCACCGATCACAAAACGAACACTGTGCTTGACATCGATAAGTTATATCCCAACCAACATACAACGGACCCAGTTTAGGTTGTCTATTTAATTTGTATGATAACGCATTCCTTAAGAAAGTGTGACCACCTCTCAATATACTACTGTCATACTTCTTCCTATATCCATTCATCTCTTTAATTATTCCCATGATAAAACTCTTTGATACAACTACACACATACATTATATTTTTTTTAGTAAGTCCAGGATATAAAGGAAGTGATAAAATTTCTTTAGACATTTTATATGCGTTAGGATAATCTTTCCCTTTATGACCTAAATAATTAAACGCTTCTTGCATATGGATAGGTGTTGGGTAATGTATCATCGTACCAATACCTTTACCAACCAAGAATTTTATCAATTTATTACGTTTCTTAACACGGACAACAAACAAGTGGAATGAA
>Ga0075122_10001681_pt1 | contig 15376 bp, 18 predicted proteins | sample AntAceMetag02UKB_FD_69790 | JGI IMG/M metagenome (GOLD analysis project Ga0075122, IMG submission 69790) | Saline lake microbial communities from Ace Lake, Antarctica - Antarctic Ace Lake Metagenome 02UKB | ecosystem: Environmental > Aquatic > Non-marine Saline and Alkaline > Saline | place... | reverse complement strand
TATGATCCACGAGTTCGTGAAAAAGAACATGGCTTGGCTAATCTTTATAATGATTGGAGGGTCATGCAGGCGCTTCATCCTGAGCAGAACAGGCTATATCAGGTTTTAGGACCTTATTGGTATCGTTATCCCCAGGGTGAGTCAATGCAGGACGTTCGGGATCGAATCCAATCTTGGACTGCGACTCTGATTCGAGAGTTTGCGGGTCAAGAAATATTGGTGGTGACTCATCACCTAACCATTATTTCAATGTTGGCTAATTTTCAGAGGCTTTCTCCTGAACAATTCATCGATATTGATGAAAATGATAAACCCATAAATGTTGGAGTTACTGTATTTGAGGGGGATCCAAAGCAGGGAAACAATGGAAGGCTTATCCTCAAGGAGTATAACAAAAGATTGTACTAGAAAACATCAGGCGTGCTCTAAAGGCGCCTGTTTTAATTTGATTTAAAAAACCCAGAAGTGTGAGGGCGCGTTTCTGGGTTTGAGCCTAAATGGCTCTAAAGTCCAATTCTCCATCCTCCTGTATTACAATAAGGGGGGTTAGGGCGTGGTGGATTTCTTTATTATTTTGCCAAGCGATAACGTCGGCAATCGGGGATGGGATCATGATAATGCCATTTCCTTCGAATGATTTAAAAATTTCTTGAAGGATGATTAGAACTTTTTCGCTCACGCCGTTATGATTTAAGGACGTTAGGCTAAGAGTATTGTGTTTGAAAAAGTTAGAGACTTCTAGGCATTCAGGTGTGGTGCCTATGGATAGTTTTTTATTTTTATGAAGTCTTAAAGCTTTTAAGACTCTTTTAAATATTTCTTCCATTTTTTTGTTAACCCCAAAACCTGGAAAGATTGAGGAATTAATAATCACCGGCCTATTGTTTAGCTTTGGAAAAAGCTTTTTCAGCTGTATGATCCTGAAGTCAATTTCTTGTTCGCCTGCTTTAGGGGAAAAAGAAAAGATTAATAACGATTTTTTCATGGATTCCCCCCTTAATGTGCGTTTATAATAGATTTTTAGTATATCAAAGATTCATTAAAAATCAATGAGCGTGTATATGAAATAAAAATCCCGTCAGACGCAGTTGCGTTGACGGGAAAGACAACAAGGAGTTGTCTATGATTTTTTGACGATCAGATCTTCAGGCATAATCGGGACTGCCTTGATGATTTGCTTGTTTTCAAGCGTAAACACGTATCCACCGAGGTAGTCAGAACCATTTTTGTCGATTTCAGCTCCGAAATTATGAGCCAATACATCAATCAACGGCATGTGTCCGAACATGAGTCCGGTTGATCCGACCATTTGGTCGAACATTCCGTGGAGTGCTTGAGTCATGTTGTCGACAAATTTGAAGAGTTGTGTTTCCTCAAGAGCCAATTCAAAGGCCTTGATATTGCCATGTTTCGGAACTAGCCTTTCAAATTCGTCTTTTCCGATCATTTCTACCATTTCTTGGCTTCCCATAGCCGAAACTACCGGATGCAAGTTTTCGGGGCAGGCGCAAGCGTTGGCCACGAGAAAGGCCAGCATTGACTGGGTAGTTCGACCGTAGTCGCTTCCCATCCAGATATCAGTGATTTTATCAACCCCAAAAGGGATTACTTTTATTGGTCTTTATCATCGTTTAGAAAGGATTCGATCCCTTTTGTTGAGATGTTTTCACCAACTTTTTGGCCATGACGTAATAGTGCGATCGTAGCCATTTTATTGGCCTCCTTCTTAATTTGTAAAATGTTCATTTCATACGTTTCAATAACGTAATATGGTATTATACAGCAGTTTGATTACTTTGTCAATATTAGGACATGATTTTGTAGAAAGGACAATAGACGGTTTTTACTATATTTGTTAGGCTAAAGTAAATTAATGATAAAATATATATGTTTACCAGAAATTTCAACCAACTAAAAATGACAGATGTCGAAGAAGCCGGGGGAAAAGGCGCTTCACTTGGAGAGATGACTAATGCTGGTATTCCAGTTCCACCTGGGTTTGTGATATCGGCTGCTGCTTTTGAACAGTTTATAAGAGAAACTGATATAAATGTAGAAATAGACGCTGTTTTAAATAAGGTTAAACCAGCTGATATTAATAGTGTTGAAAAAGCTAGTTTAAAGATACGAGACATTATAAATGACGTCGCTTTTCCAGAGATAATAGCAGCTGAAGCTGTTAAACAATTTAAAGAATTGGGGGCAAAATATGTGGCTGTCAGAAGCTCAGCTACAGCCGAAGACTCTAGCGCTGCCTCTTGGGCAGGAGAACTGGAAAGTTATTTAAATGTCACAGATAAATCTTTCTTAGACTCTATTAAAAAATGTTGGTCGAGTCTTTTTACGCCGCGAGCAATTTTTTATCGGTTTGAAAAAAATCTGCAAGACCAGAAAGTATCTGTTGCTGTTGTTATTCAAAAAATGGTTCAGTCAGATATTTCAGGCATTGCATTTACAGTTCACCCAATAACAGAAGATTATAATCAAATGGTTATTGAAGCGGGTTACGGACTAGGTGAGGCTATCGTTTCAGGGTCTGTTACGCCCGATACGTATGTCATAGATAAAACAGATAAATCATTAATCGACATAAATATTTCTCAACAAGAAAGAAAAATAGTTAGAGATGAAGAAAAAGAAACTGATTGGGTGGAGGTATCTAAAAAAGAGCAGCAGAAACAAAAAATGACGGGTAAAAAAATTGTTGAACTAGCTGAAATTTGTTTAGGCATTGAAAAGCATTTTAATTTTCCCTGTGATATCGAATGGGCCATGGAAGATGATAAATTATATATTACTCAAAGTAGACCAATTACAACTTTAAGTAAAACGAAATAAAATTAGTTAAATAGCGTATATATAGTATGGCGGATAATGATCAAAATTTGCAGGACATTCGTTTTGTTAACCGTGCTTTAGAAAATCAAATCTTTTACACTGATATAGTTAGTAAATATCAAGAAAGAATAATTAGATATGTTATTCGAATCTCAGGTATTAGCTATCAGGAGGCAGAAGACGTGGCTCAAGAGGTATTTTTAAAAGCATATGTTAACCTCAATAATTTTAATCAAGAAAAAAAGTTTTTTTCTTGGCTTTTTTCCATTGCTCATAATGAAATAGTTTCATATTGGCGAAAAAATAAAAAGCGACTTAAAGATATTTCTATAGAAGGAGAAGAATTGGCTGAAAAACTAGGAGCTGATTTTCAAATGCTAGAAAAAATCGATTCTGCCAATAACAAAGATTTTATTAAACAAGCAATTTCGAAACTCGACTTTAAATATCGAGAGGTTTTGCAGCTAAAATATCTAGACGACTATAGTTACGAAGAGATCTCAGATATTATCAAAAAACCAGTCGCGACCGTTGGGACACTCATTTCTAGGGCCAAAAAAATATTAAAAAGTGATTTAGATAAAAAATATTATGAATAATCTTTCAGAAAAAATTAAAAGTAAAATTAACGATAAGGATTTGAAGCCCAAGTCTAAGATATTTTTTAATTTTGTTTCAGGGCTTATCTGGGGAGCTATTGGTGTTATGGTGATTGTTCTAGGGGTTTCTTTTGGATTATTTTTTGAGCTTGTTATTAATCATGATATTTTTGCTCATAAGAGAATAATGCCATTTTTACAAGCTATTCCGTACTTCTGGATAATCATAATTTTATTAGCTGCCGTTCTTTTGTTAATAATCTTTAGAACAACTCATAAGATTTATAAAATTAAATATAGATTTATTATTTTAGGTTTAATCTTGTTAACTGTCGTTATAGGTTTTGTGACTTACTATTCAGGTTTATCAAACTATTTACAAGGTGAGTTAGAAAATAATGTTGGTTATAGAAGGATGGTTCCACTTCCTCAAGACAAATGGTTAGACCCTGAAAATGGCTATATTTTTGGAAAGATCACAGAGACCAACCATGAAAAGTTTTTTCTAGTCGATATTAATGATCAAATTTGGAAAGTTTTTTATGATGAAGAAACCCAAGTACCAACCATGGTTCATCTTGTTCCTGGTTTTGAAATTAAAGTAATAGGGGAATATTTGGGGAAACATGAATTTGAAGCTAAAACAATTAAACCCGGTTTCGATAAAAGACCAGCAGGTTTAAACCCATTTTGGCGACCTCACCGACTAGTGAAATAAATATATTTTAGTTGCGTATATCTAAGTGAAGGTACCTAATTAATAATTATTTAAAATCTTATGGAACAAAACAACAAACAACTTAATAAATCGAATAAAAAGAAATATTTAGTAACAAGCATAGTATCAGTAGCTGTCCTTAGTCTACTTATCACAGCAGGAACATCTTTTGCGTATTCAGGACCGGGTAACGCTCCTGAAGAAATACAACAAAAACATGAAGAGATGAAAACAATCTTTGATAACGGAGACTTCGATGCTTGGAAAGCTGATATGGAGACAAAGGCTAATGATATCTTAGATTCTATAACTGAAGAAAACTTTGATAAAATAGTAGAAATACATAATCTTAAACAAGCTGGAGAATTTGAAGCTGCTAAATCTTTAGCAGAAGAACTTGATATGCCAATGCACAAAGGTATGGGTGGTGGACATGGCCAGGGAATGGGAATACACAGAGGTGGACCAATGGCTCAAGAAGCTATCTAATAATTTACGAGCTGCGAGTTTAAATATTGAAAACACTTTAATTTTACATTAAGGTGTTTTCATTTATAATAATATATATGACATATCAAAAGATAATTTTAGCTTCAGGTCCAGTAATTGTTGAAGATAATAAGGTATTATTAAATCAAAGCTCAGGAGACGATTTTTGGAAGTTTTGTGGTGGTAAGCCATTGGAGTCTGAATCCCTTCAAGAGACCAGTCAGAGACGTGTTATGGAGGAAATGGGCCTAGTCACAGAGATAATCAACCCTGAACCTTACATAATGTATGTTACTAAAGAAAAGAACGGAGAAACTAAGGATATTATGCTAGTCCATTGGTTAAGTAAAAGACAAGGGGATATAGTATCAGGTCCTGATGTTGATAAATGGGATTGGTTTGAACTAGACAAATTACCAGAGTCGCTAGCTCCAAATATTTTACCGACTTTAAAACACTTTGAATTTATCAAGTAAAATAAGGCTAATATACACATCTTTAAAAAAGTGTGTTATAATACCTTCAGCTATTACAAATAGCTAATAATTAACAAGTTAAAAATAAAACAATGGCAAAAATGACAAAGTCTCAAATTCTTGCTGCTCTTTCTGAAAAGACTGAAATGAGCAAAAAAGAAGTTGCTGAATTCATGGACGTTATCGCTGAATTAGCTTACAGCGAAGTTAAGAATAGCGGAGAATTCGTACTTCCAGGATTTGGTAAATTAGTAAAAGTTAACAGAAAAGCAAGAATGGGTAGAAACCCTGCAACAGGAGAGACTATCTCAATTCCAGCTAAAACCGTTGTTAAATTCAGACTAGCTAAAGCAGCTAAAGACGCAGTATTATAAATTTTAGCTAACTATACACAAAAAATAGCCCTTCTAGAGGGCTATTTTTTAATTGTGGAAAACTTTTGTCAGATGTACTTAATGTGGCGTTAATATATGGTATAATTTAAGTATTCTAGAAGGTTTTCTGGGAACAGAATGCCAGCATAAATCAACGTTCTTTGAGGGAGGTAAACCGATGAAACGATGGAGTTTATTTTACACGATGATCCTGGTGGTGAGCTTGGGGATGCTACTCCTTGCTGCGCCTGCTCTGGCCAACGTGGCCAACGACGACGACAACGACGACGACGATGACGCATTCGACGACGACATTTTGGCAACGGCGACATATGACCCACTTACCGGGACATACGCCCTGACGACGACTGACGGTCTGATCCAGTTGGTCATGGATTCGGACGGTACCTGGGCAGCGGTGGTCCACAAGAAGATGGCAACCGGCTCCAATTACATCGACGGCGTGAACTTCGATCCTGTGGTTTTGTCGGCAATCATCTTTTCGCCGAGCAACATGCTTTCAAATACCTTTAGCACCATAGACATCGACACCGGCGGGAATAGCAACGTGCATTCCAGCCCCACCATCTACGCATTTGGCAATGACGTTTCTCCGGGCACGAATGTTCAGTTTTGGCAGGTCAGCGACGTCGACGAAGTTCTTACCGGTGCAAACTGGACGGCGATCCTCTGATCGTGACGGCTCTGGTGCACAGCACCAAAAAACCTGGAGGTTTTGAAGAAATTCAATTCCTCCTTTTAAATTGATTTAAAAACCTATATATAATATAATAAAACAACAAGAGAATACTATTTAAGAATTTTTTTATTGTTAAATTTTTATTAAAAATGAGTGAAAAACAAACTAAGAATGTCCCGTATCATATGGGGATAATAATGGACGGAAATAGACGCTGGGCTAAAGAAAGAGGCAAAACTACCTATCAAGGACACAAACAAGGCTATGATAAGTTAATCAGCGTTGGCAGATGGGCTCAGGAAGCTGGAGTTAAAATAGTTACTGTTTACGCTTTTTCTACAGAAAACTGGAATAGATCAAAAAAAGAAGTTGGCTATCTTATGAATCTTCTTAAAATGGGTTTAACCAAAGAGCTCAAGAGATTTAAAAAAGATGGTATTAAACTAAATGTCATTGGCAGAAGGTCAGATTTACCAGCTGGTTTGAAAAAAGCTATTGTTAGGGCTGAAGCTGAGACTAAAGATATGACTGAAGGGGTTTTGAATATTGCTATTAACTATGGAGGCAGACTAGATATTGTTGAGGCTGTTAAAAAGCTTAAAAAACAAAAAAAGAATCTTACTATTGATAATATCTCAAATGCTCACTGGACAGCTGGTTATCCTGATCCTGATCTCGTCGTTAGGACTTCGGGTGAACAAAGACTAAGTGGATTTTTGACTTGGCAAGTAGCTTATTCTGAATTTATCTTTCTAAAAAACCATTGGCCTAGTTTTACTAAAAAAGATTTTGATTATTGTGTTAATAATTACGCTAAGCGACATAGGAGATTTGGGGGAAATTAAATATTAATCTAGAAACACAATGCAACCCGGAAAAATACTAAACTATATAGCTCCTTGGGGAGTTTGGGGGACACATTGTTTTATTTATAAGGCCAGTCTTTGGATACTTAAAGGAAACGGAGTTAAATTAAAAAGAGATTTCCCAAGTTTTAATAGAATTATTTTCAACGAAGGTTTGAAGGGTCCTGATGGGGCTGTTATGCGAAGCAGACTCAAAGCTTCGTCTATGTACTATAATCCCACAACGAACAAAGGTGACGTACTTAAAGCCATTGCTTCATATTATAAAAAACTAGAGCAAGCCAGTCTTAATACAAAACAATACGATGAAAGTTTTGCCAAGATTGCTACTTGGCTCGGTCATTTTATTGTTGATGCGCTTTCACCTCCACATCATTTTGGTTACTATGAAAATTCTAAAGTGGCCCTTATGTTTTGGCATTTTAAGTCTAATTGGCACGACCCCTATAGTAAAAATATTATCTCTAAACATTTTTTATTTGAAATAAGGTTAGCCTTAGCTGGTCGAAAAAAGTTTTTTGGACCAGTTAAACTTAAACCAAGACTAATTGAAAGTATTATCAAGGATGAAGAGAATCTGATTAGTTATATTAAAGATAAAATGAAGCGTGTTGATGAACTGCATTTGTATGATGAATATATGAAAAATGGTTGGAGTAAAAAAATAAAAAAGAAAATGAACAGAGAGTTGATACCCGAGATGGCGTCAGTCGTCGCTACTGTCTGGTATGCAGCTATTAATTCAAAAAGACAAGATTAATAAAATAATTTAAATATATGAAACAACAAAGATTTGAGGAGATTAAAGACATGATTTTGAAAAATTTTAAAGATGTCGAGCAAGGAGAATTTGAATTAGATGATATGCCAGGAGAAGGTGAGTATTTAGAATTTGACGGTCCGATTGGTAAAATGCGTTTAGAGGGTATAAATAAGCCAGCTATCGAGAAAACAGACATAATAGCTACCAAAACAGCGGGACAACAAGCTACTGAAAAGCGTACGTATTCTGAAACTGACAAAGTATTTGTTTTTAAAGCTTATAAATGGGACGAATTTGAAAATGACTGGCTTAAGATCGATATGGAGGATTTTGAAGTTTAATATGATATAATAGGGTTATGAAAGTTAAAGATTTGATGTCAAAAAAGGTTATCAAAGTAATGTCGGGCCAAACACTTGGTCAGGTATCGAATATTTTAGTTAAAAATAAAATCTCAGGAGCCCCTGTTATTAACAAAGCGGGGAAGTTGGTTGGGATTATTTCTGAAAAAGATATCTTTGGTGCGCTTTACCCAAATTTTATTGATATTGTTGGAGATGTTTCAGCTTGGTTTGATAATGAAAAAAGAGAATACAAATTAAAAGCTAAAAAGGAAATAATTATTGATAGTATTATGACCAAAAAGGTAATAACTATCGAGCCAGAAGAGTCAGCGCTCAAAGCAGGTAACAAAATGATTTCAAATCAAATCCATCGACTTATTGTTTTAAATAAACAAAAAAAGATTCTTGGTATAGTTACTAGACGAGACATATTTTTAAAAATTATTAAAAAAGATTTAAAGATAAAATAAATGCCCGAACTTCCAGAGGTCGAAACAGTTGTTAGTGAGCTAAATAAAGTCCTAGCAAATAAAAAGATTAAAGCCGTTAAAGTGTTAACACCTAAGACGGTTGATTTTTTTGTGGCTAAGTTTCAAGGTCAGCTAAAAAATAAAACAATAAAAAAAGTTTACAGAAGAGCTAAGATGCCGATCATAAGTTTGTCAGGTGGTTTGTTTGTTGCTGGACACCTCAAGATGACAGGGCAGTTTCTTTACCAGTCTAAAAATAAAAAATTAACTGGTGGAGGTCACCCGGAAGATGCTTATATAAAAAATATTCCCAACAAACATACTAGGGTAATTTTTGATTTAGCAGATGGTTCTAATTTATATTTTAATGATATCAGAAAATTTGGTTGGCTTAAGCTTTTCACTAAAAAAGAATTAGAAAATTATTTAGAGAAAATGCACTACGGACCTGAGCCTCTGACTAAAGATTTTACTTTAGAATATTTTATAGAAAAATTAATAAACCGTAATGTGCCCATCAAAACGTTATTGCTCGATCAAAAGTTAGTAGTTGGTATAGGCAATATCTATGCAGCTGAGATTTTATTTCGAGCTAAGGTGAAACCAACTAAGAAGGCTAAGAATATTACCAAGGCAGAAGCTCAGAAAATTTATCAGTCAACGATATTTATTTTAAAGCAAGCTATTAAGTATAAGGGTACAACTTCAGATAATTTTGCTGATATATTTGGTAAGTCTGGTAACTACATCAAGAAATTAAAAGTTTATGGTCGGGGAGATCAAAAATGTTTTACTTGTAAAAATAATTTGAAGAAAATAACACAAGGGCAAAGATCGACAGTCTATTGCCCTGTTTGTCAGAAATAAAAAAAGAGCACCTCTTGTGGGTGCGAAGAATAACATTTAATAAAAAAAAAGCACCCCGGTGGGTGCGATTGTTTATAGTATGCCGCAGGCAAAGACCTGCTCTACCTATTTTAAAATAATGTAATAATCCACCAGAATAAAAAGGCTAGGACAATTCCGATAATAACACCTGCGGATACTTGCCAAAAAGTATGTCCGACACGTTCACATTGTTGTAAATATTCTTTAGATTCTGTTTCAGGGAGTCTTTTTGTAAGTTTATTGATAGCTATAGCGTGCTTAGTGAGCTCCATTCGTAGCCCCAGAGCATCTCGAATAACAAGTAATGAGAAAAGAATAGTTAAAAAGAATAATGGCTCAGTAACACCCACAATTAGAGCGACCATAACAGAAGCAGAGGAGACAGCAGCGGCGTGACTAGAAGGCATACCACCATAACGAATAGGATCAGTCACATCTATCTTTTTGTGAGCAAATGCGTCGATGACAAGCTTAATTCCCTGTGATATAATCATAACAAGAACAGGTATTATTAATACCTGATAATCGTTTAAAATGTTTACAAAAGTTTCATACATAATAATTTTATTTTAGCGTAATTTATGGATATTGTCTATTCACTTATTTTTGGGGCGATTCAGGGTTTAACCGAATTCTTACCAGTCAGCTCCAGTGGACACTTAGTAATCTTACACAGTATATTTGACTTCACATTAGAGTCAGAGCTTGGTTTTGATGTATTTTTACACCTTGGTTCACTAGTTGCTCTGATAGTTTTCTTTTTCAAAGACATTATTAGATATATCAAGGCTTTTTTTCAGTCACTTGTTAAATGGGATCTAAAAAACCAAGTTGATCAAAAATTAGCCTGGTTTATTATCATCGGTACAGTTCCAGCTGCTATCGCTGGTTTTTTCTTAGACAGTTTAATCGAGGAGCACTTAAGGTCAACGCTTTTGGTGGCTATTATGTTAATAGTTGTGGCTGTTTTGTTTTTTATTGTTGAAAAATATTCAGTCAAATTAAAAGAAATGACCAGTCTAAAGTGGTATCAAAGTTTATTAATTGGCGTAGCTCAGGCAATTGCCCTTATCCCAGGGACATCCCGAAGTGGTATTACTATCATCACTGGTATGACCTTCGGTCTAAAGCGAGGTCAAGCTGCTCGTTTTTCATTTTTGCTTTCTATTCCGATAGTCTTTGGAGCTGGTTTAAAAAAGTTTATAGACCTGGTGTTAGACGGATTTATTAATTCTGAGATACTGTTGTATTTATTAGGGTTTTTAGCAGCAGCAGTAGTTGGATATTTCTGCATCAAGTATTTCTTAAAGTTTTTACAAAAATATAGTTTAGCGGCTTTTGGCTGGTACCGAATAGGGTTGGCTGTATTATTGTTTATTTTAATAATTATTTTTAAAATTTAAAATATGAAAGTAGTAATTTTAGCGGGGGGAACAGGGACAAGGTTCTGGCCAATGAGTAGAAAAAGTCTACCAAAACAGTTTTGTGCTATTACGTCTAAGGAGCCAATGATCAAATGTACTTATGATCGATTTTTAGGAACATTTAAAAAAAGTGATATCTATATTGCTTGTAACGCAGGGCATATTCCTACCATGAAAAAGATGCTTAAAGGCTTTAACGAAAATAACTTTATTATTGAGCCAGAAAAAAGAGACACAGCTCCAGCTATGGGCTACGCCGCTGCGTTTTTAGCAGTTAAGTTTCCTGATGAGCCAATTGTTTTTGCACCATCAGATCATTTTTTCACTGAGGAAGACAAATTTCTAAAATCATTATTGTTTGCTGATAAATTAATCAAGAAAACAGGTAAGCTGCTAGATATTGGTGCTGTACCAACTTTTCCTTCGACAACTTTGGGCTACACTAGAATAGGAAATCTTTATCAAAAAGAAAATGGTTGTGAGGTTCATAGGTTTTTAGGACATGTAGAAAAACCTGAGTATAAAAAAGCCAAAAAGTATTTGGAATCTGGTGATTATCTCTGGCATGTCAATTACTTTATGTGGACACCAGCTAAGTTTTTGGATGCGTTTAAAAAATATCAACCCAAGTCATATAAAAATTTATTGGCTATCAAGGGATTTTTTGAGACAGCTAAAAAAAGCAATGACTATAACAAAAAAGAAATTGCAGTTGAGTATGGCAAGATGGAAAAGATTTCATTTGACTATGCGATCGCTGAGAAAATTAATCCTAAAGACGTTTTGATTATTAAGGGTGATTTTGGTTGGTCAGATATTGGTACTTGGGATGTTTTGTATGAAAAAATGTCAAAAGAGCTAGATAAAGATAATAATCTTGTTCGAGCTGATTGGGTCGGGTCTGAAACAACTGGTACTCTGGTATATGGTCAGAAAAATAAATTAGTAGCTACTATTGGGTTATCAAATATGGTTGTTGTAGACACACCTGACGCTTTGTTAATTTGTCCACTAGGAAAAGCTCAAGAGGTGAAAGGTATGGTAGACCAGATCAAGAAAAATAAAAAAGATAAATATTTATAATTTATGAAAAAAATAGTTTTTAATATTTCGTTCGTTGTTATTTTGGTAGTCATTATCTTTTTCGTTTATTATTTTGTCCAAATTTCTTTACCCAATGGAAGTAACGACGAAGAAGTCTTGTTTACTATCTCAGCCGGGCAAAGCGTTGATCAAATTGGAGATGCCTTAAAAAATGAAAATTTTTTAAGAAACAAGTTTGTTTTTAAATTATATTTATACTTAACGGGTAAAGGAGACAATCTACAAGCTGGCAGTTATCTACTGTCAGAAAAAATGTCTATGACAGAGTTAACAGATATGTTGATCTCAGGAAAAACAGACACCAATGAACAATGGTTAACAGTAATTGAAGGCTATACTAGTACGCAGATAGCAGAATACTTATCTTCTTTGGGGATAGTCACCACGGATGAATTTTTAGAATTAGCAGAGTTTTCTGATACTCGGGATTTTTTACCAGACAATTATTATGAATTTTTGATCGATAAGCCTGACACGCAAGGAATCGAAGGATTTTTGTTTCCTGATTCATATTTAGTTTTTGCTGATGTGACAGTTGAAGAGATTGTTGAGAAAATGCTCGATAATTTTGATAATAAATTAACGGTGGAACTTAGGGATGAAATAAAATCTCAAGGTAAAACTATTTATGAAATAGTTACCCTGGCCTCTGTTATAGAAAAAGAGGCTAGAAAGAGCGAGGACCGGAAGATATTAGCAGGTTTGTTTTATAATAGGCTCGAAGTGGACATGGCTTTGCAGTCTGATGCGACAGTTAACTATATTACGGGTAAAAAGACGACTCGGCCAAGCTTAGATGACATCTCTATTGATAATTTGTATAATACATATGAATACCCTGGGCTTCCTCCTGGACCGATTTGCAATCCTAGTCTAGATTCGATACAAGCAGCTATTTACCCCATAGACAATGATTATGTTTATTATATAAGTGCGCCTGATGGGACTTCTGACTTTTCTCACACCTATGAACAACATTTAGAAAAAAAAGATAAGTATTATAATTAGAAAAATATGTTGTTAAAAAAATTCAAAATAAGTTTTTTAGTGGCCAGTCTAGTTTTTATGAGTTTATTTACAACTCTTGTTTTTGTTAGTTTGGAAAAAACACAAGCCGCGGGAACAAATAATATATCAGGAGTGGTGACGTATGACGAGCATACTCAGGGTATGATTAAAATATACGTTGTAGATATTGATGAAACTATGATATTGGGTAATACTTCTATGGCCAGTCCAGGTGCTTATTCTATAGATGTTGATGATGAGCAGACTAGTGTTAGAATCCTTATTTTTAATGATTATACTGATAATAATTCACCAGATGCTTCGGATGCTATTGATGATCAGAGTCCCGTTGCTATAACAGGAGATATTACTCATGATGTGACTTTGTTACCACCCGACCCTTATTATACTGTCTCAGGGACAGTTACTTACGATGATTGGGTAAGTGGAGATGTTTATGTTTGGTTGTTGAGTGATGTTTCTCCATTTACTATAATTAATGCGCTTAGCTATAGTAGTCCGGGTGTATATGAGCTTTTTATTCCAGTTGATCAGGCAGACGAATTTTATGTCGCTGCTTTAAATGATTTCGATGGAGAAGTTGATTTTGACATAGGGACAGAAGCTTATTTTTGGGACATTATTCCAAGAAGTATTACAGGGGATACCGTTATAGATATTGAAATGACGATGGCGGGCGGCCCTCCAGGTTATACTATTTCAGGTACTATTACCTATGATGACTGGGTTGAAGGTGATATAAATATTTTTATTTCAGATAGTGGATTAGGTTCTGATGATGCAATAACATATTCTATTTATACTAAGGAGGATGGACCTGGGGACTATGAAATCATTTTAAATGAACAGGTAGAGGGGGAAATATATTTTTTCGCTTGGAATGACGTAGATGGAGAGGGTGATCCAGACATGGAAAATATGATAGGCGTAGATGAATATTATAATTATACTGTGTTTGATATTCAGGATGATATTGATTATGATTTTGAATTAAGAACTGCTGGTTTTTCTGGTGGACATAATATAAGTGGCACTTTAACCCAAAATAATTATCAAGAAGGTGATATCTACATTGTAGTTTTAGAGGACCAACCTGGTGAAACAGAAGAGGGTGAAGGATATCTTGGTCTTCATTTACTGGAAGAGCCAGGCGAGTTTGATTTTGACCTTCTTCCGGATTACTCTGGTGATTATTGGGTTTATGCTTGGAATGATGCCAATGGTAGCGGGGATAGAGAGGATGAAGAATTTTATTTGGCACAATACATAATTGAAGAAGACATGGAATTAGATATTAATTTATCAATTTTAGGATCAGCAGGAGGACACTCAATTTCGGGTGATATTATTTATCCTGAGTGGAAAGAAGGAAATATTATTGTTAGAGTTTTTGATATTGACGTCAGCGATGGAACTGACCCAGAAGAGGAAAACTTATTAGCTAATAATTCTTTTTCTGAGCCAGGGGAATATTATTTGGAGCTGTCTTCAGGGATTGAAGGGTTGTTATATATTGTAGCTTTCAACGATGTTGATGGGGACGGGGAATGGTCATTGTCTTCAGATGAGGCAGTATATTTGAATGAAGTTTCTGTTACTAATGACGTAATTCATGACATTATTTTAGAAAAATTAGAATTTCCAGAAATTTTTGGATACGTGAAAAAAGATGGAGTCGGCTTAGAAAGTGTGGAGTTACATGTTTATGATAGTCAAGATGATCTACTTAGTATCGTGCAGACAAATAGTGAAGGGTATTATAATGTCACTAATCTAGATGATGGTGTATATGAGATAGTTTTGCAGCCCGTTAGTTTGCCAGTTATGTCAGACTATTATCTAGTTGAAGAAAATCCTCGATTAGTTGTCTTGTCAGAAGAAGATTATAATCCTGAAGTAAATTTTAATTACACTAATATTAGTGTAAACACAAACACAAACACGAACACGAACACAAATACAAATACAAATATAAATACTAATACGTATTATTACTATAATTCAAACATAAATACTAACTTAGGAGAAACAAACCAAAATACTAACACGGTAGTTATTGTTGGTAATGAAAATATAAATATAAATGCGAATTTAAATGAAAATATAAATTCAGATCTTAGTTTAAATAATTTGAATTTAAATAATTTGGTTATTAATAATATAAATTTTGATGAAGAGTTGTCCGTAATTAATCAGCCAGAAGGAGAGGATTTAGAATTAGAAGGTAAAACAACTCCAAATACTCGCGTGGTGATTACTATCGTTGATAAAAATGGTACAGAGACACAAATAGA
>Ga0075122_10001680_pt1 | contig 15380 bp, 20 predicted proteins | sample AntAceMetag02UKB_FD_69790 | JGI IMG/M metagenome (GOLD analysis project Ga0075122, IMG submission 69790) | Saline lake microbial communities from Ace Lake, Antarctica - Antarctic Ace Lake Metagenome 02UKB | ecosystem: Environmental > Aquatic > Non-marine Saline and Alkaline > Saline | place... | reverse complement strand
ATTTTTATTGAAGAAATTTTGAAAGAAAAAAATTTGAAAGTTGATTTAATAAAATTTTTAGATTATAAGGTTGGATTATTTAAAAATTTAAAACAAGAACTTAAGGATAAAAAAATATCAAAAGTTTTTATATGCGATTTTGGAATTGATACAGAAGGGGTTGAAGATTTCTGGGAATTTAAAAAAACATTTGATGTTTTTTGGATAGATCACCATCCTTTTGAAAATTTAGAAAATAAAAAAAATATTATTAAAACAAAATCAAGTGATTGTTCAACGCAGGTTATTTATGATTTAGGAGAAGGAATTATTGATCAAGAAAAATGGTTATGGTTAGTTTGTTCAACAATTCTATCTGACTTTGGATTTAAGGATGAAGATAATTTGGAATTTGTTCAAGAAAATTATTCAGATGTTAAATATGAAAAAGTCTTCGATTCTGAGCCGGGAGAAATTGCGAAAAAGATTAGCTCATCTTTAATATATTATAAAAATAATCTAAGAAAAGTTTATGATTTGGTTAAGAAAAAAGATTTTGATGAAATAAATAAAATTCATAAATTTATGGACGAAGAAATTCAAAAACAAGTTTACAATTATTTAAAAAATTCGGAATATTATCCAGAGAAGAAAATCTATATTTATGAAGTTAAATCTGAATATAATGTTGCTTCAATTGTATCAACAATTGTATCACAAAGAGAACCTGAAAAAATGTATCTTGTTATAAATAATCTCAATAATGGATTTTTGAAAATAAGTTTTAGGGAGCAGGGAGGATTTAACGATACGAGTACAATTGTCAAAAAGGGGATTAGGGGATTAGAAAATGCCATAGGTGGCGGGCACGCAAGAGCCTCAAGTGCGAAAATTCTAGAAAAAGATTTAGATAAATTCAAGACAAATATTTTAGGTTAGAAATCCTTAAAAAGAGATTTGAGTTTTTCATTATATGAAGTTTAAAGATATAGAAGTCAAGTGGCTAGGACATTCCGGATTTTTAATAATGAATTCTAAAATAATTTATATTGATCCATACAATTTAAAAGAAGATTGCGAAAAAGCTGATTTGATTTTGCTTACGCATAGTCATTATGATCATTGCAGTGTTGCGGACATAAAAAAGATAATTAAAGAAGGAACAAAAATATTAATGACAGCAGATTGTCAAAGTAAGGTTGCGCGCTTTAAAATTCCGATCAATATGGAGATTGTAGAAGCAGGACAAGAAATAGATTTTGGGAATATTAAAGTTTCAGTCTTACCGGCATATAATTTAGACAAGTCGTTTCATCCAAAAGAGGAGGGATGGGTAGGGTATTTAATTAAATTTCATGATGTTTTAATTTATCACGCAGGGGACACAGACATTATAGATGAAATGAAAAAGCTCACAGGATATAATCATCCGGATAAAACATTTGTTGCATTATTGCCAATTGGAGGACGATTTACCATGAGTCCAGAAGAGGCCGCTGATGCTGCAAAAATAATTAAACCATCTGTTGCAATTCCCATGCATTACGGAAGCATTGTGGGAACAAGTGAAGATGCTATAGAATTTAAGGAGCTTTGTGAAGATGAAAAAATTAGATGTGAGATATTAAAGAAAGAATAATTTAATCCAGGTTACTTCAATTCGTCAAAATTTCTAATAGTTTTATCAGATATATTTTCTAAATCAGTATCAACTTCCCCTTGTGAAAAATAAATACAATATATTCCGAATTTTTTACACAATTCAAAAGGCTCTTTATTCCGCGAAGCAATATAATATTTTGGTTTACCATATTTTTTATTAAATGATTCAAATAAATTTTCTTTTGAGGGTTCATGCTCTGTTTCACTTGCGTGAATAATATCATAAATATTTTCCAATCCTGAAACTGACAAAATTTTTCCAACATATGTTTTTGTATTAGATGTTATTAATGCTAATTTAAATTTTTGTTTTAAATCAATTAAATATTTTTTTAATTTATTATTAATAACTTCAGGATTGTTCCCAATATAATCAATAACAGCTTCTTGATACCAACGCCTTGCCTGAAATGTTTGCTGTTTTTTTGTTCCCTTTGGCATTATTTTTTTCATCGCATCATTTACGCCCAAAAAATAATTTTCATGTCCAATCCATTTTCTTAAAGATTCATCATTTGTTATTTTAATCGCTTTTTCAAACCATGCTTTATGAGGCTCAATAAATGCTTTATGATCAATCAAAAATCCATCAATATTTGTTGCTAAAATTGGTTTTTCCATAACTTTTTATATTGTTTAATTTATTTAAAATTATGGATTCATTTAATCAGAGAAAAATTTCTATATTATCAAAACTTGATAAATCGTCAATAGGAGGATGGGACGAGAAAATAAAAGATTTATGCGAGAAATTAAATAAATATGAAAATTATTATACAACATCGTCATGCTCTGGAAGAATTATCGTAATGCTTGACCAAAAAAAGAAGGGTCCAGGACTTTTTGAATTTGTTAGCCATGATTTAGTTGAAATTGAAAGGTTTTTAGAATTTCTTCCAAAAGAACAAGAGAAGATGAATCTTAAGTTTAAATCTGAGCCTCCAATATTACATATAGCATGTCAGACAATTGAAGACGCTAACGAAATTCTAAAAAAAGCTCAATTGAGCGGATGGAAACGATCTGGAATAATTTCAACTGGCAAAAATAATATAGTTGAATTAATCAGCACAGAAAAATTAGAATTTCCATTAATGAAAGATGGAAGATTCTTAGTAAGTGAAGATTTCTTAAAAATTGTTTTAGAAAAAGCAAATGAAAATTTAAAAATTGGTTGGGACAAAATTAAGAAATTGAAAGAGTTAATTTAAACATATATACTAAATCACCTAAATCTATTTATTGTATTAAAAATATTAATTTATATGGTTGAGAAAAAAAGATATTCAAAAAATCGAGGCAATAATCATAGAAAAAAAATTGCAGAAAAAAAAAGAAAAGCGTTTGATCGTAAAAATAATCCAGGACCAAAGGGAACTAGATATTTTTTCTCTTATTCTGAAAATATGATAGGAAGAGCAATTATAGATAGCGGAATTGATAGAATCAATACAAGGGAAGCTAACCTGACAAATCATTTGATAGATATTTGGCTTCCAGATTCACAGAGAGATAAAAATGCAAGATATGGAGTTCTGTATGCAACCGAATCGACATTAAAAAATATGATTAATATTATCAACACAAAAGAAGAAATTTTAATAGAGAAATTGGGAAAATCTCAAGAAGATCCAGAAGAAACAAGATTAACAATTTTAAAAGAAACTAAAAATATGGAAACTGCCTATAGCTTTTGGGTTAGTGAAAAAACTAATAATTTTGCAGGACTTCTTGCCTTAAATTGGAAAATGAGATGTAATGATTTGGGATCTTTTCTTTATGAATATCTTCATCCATTAGTCGGAATAGTCTACAGAGAATTAAAATCTTCAAGTTTTGTATCAGAAAATACACAAATTTTTGGGTACAATGAAACAAATTCAGTAGAAGGAGTGAGTAAATTAAGAGATAGTCCAGCAGTATTTTTTGGAAAAGGTGCTAAAAATAAATCACCACATAAGATAACAGTATATTCAAAAGAAGATTTCACAAAATTACAAAATTTATCAAATTATTTAAAATAATCATAAATATATACACTAAATCATCCAAATATTTATATAGACAAAGAACTTTAATTTTTTATTATATTAATTTAATCTGGCGGTTGAATTGATATACTCTGGGGGTGGAGATTTCCTCTCCCTTTTTTTTTCTAGGATACAACAGAGAGGCATATGAACTATTTAAGTTTTATGCACCCAATTTAATTGGGAGGAAATAGAATATAATGGAGGTAAAAAAATGGTATTAGATTTTGCAAAAGAGGCAGTAGGTAATGCAGATAGTCACAGCATTAATTTTGGTGATTTGAAAGCCGGTAAGGCAAACATAAAAGTGTTTGGTTGCGGTGGTTGCGGTGGAAACATGGTAACTTGGTTATTCAACAAAGGAATTAATGGCGCTGAGATTTTCGCTGCTAACACAGACGCTTTACATTTAAGTGTTACAAAGGCTGACGATAAACTTCTTATCGGGAAAGAATTAACTAGAGGATTAGGTGCAGGCGGACGACCACAAATCGGACGAGAAGCAGCACGAGAAGCTTTAGTTGATGTAAAAAAAGCCGTTGGTGGTGCAGACATGGTTTTCGTTTTAGCCGGTTTAGGTGGTGGAACAGGAACGGGGGCGGCCCCAGTTGTAGCACAAATTGCTAAAGAAAGCGGAGCTGTAGTTATCGGTGTAGTTACAATGCCCTTTGAATCAGAAAAAGCTAGAATTGACAAAGCTGAATTCGGTTTACAAGAATTACGAGACGCAACAGATACATGTATTGTTTTAGATAATAATAGATTAGTTGATATCGCAGGACAATTACCAATTGAACAAGCTTTCGCAGTTGCGAACGAATTAGTTTCAACAATGATTAAAGGAATCGTTGAAACAATCACGTTACCAAGTTTGATCAATTTGGATTATGCAGATGTTTCTTCAATTATGAAGAACGGCGGAGTTGCTGTAATTGGAATTGGTGAAAGTGATTCGACTAACAAAGTTGAAGAATCTGTAAAACAGGCCCTAACTCATCCTCTACTTGATGTGGATTATGCAGGAGCTACAGGTGCTTTGATTCATATTACATGTGGACCAGACTTGAAGTTAGAAGAATTTGACGTTATTGGTAGATCGGTTTCAGAAAACTTAAGCCCTGACGCACAGGTTATTATTGGTGCAAGAATTTCAAAAGAATTCACAGGTAAAGTTCGAGTAATTACTATTATGACAGGTGTTAAATCACCTTACGTTTTAGGAAAACCAATCGAAGAAGATACACGATGTGTTTCAAGAGAAGTTTCTGATTTAGGTATTGACGTTTGGCGATAAGCCAACATTAATTTTTTTAATTTTTAATTTTTTTAGGGGGAATTTAATTCCCCCGATAGTTTTTTGTAAGCCTGGAGATGGGATTATTTTTTAGAAAGATGTTTCTCTAAATCTGAAATTTCTTTTTTATGCCTTTTGCGTCTTTTAAATTCAGAGACTATTTCGCCCAGAAAAGAACAAGTAGTAAAGCCAAGTAGTAAAGCCAAGTAGTAAAGCCAAGTAGTAAAGCAAGATAGTTTATATGAAAATTTTTTACTGGATCCTCTAACTCTATTTCTAATTGACTTAATCCATACAACTGAACCCCATAAATTGACGTTAAACCCACAAGGCTTGCAATTGCGCCAACATATAAACTTCTATACCCCACTTTATCTATCATGTGTTGTGTTAGTAATTCTTGTTTTTCTTGCTTATGGTCTGAGTTGGTTTTTTGTTTTGTCATTTTGTTTCTCTTTTGGATTTAATTTTTATCAATTAAATATTTAGCATTCCTTTCATAAAATTCAGGAGAAGCACTCCAACTATACATAAGATCAGCTCCAAGGCGCTGCATTCTCGCGAAAATAAAAGACGTTGCCGAACCACTTAGTTTAATATTTCTAATAGATAATTCAATTGAACATTTTTTATCTTTTCTAAATCTAGCTACTATTTGTTTTATCACATCAAAACAATAAAGCTTAGTATCTCCAGTCAAATGATGCGCAATTCTTTTTAGACTGGGGTTTTTTTCCATTAATCCAGGGCTGGTCTTTTTTATATTTTCTTCAAATAAATCCAAATATGTTATTAATATTGGGTATTTATATTTTTTTACAAGTTCTCCTGCTTCTTCAAGAATATCGGGAAGATTGTCTGGAATATCGATTATTAATTTTTCCAAATGAACTCCCTTGCTCATCAATGATTTTATTAAAGGGTCTTTCTGGATATATTTCTCTTGATTTTTATCTATAATTGCAACACATATAGGATATTCTAAAAATGCCTTATTTGATGAAGCCTCTTCACACCTTTCGATTTTTTTATTTCCAATTTTCATCATTTCAATGAATATTCTGGTTTTGACATTTCTTTTACCATCTGCTTCAAACGACCAAATCTCCCTTCTCCACTATATATTCCCTCATAAATTTCTTCACTATTGTCCATTAATGTCCAATTACCATCTAAATCAACCATCGCCCAGTTATTTTTACCATCATAAGCAAATATATTAAACCAAATGTTATCAGGATGTTGTTTAGAATATTTTATTATTTCTGAATCTATTTTATTTACCCGTATATTGGAACCTGTCCCATACCCTTTTTTAATCATATATTCTATCGCATTCATTGCAGGCACACATTCTCTCAATTTACTTCTATTGTTATCTTCAAATCCAAAATCTTTCACAATGTATATTAATTCATCAGCTGTTTCAGAATATTTAACAACAAAGGGCGATATTGGTAATTTAGGACTGTAAAGATCAGCATGAATTGCAATTTCCGCATGAGCGATATCTAAGTCCCTCCTTTTTAATCCCAATTTTCCTGGTATAAGGGGAATGAAAACGTTATTGTACCAACTTTCTTCAGACCTAAACCCACAATGATTTTTTTTTATATTTAATCTATCCTCAATTTTTTGGAATAAATCAGAATTATTCATAAGTTCATTTCTCATTTTTTTAGAATTATCAAAAAACTCTTGTAAAAAAGGGTTTTGATTATTTGATTCTTCCATTAAAATAAATAAAATATCTTATTAATAAATAGATGTTCTCCTACTGCAAGACTACACTAGAAAGATTTATATATTTTATAAAGATAATTATTTTATGGATAAAAAGATTCTTCAAGAAATTGGATTGGCTAATAGTGAAATTGATGTTTATGTTACGTTGCTTAAATCTGGATCTGTGAAAGTTGGGCATCTTGTAAATCAGATAAATCTTCACCGAAGTAGAATTTATGAAGCGATAAATCGCTTAACTAAAAAGGGTCTTGTTTCATATGTAATTAAAAATAATATTAAATATTTTAAAGCGACTGATCCTGAAAGATTGCTTTCATATATTGAAGAAAAAAAAGAAAAATTGAAGAAAAAAGAATCTAAAATAAAAAAAATAATACCTGAATTGAAAAAACACATTCCTTTATTGACGCCTCATGCGGAAGCCCATGTTTTTGCGGGACAAGAAGGCTTTAAGACAATAAGAAAAGATATCTTAAAACAAAAAAAAGATTTGTATTTGATTGGAGCTATTGGACGCGAGGATAAATCTTTAGAATATTTTTTTCCGAACTTTAATAAATTAAGAATAAAAAATAAAATAAAATGGCACGTTCTTTATGATGCAGAAGTTCGTGGTAAAAAAATTACAAAATTACCTTTAATGAAAACTAGATTTTTACCCAAAGGATATTCGAGTCCGGCAGTGATTAATATTTATGGAGACAAGGTTGTTAATGTTTTATGGAAAGACGATGTTCCAACTTGTTTCATGATAGTTAATCGCGATATTGCAGACTCTTACAGAAAATGGTTTAAGTTATTATGGAAGACGGCTGCTAAGTAATATCGTTAACCTTAAATCCCCTTCCTTCTTATCTATTCTATGAAGTTAATAGATATTCATTCTCATTTAGAAATGTGTAAAGATTTAGACAGCGTTGTAAAAAATATGCGTAAGAACAATGTTAAATTTGCATTAACATGCGGAATAGATATTAAATCAAATAGAGAAGTTTTGGAGCTTTCAGAAAAATTTCCAGAGATTAAAGCGTGCTTAGGAATTTTTCCAACAGATTGTTTGAAATTAACAGATGAGGAAATAGATTCTGAAATTAAATTTATTAAAAAAAATAAGGATAACATTGTTGCAATTGGAGAAGTTGGTTTAGATTTGAAAGACGCTGGGAATTTAGAAAAACAAAAAGAGAATTTAGGAAAGTTTGTTTTATTGGCAAAAGAATTGAATATTCCAGTTGTTATTCATTCTCGAAAAGCTGAATCTGAAGCTATAGAATTTTTAGAAACTTTCAATTATAAAAAAATTATCATGCATTGCTTTTCAGGAAAACTTAAACTTGTAAAAAAAATTATTGAAAACGGATGGTTTTTATCAATCCCAACCAATGTTAAAAATTCCGAACATTTTCAAAAAGTTATCGAACTCACGCCAATCGAACAGCTTTTCTGCGAAACGGATTCCCCATATTTACATCCAGATAAATTACCAAATAATGAACCTGCGAATGTTATTGAGAGTTATAAAAAAATTGCTGAAATAAAAAACCTAAATTTAGAAAAAGTTGCAGATAAAATTTGGAAAAATTGGGAAAGGGTTTTTTAGAAGTTAATCGTCCTCAATACTATAATTTTGATATGTTTCAACTTCAGTCATTTGTCCAAAAAAGTTAACATATTTTATAAGATCTTTTGCACTTAATTTTAATTCATCTTCTAATCTAATTATTGGTGATATTTTAGATTTTTTTAATGCATTTATTTCCGGAGTGTTGTACTTCCATTGTCCCTCTACATATTTTAATACTTCTTGTTGAGAGTTTTTATTTAATTCATCAATAATCTTAATTAATTTAGAATATTTTTTTTCATCAACCAGATAAACCTCTGGCCAATAAATTGCATCTGCGGACATTTCTCTAACTCCTTGTGTGTTAACAAGGGGGTAATGTGAAAAATTATTTTCACCAATGAATTGGTTGGACATTTTATCTATTGCGCGACGATAAGTTTCTATAAGATCATAGCTAAAATGTAATCTTTTTTTATTATCGAAACTAGATGGATGTGTACTCACAGAACTTTCATTTTCCATTGCTTTTTTCAAAGACCAAGATCTATTGTGATCTTTTCGAACCTTTAGGTATTTTAATAATTCATCTGCAGCTTCTTTGTTTGCAATCGTTTGAAATAATACATACGACTTATTTTTAGAAAAAATATTAGTGACAGCATTGCGCAGACTTCCTTTACTAAAGGTCCAAGTGGTATCACAATGGGATGTTATTTGTCTTTTTGGAATTTCTATTAATCCTTCTTTATTATAATCCATAAATCTTTAATGTAAAGATTGTTTTTAAGGATTATTGTGATTAAATTCAACCTCAAGTATCTAATTTTTTCCCATACTGCATTTTCTTTTTCCCATAATTTTCAAACCTGAGAATATTATCTAAATTCGTTTTTCTTTTACGAGCTGTTTTTGTTCCTTTGGCCTTACTTGAATATCCAATTGGAAACATAGCTTCAACATGAATTTTGCCAGGAATTTTCAATATACTTTTCACTTGCTCTTCAACAAAATGACCAACCCAACATGTCGACAATTTTTTCTCTTCAATTTTCAATAAAAAATTCTGCATCGCAGCACCAGCCTGTTGCCTAAAATAAATATTCCCACGATCACCATAGTTATTAATTATTCGCGTAGGATCCGAACACACAACAACAATCCAATGCGCATTCACTATAAAATCCTGTTGCGCAGCTTCTGCAAGTTTTGCGATAGTTTTAGCATCTTTAATTAAAATAAATTTCAATGTAAAATTATTTCCGGCCATCGGAGCGTAGCGTGCAGCATCGATACATTCAATAATATCTCTCCAATCAGGTTTTTGTGTAGAATATTTTCTCACACTCTTTCTCTTCGTAATCGAATTCATCAAATCCATATTCCATAAACGGAATATGAATTAATAAATGTTTTTAAAAGATAAAATCTATAATTCTTATGTGATAATTAAAGCTATACACGGGGTGAAAAATCTTCTTATAAAAAGAATTTTAAAATACATAACCGTTGGGACGGTTGGATTCGGTGTTAATTTTGGAGTTTTGTATTTGCTTACCGAATATCTGGGCTGGTATTTTTTAATTTCCGCAATTTTCTCATTTTTCGCTGGAAACATGTTCACGTTTATATTCGATAAAACATGGACATTTAATGAAAATTTTATGAAAAATTTTTTTAAAGAATATAAAACATTTTTCTCATTCAGTACATTAGCCCTAATTATGAACTTGTTAATATTAAGCGTTTTTACAAATGTTATTGGTATATATTATTTATACTCCCAAATAGTTTCAATTATTTTTATAGGTGTAACGGGATTTATTTTTAATAGACGATATACTTTTAGAAAATGTAGAAAATAAATTCTGAAGTATAAATTAACATTTTATAAAATTTTTTTATATTTGCGCTGATTAGCAAATTTCGCAGAATTACAATATATCAAAACGACCCGGGCAGGTTTCGAACCTGCGACCTGACGGTTAACAGCCGCCCGCTCTACCACTGAGCTACCAGGTCTTGTAATTTTTATAATGAATTTTGTTATTTAAACCTTAGTGTCGCCAAATTCCCAATAAATATTTTATTCTCGAAGTCCTAAATCATGAATTTCTTCAGGGCGATTTTTTTCCAAATGAGAATATACATTTGTTTGCTTCGCACCTTTAATTATAGCAATTATTGCGTTCTGGGAATTCTCCATACTTTCAGGAGCACCAATTACACCCATTTGATTATCTTTTAATTCAACATAGCATTCTGTCAAATCAGACAAAACTTTAAGCGTTTTACCAGCTTTCCCAATTAATCTCGCCCGAATTGATTTCATATCTTTTCGATGCGTATGTTCTTTTATATTTATTTTTTGAAATTCTAGATTATTTTTTTTTATCGCAACCGCTGCTGAAAACGGAAACCCAAAATTTAAAGCATCAATAACTTTTTCACCAACATATTCATCTTCGGCCGAACCATCTATTGAAACCTCTTTTCCACGATTTGAAATTTTTAAATTCAAAACCTTTTCCAATTTCTTTTTGTTCTTTACAATTCTTACAATTTTATCAGATAAAATAATTTTCATAATTTAATAGAGAAATTAGTGGTTAAAAATATTTGGGTTTAAAATTCATCACTTTCAGTTTCAAGATAACCATTTTTTCTCAACCACGCAATTTGATTTGGCTTGTATTTCAAAAGAATATCTCCACGTTTATTATCCAATTCCCACGGTTCTATTATAACAACATCATTAGGTCTTAACCAAAGTCTTCTCTTAAGTCGTCCTGGAACGCGACAATTCCTCTGGTTCCCATCAACACAATTGATCATCATTTTGTTTCCACCAAGACGCTGATCAACAATTCCTATAATTTCCTTATCTTTTGGCAACGGTGCTCTAACAATTTTAGGTTCGTCTTCCTGTTTCTTCCTGAATTTAGTATTATAAGCCATATTAATTAAGAGAGAAGTGAGTTTATAAAAGTTAAGAAACCCCTGGTTTCTTAATAACTTCCTCACGTTCCGGTTGGGCGATGTTTCTAATACACTTGGTGACATCGCATTGGCCCGTCTAGCGGTCCTTTTACGTGTGCTGAATAAGTTATAGTTTATTGAAAAAGAAAGGTTTATGAAATTAAATTTCTTAGTAATATTATGGAAGAATTGAGTAAAGAAGATGTTATTGATATCACTAAAGCAAGAGAAGAAATTAATAAAGGAAATTTTTATACAGAAGAAGAATCAAAAAACGTTCTTGAACTAAATAAGTAGATTGTATTAAAAATAGGACATAGAAAAAATATTTATGAAAGATGATTACTTTTTCCTTTTAATTTTATCTTTTAGATATGGTGAAAAATATTTTAAATATTTTTCTTGGATTTCTTTATTTTTCCAATCATCACCAGTTATCACTTTTCTGCAATTTAGGTTGTTGCAATTACAATTAAAATCATCCATATATGTTTCACAAAAAGCATAATCGAAAACTAATTCTTCTCCAACATTAATATCTTTAATTGCTATTAATGTAAATGTATTTGAAAAACCACAATTTGGCTCACACCCATGATTAAAAACTCCACCAATTTCTACCTCTTTGCGTGTTGATGGAACAATAAAAAAATCATCACTAATTTGAATTCCAATATGAGCAACCTTTTTCCAATATTCTCTTATTTCATTTACTGGAATTGCCAATCCCCCAAAAACTCCAACATTTTCTCCTTTTTTAATAAATTCTTTAGCAAAAACTCCAAAGCCATGAGATTTTGACTTCTTTGATTCCGCCTTTGGTGTTATCCATCTATGTGGCCACCGGTCATGCAAATCTTCCATTTTACTTTTTCCCCTTCTTCTTACCTTTAACTTCTTCAGGTTTCATTAATGGAAAAATTACACATTCTCTTAATGGACGATCCATCAAATAACCAAAAAACCTTTCAGACACACCAAATCCACATGTTGGAGGCATACCATATTTCAAAGCTTCAACAAAACCTTTATCGTGATCTTGAGCTTCATCATCGCCAGCCTCTTTCATTTTCATTTGTGCTTTAAATCTTTCGTCTTGATCAATCGGATCGTTCAATTCAGAATAACCATTACCCATTTCTGTTCCTGCAATAATAACTTGAAACTGATCAACCTTTCTCGAATCTTTCATATTCCTTTTAGCTAAAGGTGTAACCTCAACTGGCTGACCCGTCAAAAATCCCGGTCCAGATAATTTCTTCCTACAATATTTCCAAAGAAGATCAACTAGTCTCCATTTATCAACACCCGTATCATATTCAATTTTCAATTTTTTCAATTTCGCTTGCATATCTTTTTCGCTTGCATTATAAATATTAACTTCTGTATATTTTTTAATTGTAGATTCATAATCATAAATAATCCATTTTTTAGACAAGTCAACATTATAACCATGTGTTTCAAATTTCAAAGAACCAAGAACTGCTTTTGTAACTTTTTTATACATTTCTTCAACAAGCTTCATTCCTTTTTTATAATCAGCATACGCCCAATAAAATTCCATTTGCGTGTAATCTTGTAAATGTTCCATATCCATTCCTTCATTCCTAAATTGTCGTCCAATCTCAAAAGTTTTTTCATAACCTGCAACCATTAGTTTTTTCTGCCAAAGTTCACCCATTGAAATTCTTAAAAAAACATCAGTATCAAGTGAGTTGTGATGTGTATTAAATGGTGTTGCCGAGGCTCCTCCTGCTGAATTTTCCAAAACAGGCGTCTCAACTTCAAGAAAACCCTTTTCTAAAAGAAACATTCGAATCGTATTCCAAAAATATGATTTTTTTACAAACATTTCTTGAATTTCCTTATTCATTAAAATATCCAAATATCTTTTTCTCAATTTTTCTTCATCATTTTTTAATCCATGGAATTTCTCAGGTAAAGGTAAAATAGATTTTGTTAAAAGTTTCAATGATTTAACCTGAATTGAAATCTGACCTGTTTTTGTTTTTATAATCTTTCCCTTAACTTCAACAAAATCTCCAGCATCAACATATTTCTTAAAAAACTTTTTATCTTTTGTTTCGTCTTCTTGTAAAACTAATTGAATCGTTTCAGTTTGATCCTTCAAATTAGCAAAAGCAATTTTTCCAAGATCACGTTTTGTCATAAGTCGCCCAGCTGTTTGAATATTGCTACCAATCTTTAATTTCGAACATTCCTCGCACGTCTGCTTTTTATCAGACTCGGCAGGATACGGATTAATTTTCAAATCATTCAATTCTTTCAATTTTCTCAAACGTTCATTAATAATTTGCTGTTCTCTTCCCATAAAAAATTGTAGTAAAAATAGTTTAAATAATTACCTTTTGATATAAATTTTTTTCTTATATCCTCTTTTTTCTAATTCGTCGTTCAAAATTTCATCAGCTATTTGTTGAAATTTATCCCATCGTGAAACGTGCTCATATTTTATTTTTTTAAAATCTTCCTGCAGTTCTTGAACCTGCAAAAATAATTTTTTCAAAACAGGATTTTTAACTTTATAGACCCCAAGAAGTTGCTTAACAACCAGTTCAGAATCAAGTATACAAGTTACTTCATTTTTTGTATGATTTCTTGCAAGTTTTAATGCACTAATTAATCCTTCATATTCTGCAACGTTATTTGTAACGCGTTGTCCCAAAAATTTACTAAAACGTGTTAAAATTTCACCATCTTTTCTAACAATAACACCGATTGCACCAGGACCTGGATTACCTCTTGATCCACCATCTGAATTTGTATAAATCATAATATAATAAATATTGTTTTATTTAAATAATTTATGAGAGTTTAATTAATAATTTCTGTTTTTAACTTCTTATATCCAAAAAAATCTGTCGTATAATTATAAGCACCTGCATAAAGAAAAGTTATTTTATCGCCAACCTTTGGATTTTTCAATTTACATTTATATCTAAAAATATCATCTCGCGTTGGAGAATTTCCCTTCAGTAAATAAAATTCACCTTTTTCATCATCTTCTAATTCTTCTTTGATTAGCATTTTTGTATTCGTTAAAATATTGTCTAATGCACAATTATAAATTGTCGTATTCAAAATTATATTTCCATTATAAATTTGAATTATTTCTGTTTCCAAATTTATACAAGGTGCGGCCAAGAATCTTCCAGGTTCGATGCATGATTCAATATTATATTTTTTTAAAAAATCAATCGATTCTTTTATTTTTTTAAAAATATAAGGTAATACTTTTACAGTATAGTTTCGATAAATAGTCGGAAGACCACCCCCAAAATTTAACATATCTAGTCTTTTCAAAACATCTTTATCTAATGAATCTTCAATTTCTTCTTTTATTTCCCACTCACTTGTATTTTGAGATTTACGATGAATATGAATTCCCAACTTGTCTAATTTGGGATGATCTTTTATTTCTTTAATTAATTTATTAACTTTCAATGCAGGCATTCCATAAACAAAATATTTCCCTGTCCCAATTCGGTGTTCCTGAAATTTCATTCTTAAGCTTAAATTTATTTTAATTTCTGTTTCATCAATTGTCTGTAAAATTCTTTTCAAATCTGTCTCATTGTCAACAACAAAGTTTCTTACGCCTTTTTTTAGATATTCTTTTAACTCATCAATTGATTCAGCTTGTGTAAAAAACGATATTTTAGATTTGTCCTGAATCATATCAATTTCTTCTTTTGCATGTATTGAAAATTCACAATTTTTGTCTTTAGATATTTCTTGCAAAACATTTCCAACTTCACGATTTGTTTTATATGAATATGAAACTTTTAATCCTAAATCTGTTAGTAAGTTATATTGTTCCAAAAGTTTAGATTTAGAAAGAATAAATTTAGCTTCAGTCATTTTTCAACAAGCCTTCTTCGTTTAAATTATCTAAAACATTGCACATCATTAATGGAAAATTTATTGTAACATCTCCAATTACCGTTGCTGCTTGAGCATCGTCTTTTAATTTACCCCAGGATTTCGCTTCATTTGTCGTAGCACCTGAAAAACTTCCAGACGTCGGATAACTCGTTGTCATATAAACTGCATAATCAAAACCCCCACTTAGGAGCGCTGAGAAAATCGCATAATGTTTACTAAT
>Ga0075122_10001677_pt1 | contig 15388 bp, 17 predicted proteins | sample AntAceMetag02UKB_FD_69790 | JGI IMG/M metagenome (GOLD analysis project Ga0075122, IMG submission 69790) | Saline lake microbial communities from Ace Lake, Antarctica - Antarctic Ace Lake Metagenome 02UKB | ecosystem: Environmental > Aquatic > Non-marine Saline and Alkaline > Saline | place... | reverse complement strand
AAGGTCAGTGGATTCATGTCCTGGTTGGAAGAAGAGGTGGACAAGAACGTTCTCGAAGTCCACTATGCCGAGGCGGGTCGGAAGATTGTTGGGCACAGCAACTGGTCGAAGGTCTATATCGACAGTGCTTACAAGAAGGGGATGGGAAGAGCTAATGCAGAGATGGTCAAGAAGGGGATGATTGATCCTTCTCAATACCCTGCGTCGCCCATGTTCCCGGTGGACGCCATGTTCAACAGGCCAATCCATGCCGACAGGGTGGGACTGCTCTACACCAGGACGTTCAACGAGTTGAAGGGGATCACCGAAGCAATGGATCAACAGGTCAGCCGGGTGCTGGCCGAAGGAATGGCCGAGGGACTTGGCCCGGCCCAGATGGCCAGGAACATCACCAACAGGGTGGACAAGATCGGGATCACACGTGCACGCACGATGGCACGGACGGAAGTGATCAGGGCGCACCACGTGGCTACCATCAACACTTACCGGGAAGCACGGATTGAAGGCGTGAAGGTGCAGGCAGAGTGGAGCACGGCTGGAGACAACAGGGTCTGTCCGGAGTGCGAGGGAATGGAAGGACGGGTGTTCACACTGGACAAGATAGAGGGTATGATACCGCTCCATCCATCGTGTCGGTGTTGTGCGATCCCGGCTGGCGTGGGAGAGGTGAGGAAAGCGGGAGAGCTTCCTGACATGGAGTTGGAGCCGTTGCCGCCGTCTGCCTTGCCGGAAGGAGTTCGCTTACCGCCATCAAAGTTTATCAAGCAGAAGCCGAAGGTGGTGAAGCCTGTGCCAAAGAAAGCTCTTTCTGCTGTGCACGAGGAGGAAATTAGGAAACTGAAGGCTCGAATTGCCAAGCTGGATAAAGAAACAGCAGTGATTGAAAAACAGTTGCTGAAGGAAGACAGGGCTCGAATTGCCGCAAGAAAAAGAGAAGGAGAGGCGATTGCCCGAAAGAGATTAACAAAATGAAGGGAAAATAAATTATGCCCTGGACAAAAGTAGATGTGGATAAACACAAGAAGGGTCTGACCGACAAGCAGAAGGAGACCTGGGTGGAAGTGGCCAACAAAGCCCTTGCCGCTTGCTTGAAGAAGGGTGGAAAGCAAAGCGAGTGCGATGCTTCGGCCATCAAGCAGGCCAACTCGGTGGTGGGAAAGCCCGCCACTAACGAAGGACTCAACAGTCTGAAGCATCTTATGAGCACCATGATTCGCAAGGATCAGATCGATGGTGAGGATTATTATGTTGTACCAACCGTGTTGATCGTGGAAGGTGTCCACACCGGGCTGGACGGGACGCCAACATATTACCCTGCCAAGGAGCTTGCCAAGTTTCCGGATGCGTGGAACGGAAGGCCGATCGTGGTAATGCATCCGGATCTAAACGGGCATGCGGTCACGGCGAGTTCCCCCGAGCTTCTTGAACGGCAGACGGTCGGGAATCTATATCATTGTAAGTTCGAGAACAACAAGCTCAAAGGTGAGAGCTGGATTAAGATAAACAAATGCTTCAAGATCAGTGCAGAAGTAATGGACATGCTCGAGAAGAATCAGCCCATCGAAGTCTCCACGGGATTGTTTGTGGAGAGTGAAACAAAAGATGGGGTATGGAACAACGAGGAATACAAGAACACGGTCTTCAATTTCCGTCCAGACCACCTTGCGCTTCTGCCCGGAGCCGTTGGGGCTTGCAGTTGGCAGGACGGTGCCGGGATGCCGAGGTTGAATGAAGGAAAGGGGAAAGACGACATGAGCAGTAACAGCGTGGTGGCATTGGTGAAGAAGCTGGCGTCTCTTGTGGTGGGTAAGACTCCGACCGTGTTGGAGTTGAGCCATGAAAAGATCCGAAGTGCCATCTCCGCGAAATTGGGAAGTGACCAGCCTTCCACCGTCGGCAATTTGGATATGATTCCGTACATCGTAGAGATGTTTGACAAGTATGCGATTTACGAGGTGGGAAGCAAGATACATAAACAGGCGTACTCTATTGGTGCAGACGATGTGGTCGAACTCGTCGGCGCTTCGATAGAGGTGGAACGAGAGATTAAGTATGTACCCGTCAAAGGGACTACCAATCTCCAAGGAAAGAAAACCAGTAAGAAGGAGGGTCCAAACATGGATCGGAAAGCAAAAATAGCGGCCTTAATTGCCACCGGCAGTTGGGGCGAGGACAGCCAGGAGTTCTTGACGGGACTCGAGGATGCCCAGTTCGCGGTGGTGGAAAAGATCACGCTGAATCAGAAGGTTGAGGCGGAAGACGACAAGGGAAAGAAAGAAGTCAAGAAGAAAGTCGTCACTCTCGAAGCTCTGTTAGGCGTCGAGGCGGATCCGGAAGCCGAAGAGTCGGAAGCGATCAAGTTGGCCCGGAATGCCTACAAGGAAGCCATCGAAGCTGAAGCCAAGGACAAGGTTACCGCAAACAAAGGTGCCAAGAAAGTGGTGGAAGATGAAAAGCCTCAGACGGTTGAGCAGTTCATCGCCAACGCGCCACCCGGCATGCGGGACACCTTGAGCCGATCGGTCAAACGCGACAGTGCGATCAAAGCAACGCTCGTCGCCAGTCTGGTCGACAACAAGCGCAACGAGTTCTCGAAGGAAGTCCTGGAAGGCAAGAGCCTTGCGGAACTCGAGAGCCTCGCGAAGCTGGGTCAGATCACGCCGGACTTCGGTGGACAGAACCCCGCCGTCAACGAAGACGACGAGAACAAGGCCCCTGAGATGGTTCGGATGCAATGGGGCAAGGACAAGGAGAAGAAAGAGGAGAAGTAAAACGGGTCGGTGAACGAGCAGAGAAGTCAGAGAACAGAGTAAGGTAAATTAAAGGAGGGAAACATGGCATATCGAACGATAAAGAGGATGATAGATAGTCCTCAGAAGGAAGCTCTTGCTTATGCCGCGATTACACCGGGGCATTTGATCGAGCGGATGAGTTCCGGAAAATTGCGTGTCCACGCGAATGCGGGGCAGAACGCACAGAGACTGTTTGCTATTGAAGATGCACTTCAGGGCAAAGAGATCTCCGAGGACTACAGCGCGGACAATCAGGTTCGTTTTATCTCCTGCCGGCGAGGTGATGAAGTGAACGCGATCCTGGCGGACGGTGAGAACGCGGTCATAGGCTCTTTCCTAGAGAGCAATGGCAACGGTGAACTCAAAGTCCACGCGGCCAGTTCGTCCGGGGTGGTTGAGTATCCGGAATGCATCGTTGCGCAGGCACTGGAAGCAGTGAACGCTTCGGCGACAGGTGTTGCCGTTGCCGACCGGCGCATCGGGGTTGAGTTGGTATAACACAAGGTGCATCGAAATCGGTGTAGCTCAGAGGAAAGGGGAAAAGAACATGGACATTAAGATGCTCCAGAAAATGATCGCAGCGGGAGGCACGACTGCCCAGAGGCTTCTGGCCTCAGGCATGAACGTGAATGCCCTGCGTACGAATGCCACTCTTCGGAAAGACGAGTGGAAGCATTACGACACAGCCGCCATCAAAGTTGCGCAGCGCCGATTGGTCGGTGTAGCGGATCTGATGAGTCGGGGACTGACGTATCAGCTGGCGAACGGTCTCGGAACGACTGTCCTCGAATATGAAGACATGAGTGACGTGAACGAAGCCCAGTTATCCTTGGACGCGGTGTCCCGAGGACAAAGTGACGCGGTAGAGTTTGATATGAACTATCTGCCTCTGCCCATTACCCACGCGGACTTCGATATCAGTATCCGGAAGTTGAACGCTTCCCGGACGACTGGTCAGCCGTTGGATACGATCATGATCGAGGCCAAGGCCGAAAAGATCGCAGAGAAACTGGAAACAATCCTGTTCACCGGATCGGACACGTTCACCTTCGGTGGCGGGACGATCTATGGGTACACGGACTTCCCGCACAGGAACACAGGTTCCCTCTCAGCGAACTGGGACGCGACAGCCGCTACCGGTGCCACGATCCTGGCAGACGTTGTCGCTATGAAGCAAGCGTCTATCAACGACCGGCATTATGGGCCTTGGGTGCTCTATATCCCGACGGCTTACGAAACGATCCTGGACGAGGACTATGTTTCGGGGTATCCGAAGACGATCCGTCAACGGTTACTCGAAGTCGGTGGCATCTCGGACATCAAGGTCGTGGATCTGTTGACGGCCAACAATGTCCTGTTGGTTGAAATGGATTCCAAAACGGTTCGGATGGTTGAGGGCTTGCCCTTAACGACAGTTGAATGGCAGACGCAGGGGAACATGGTATTCAACTTCAAGTTGATGACCATTTCGGTTCCTCAGTTGCGGGCCGATCAGGACAACCGTTGCGGTATTCAGCACTGGACCTAAAAATGGCCCGTGCGTAGTGATACGGGTGAAGGCTAACCAAGTCTTCTGCCGTTACTTCTAATCAAGGAGAAAGATGATATGAAATTTAGATTACAAAGTGGCGGTCATCGGGAAGGCAAGAAATTGTACAAACCTGGTGACATTGTTGAGTCCGATCGGGATCTTGCAAAGGCTTTTAAGAATAAGTTCGAACCAGTCCCTCCGGGAACGAAGGACAAGCAGCCTCCGTCGCCGCCGGCCAATGTTGATATAGCAGTCAATACACCGCCGCCGGAGCCGAAAGCCGAGAAGGAAGTCAAGCCTATTTCGGAGAAGAAAACTCCTCCCCGCAGGAGTATAGATCGGAAACGGACCGATATTCATGTGTAGATACTGTTTGCAGTGCCCGTCAACGTGTTCAAATGTTGTAAAGGGGTAAACGGTTATGTATTGGACCACGACTTGTTCTTGGCAGGATAAAACGGTATTCATTATCGGGGGAGGACCGAGCCTGAAAGGGTTCGATTGGACCCTCCTACAAGGCAAACATATTATCGGCTGCAATGATGCATATCTGCTTGGCAACTGGGTTGACATCTGTTGCTTTGGAGATGTTAAATGGTACAAGCACCACAAGGATAGATTGTCCTCCTTCAATGGATTGAAAGTCACTTGGAGAAAAGAGTTGGTGGACGAGCCAGACGTGTTTGTATTGAAGGGACAGCCAACAGGGCTTCTTTTGAAACCCGAATGGATTGGATGGAATACGAGTACAGGAGCGATGGCAATCAACCTTGCCGTGAAGATGGGGAGTAAAAAGATCGTCCTGTTAGGGTTTGATATGAAGCTCGGTGAAGGTGGTGTATCCAATTGGCATGAGAATTCCTTGGACAAACCAAGTAGGCTTGTGTTCAAAAAGTTCAACAAAGGGTTCGCGCATTTGAAAGCGGAATTGCAAGGGAAGGCTCCTGACGTGGAGGTCTTAAATGCCAATCTGGATTCAGGTTTAGATATGTTTCCAAAAGTCGCGCTTGAGGATTTACTTTATGGCGATAGATAAAAAAACCATTTCGATTCTTTGTCCCTCTCGGCAGCGGCCACAGTTGGCTCTGCGGTTTGCGAAAAGCATAATGACTACCGCCGCTGATTTGCATAGCGTCGAAGTTTTCTTTTACGTGGACAATGACGACCCCGCTTTGGAGGAATATCGGGAGATGATAAAGAGCACTCCATTCCAATTGATAGAAGGGGATCCGGTAGGGGTCGGGAAGGAATGGAATATACTGGCAAGTAAATGCTCTGGTAATTATTTAATGATGGGTAACGACGATTTGGTTGCAATCACACCCAAGTGGGACAACATCTTTCGTGACGAGGTAAGGATCTACGACGATGAAATATTCTGTGCTTGGTTTAACGATGGCCTAAATGGAAAACAGCATTGTGCATTTCCCATCGTGTCTCGGAAGTGGGTTGAGACGATCGGATACTTCACGCCGGAATGTTTTACGTTCTTCTTCCACGACACGTGGCTGGAAGATTTGGGAAGGCGTGTTGGGAGATTGCACTACATTGATTCCGCGGTCGTTGAGCACAGACATTTTTCAACAGGCAAGATGGGGCGGGACGTTACCACGATGAGGAACAGGACTAGGAATCAGAGTAAAACTGACAAGGACGTCTATGATGCGAATGCCCATTTGCGGAATGCTGATACCGGCAAGCTGTTGCAACGGATGAGCACTTACCAATTCAAATATACGAAGGACACCCGGCTGGAAGAAATTCTTACTGGCAAGCGAGTGGCCTTGGTTGGTCCGGCAGGTTATCTCACAGGCAAGAACATGGGCAAGCATTTCAACGACTATGATGTTATCTGCAGAGTCAATGAAGTGTTTCCGTTTGGTCAGGAAGCTGATTACGGGAACAGGACAGACATCATATTCCACGCCTGCTCAAACCAAACGATGGAAAACTTCCGGCAAGGGCTGGAAAGGAACGCTTTCATTACCAGTCAAATCATGTTCACTATTCTCCCACAAACATCTTCTCAAGACGCTCCGGAAAACCGAGCGCAGAATTTCAAGACTATGAATGAGGGTTGCGATTTCCATCTTTACGCGCACATTCCCGGTCAAGGGTTTTGGGGAGACGTGGCGAGGTTGATGGGCTGCTCTCCTAACACAGGCTTCCTGGCAATACTCACTTTGTTGCAATATGACGTGAAGGAATTACTAATTACTGGGTTCAGTTTTTATCAAGACAGTGACAAAGTGAATCCTCATTCTGTTTCTTATCAAAAGTACGGTGGGGAAGATGACAAATCGCTTCCTACAGAATTACACAAGCAAGACCCGCAGATAGATTGTTTGAAAAACTTTGTCCTCACTCGATGGAGAGACAAAGTGGAAGTGGACTCTTATATGAACGACTTACTCCATTTAAGGTCCCGTAATGTTTTGAATCTGGATGGGCTGGCCTGTCACAAACCTTCCTTTCGATGTAGGAAAGATCTGGTTGGCTATTTACAGAAAAAACGAGTTGCTCTGGTTGGACCCTCTCCTTACTTGACCGGTAGGGGGATTGGGAATGTCATTGATGGTTACGACGTTGTATGTAGGGTGAATGAAATTCTACCTTTCGGTTTGGAAAAGGATTACGGAAACAGAACGGATATTGTGTTCCATTGTTGCGGGGAGCCCTCATTGGAAAATCTTCGCTCGGCCTTGAGGAAAAATTTGAAAGTCACTCAGGGAATCAAGTGCGTGATTTGTCCGCAAGTCAGGAGTCAACGCTACAGGCCCGGGATTACGATGTACGACACGGTCAAAAACTTTGGAAAGGTAAATGAGTTCAACATTCCTTTTTACCAAGTGGATAAGTCTTACTGGATGAGCATGAACAACCAAATAGGGGTAAAGACGACAGCCAACACGGGATTGCTTTCCATACTGATGCTCTTGGAAGGGTTTGGTGTGGAGGAGTTGTTGATTACTGGGTTTGATTTTTATACGGGAGGCCTCTGCCCCGCTCAACGACACCATTCCGCATATCTTGAGTTTGGAGGGGACAAGTCCACCGGGAGCATGCGATTGAATCCGGACGATGGGCAATCCCATGTGGACTATCAAGCGAAACAGAAAGAGTTCTTTGGGGAAACGATCCTTAAAAAATACAAAGGTAAAGTTTGCCTGGATTCCTGTTTGTCCAAACTGATGAACAAGGAAAGTAAAAAGGATATTCAATTGCCCACAATAACCTATGCCGTATATCGTGTCCTGTATGGGGAAGATTTTATTCAAGAGAGCCTTAAATCCATCCTCCCGTTTGTAGACAAGGTATTTGTTTTTTGGACGAACATTCCATTCGGCGACGTACAAAGGGTCGTTTACAAAGGGGAGAAAATACCATTCCCTGCGAAGTTCGACAACGTGCTGGGGAGGGTAAAGGAGATACAGGATAAGTCAGGCGGCAAGATCGAGCTCATTTATGACCATTGGGGCGTCCCGGACAATCAAGTCACCCATCTCGTCAACGAAAGGATCCTGCGGGATTATCCCCGCCCCGACACCATCATTTTCATGGAGCCGGACTTCGTTTGGAGAGAGGACCAACTCAAGATGGCCTTTGAGCAATTTAATGGGAATGGTCTCACTATCGCAGGTTCCAAGCAGGTGGAATTGTGGAAGACACTTGCTTATAGAGTCCCAGAGCGAAAAAGGTTCGGTGCCATTTTCTACAAGATGAAAACGTTCGTTGAATTACCGCGGACGGGAAAGAACGGATCGGTAAAAGGGATGCCTTGGTTGGATGCCAAAGTTCACAACTGCGGTTTTTGTGTATCCGAGAAGGTCATGTATTGGAAGCATCTCACCGCGATGGCGTTCGCTCAAGCCATATCGGATTCCTGTCCTGTAGAAAGTTGGTATGAGGACAAGTGGTTGAATTGGGACTTCAAAAGGAACAACCAGGATTTAGAAATATCAAAGGGGCATGAAAAAGATATTCCTTTCGCAGAGAGATATGACAGGAGCGAACTGCCGGAGGTGTTAAGATGATAACCGAGATGCTGAACAATTATACCTCCACCGGACAGAAGTTCTGGTGCTGGAATAAGCAAATGGAGGCTTACCGACAAGGAGAGCCCAGCACGGTTATCTCAACGCACGTGTCCCCCGAAGGATATTGTAATTTGAATTGTTCTTATTGCTCGGTGTCAAAAAGGACAAAGCACGGTCGCATTTCATTTGCCTTGATCAAGGACTACATTACAAAGTTGATGGGGTATGGATTGAAGGCTGTGATCCTGACTGGAGGAGGGGAGCCTTTATTTTACCCGGAGATCGAAGAATTGATTATGTGGTTGAAATACAAACACCTCAAGATAGGGCTGATCACCAACGGCACCGTTTCCAAACACCTTATGGACCTCGCTTGGAGTAAATTGTCATGGGTGCGAGTTAGCCTGTCCATATTTGAAGATTGGGAGCAGAGAATAAGTTTGCCATTGAATGCTTTGGCAAAAGATTGCATCGTGGGTTGCTCCTTCGTTTATATGCAGCAGGACCCTTTGGTGTTTAATGCCATCTCACAAGTCGCGGACAACCTTGGTGCCGAATATATTCGCTTGCTTCCCAACTGCTTGCTCCCTCAATCGGAACTCAAACGGGTGCACGAGGAATTGGAAGGGATAACGGCGCTGTTGCGATTAAGGGACCAGAGATATTTCCATCAAAGGAAGCAGCATCGTGCCCCAGACGTTTCGGTTTGCCACCAGGCTTATTTCCGACCGTACCTTTCCGAGGAGCCTTATTGGGAGAACGGTTTGTCGGGGAGTGTGTATCCATGCGACAGTGTGGTGTTGAACGATGCGGCAAAGAAGTTCAAGAAAAAGTTCCAGTTGTGCTATGCCTCGGATGTGGGTAAGTTTTTGAGCGGAGAAATCAAGCAAGGCTTTGATCCTCGAAAAAATTGCAAGGGATGCGTATTCACGGACACCGTTGAGATGTTGGGACGGTGGAAAGCTGACGGTCAGATCGTGGAAGTGGATGAGAAGAATATACTGCACAAGGAATTCGTATAATGTATGAAGTCTCAAAAAAGTATCGTTCCATTCACAGCATAGACGTGAAGGAGTTTGTGACAATAGGTAGAATGATTACGAAGGATGGAATTATCAGTGGGCATGATTACAATCCTCGCGCTCCTGGAGTGATGGCTGGCGTAGAGCTTTTAGAGAATGACTTTGATCACCTGCCCGGTGGTGGCACATGCTTCTTTATGAAACGGAAGAATAAGTAAATGAAAAATTCTCCTGCACTGTATAATGCGGACTATTATGAGGACGGTATCAACTCAGGCAAGAGCTGCTATGTAAACTATCGCTGGTTGCCCGACTTGACGATCCCGATGGTCCAGAGGATGATTGATTATCTTGGAATAAGAGCGGAGGAATCTGTTTTGGACTTTGGATGTGCAAAAGGGTACACAGTCAAGGCATTCCGACAGCTTGGCATAGCGGCATATGGAGTGGATGTGAGTTCTTATGCAATAGCCAACGCCCCAATAGATATAAAAGGGTTCGTAAGAAAAATTGCCTCCGGAGAAAATATCCCGTTGTTGGGAAGGGGGAAGACGTATGACTGGTTTATTGTGAAGGATACTTTGGAGCACGTGGCCGAACAAGACATGCATAAACAGTTGGTTTGTTTGGCGGAGGCTTGCAAGATCGGACTTGTGATTGTCCCGCTTGGTGACGGGAAAAAATATATTGTCCCTGATTATGAAAAGGATGTCACTCATATAACGTGTAAGCCTATGCGATGGTGGGTGGATGCTCTCGAGGAGGCAGGGTTTGCAATAGGTAGGGCTTGTTATAGGGTCTTTGGGATTAAGGATAATTGGAGTAAATGGCCAAAAGGTAACGGCTTTATTGAGGTACAGGTAAAATGATTAAAAAAATAGGATTCTGCGGGCTGGGTAAATTAGGACTTCCGGTTGCCACTTGCGTTGACATGAATGGTTTCGATGTCATGGGGTATGACGTGGACTCGTCCCGAATGAGTAAAGAGCCGCAGTCCTATCGAGAAGCGGGACCAGACAAGACCGGATTCTTCAATGATTTTCTTGCTCGTAGCAATCTGAAGTTCGGATCGTTGCGGGAGATGGTGGAACATAGCGAATTGATATTCATCGCAGTCCAAACTCCTCACGAACGAGAATATGAAGGGATCACCCAACTCCCTGACGAGAGAAAAGATTTTGATTATAGTTTCCTAAAGAATGCCATTAAGAATATCGCCCACTATGTCCACGAGGATAAAATCATTGCAGTTATATGTACTTGCTTGCCGGGAACGATGGAGAGGGAGATCAAGCCGCTGCTCAACAAGCATATGAAATTGGTGTACAACCCTTTCTTTATCGCTATGGGTACGACAATGTTCGACTTCCTACATACTGAGTTTGTTCTTCTCGGTGTGGACGACAAAGAGGCGGCAGATCGGATGGTAGAGTTTTATAAATCCTTTATCACCACTCCGATCAAGAAGGTGTCCGTAGCCAGTGCCGAATGCACGAAAGTTTTTTACAATACCTTTATTACATGCAAGATCAGTTTTTCAAACGCTGTGGGTAGGATCTGTCATGAGACCGCTGGTGCGAATGCGGACGAGGTGATGGGTGCTTTGAAAACAGCGATAACAAGGATCATCAGCCCGCAGTACATGAGCCCTGGGATGGGAGATGGCGGTGGATGTCATCCGCGAGACAACATTGCATTGTCCTATGTTGCGAGGAAGCATAAATGGGCGTATGACCCTTGGAACGATTTGATGAAATGGAGAGAGGGGTATGCCGGATGGCTCGCACGTTTGATGATCAAGGAAGGGGAAGCACGTAAGATAGACCAGTACGTGATATTGGGTATTGCCTTCAAGCCTGAAACGAATTTGATCGTGGGAAGTCCCGCATTGTTGGTGGGTAACATTCTCAAGACGAAGGGAATCGCTCCATCCTTTGGGGACAATACAGTTTGCGCTTCCTCGGAATACTTTTCCAGTGAAAAGCCTTGTGTGGTTCTTATCGGGTGTAAGCATGAAAGATATTCAGGATACAAGTTTCTAAAAGGGTCCGTTGTGATAGATCCTCATCGTTATATTGCAGATCAAGAAGGAGTAAAGGTAATACGGATTGGGGAAGGGGAATAATGCAGGACGCGTCTTTATACAGCAGGTCGCTTGAGCAGATCAGCGGAGCGGTGGCGGAGATCGGTGTGTGGAAAGGTACGAGGTTCGCTGAGTATGTAAAAGTGACATCCAAAAAGGGTTTTGTATCCCACGCATTCGATTCTTTTATAGGGATGAATGATCCCGGTCCGTTGGATGGGTCTTTTTATCCCAAGGGCAAGTTTGATATCGGCGGTCCAGGGGTGTTTTGTGGGTTGCTGAAAGAGCTTGGGGTTGAAGATAATTATGAAGTCTTTGCTGGATATGTTCCTGACTGTTTCAAGAATGTAGATCCGGAACAGAAATACTCACTCGTTAGAATTGATCTTGATCATTATCAGCCGACAGTGCTGGCAGCGAATTGGGCTTGGCCGAGAGTGTCAATGGGCGGCTGGCTGGTTTTTGATGATTTCTTTTTACGGAAGGTTGGCTTCGCGAGTCAAGCTGCCAGAGAATTTCTGGTCACCGTTTCTAATTGTGAAATTTTGGGCGTGGAAAGGGATGAACTTTATATTCGGAAGGTAACAAAATGATACCGAAGATGATACATTTTATCTGGGTGGGGTCAAAGATCCCGTCTTGGGTTGATCATTTGATCATAGATCGGTGGAGAGAGCTCAATCCAGACTTCCAGATTATCTGTCATGGCGAAGAGCTTCTTGACTACTGCTCGCCCGAGTACAAAAAAATGTATGAGCAGATAGAAGATGTTTCCTCCAAGTCCGATATTCTCCGCTTGGCTGTATTGCGAAAAGAAGGCGGCTGGTATTTTGATTGTGATTTTATTCCCTTACGGCCTATGAGCGATCTGTACAAAGAATATGACATGAGCAAAGGGTGCTTCCTAACCAAGCAATGGGAGGTGGGCGCCAAACGCATCGCAAATGGGATCATCGGTATATCAACGGACGCGGAAGCGTGGAAGGAAATAGATGAGGCCTTTGCGGATGCTTGTGCGGGACCTTTGGAGAGGACGAGTTTTGGACCGTTGCTCACGACCAGAGTCGTTACTCGGATACCTTATGTTTCCGTTGGTCAGGTCAAAGATTTTTATCCTGTTCGATTTCAAGCGGACACTTGGCCCGTTCTCGCTCGGCTGGTCAAGAGCAATTACTCTTTACAGGAGCGGGAAGCTATATTCGGAAACAAGAACCCTTTCATGTGCCATATGTGGCTCGGAGGGAAGAAGTACGCCCAACCAGAGCTCACGGAACTCATTCGCAAGGAAGAGAAAAAGGATCTTGTTCCTATAAATAAAAAGTTCATACAGGTTGTTTGCATTCTCCGGAAGGGCGGACTATATAAGGCGGAGGATGCGAATAGATTACAGTTCGAGGTAAAGGAGCACCTGCATGTTCCATATAGGTTCACTTGCTTGACGGACAACCCAAAGGGAATCAATTGCAAAACGATACCTTTGAAACACAAGTGGCCGGAACAATGGAGCAGGATAGAATTGTTCAAACGGAATAAAGAAGAGTCGGATGTTCGGATGCTCTACTTTGATTTGGATACAGCGATCGTGGGGAGTATAGACAATCTAGCTGAGGTCTATTGTGATTTTGCGATGGTGTCCGATAAAAGCGGATCGGGAATGATTATGTGGGAAGGTGACTACTCCGTTGTCTATGATGCATTTTTATCTCAAGAGGGATGGGTGTTGCAGAATTCGACCAGTTGTGATTGGAAGTTCATTAGCAGGCATGTGACCGCTAACTATCAACGCCCAAAAGATATGCGGAAGGTAATTGATGGCGTTTGTTTGTATAGCAGAAATTTCGTAGCGGAAGATGTCAGGATTGTGATCGGGGGTAAAAATGATTGACCCCATTTTAATTACAGGATGCCCACGCTCAGGGACGACAATGACCGCAGGCATCATTTATTTATGCGGTGCGTTTGGAGGGAATATAAATGGCCCTTCAAAACGAGACGACGGAGGAATGTTTGGAAATACAGAACTTCGTCTTGTTTCTGCGATGAAAATCATGTCGGGTGAAATTGAAAGGCTTGTGGAAGAACAGGGGTATAAGGAAGGTCCGTGGTTTTACAAGGACACCACTCTTTGCCGGGAGTGGACAATATGGTCAAGTGCATTTCCAAATGCGAAATGGATCATTGTCAGGCGGGAGAAAGAGGACATAGTTTTTTCCTGCATGAAAACTGGATACATGAACAGGTTCAACAAGGAAGTGGGTTGGCGGAGTTGGGTTGATGCTTACTTGCACGAATTTGAAAAAATGAAGTCCGCAGGATTGGACATGACGGAAGTTTGGCCGACCAAGTTCATCGAAGGGGACTTCTCAGAGATCAGGGAGACGGTCGAGAAGCTGGGATTGAAATGGGAGGAAGAGAAGGTCATGAACTTTATGAATCCTGAATTGCGAGGGAGTCTATTATGAGTGCTCGTGTGACAGAAGATGAAGTAAAAGAAATTATTGAGGTGGATACTTCGATAACCAGCATCGTTCCTTTTATCACCGTCGCGAATCAGTTGGTGACGAGCGAGTGTACAGACTCGAGTTTGACAGACGCTATATTGAAAGAGATCGAACGGTGGCTTGCCGCTCACTTTGTTGCGATCAGGGACATGAGGCGATCGTCAGAAAAAGCTGGAACAGTGGCAGAAAACTTTCAGCATAGCTTAGGTCTGAATCTTCAAGTCACCATGTATGGTCAGCAGGCTTGTATGTTGGACACCAGTGGAGCATTATTAGCGTTGAGCAAAGGGAGTGCAGGAGCAGCGACAGTGACGGCGATCGAACCAATTTCGTGAGTGAGGATAGAATATGGGAATCATTTCAAGAATGAGAAAGCAGACGCTCGTGTATTGGGGGTCTCCTGTTCCCGATGGTTATGGGGGCTCCACATTCGCGGCGGCTGTGGAATTGTCCTGTCGGTGGGAGGACAAGCAAGAATTGTTCGTCGCACCCGATGGCAAGGAAGTGCTTTCACAATCGGTGGTATATGTTGGCCAGGATGTGAACATAGGGGGATATTTATATCTCGGTGAAGAGAGTGATCTGGACTCGAACCATACGAACCCCCAAATAATAGACGGTGCAAGAGAGATTAGACAGTTTGCTAAACTTCCGAATTTGAGGGCAACCGAATTTTTACGCCAGGTGTGGTTATGATAGGAGCAATTAGAGTCAAAGGGCTGGACAAGACCCTTGCCAGGTTGAACGGGAAGATGAAGTCCATCCGGTTCAAGAACAAGAAAGGTCTGATCCAGGCCGGGTTGCTGGTGCAAAGGGGAGCACAAATGAATTGCCCTGTTGACCTTGGGAACTTGAAGGCCAGTGGATTTACGGTTTGGGGACCAAGCTCTCCCATTAAAGTTTTCGGATTTAAGGGAAAAGGAGCCGGGAAGATGGGAACGGAACACGCCAGGGTGACTATGCAGGAAAAGATGTCCTTGCCTGCGGGAGATATCAATCCTGTGGTGGAAGTTGGGTTTTCTGCTTTCTATGCTTTGTATGTCCACGAGAAAAAAGCGAAGCACATAGTTGGTGACTGGAAGTTTTTGGAAAGATCTTTGAACGAGAATCAGGGACAAATACTCGGTATCGTTAGCGGGAGCGTGAAGATATGAAACCTGTCGCAGGAGCGTTTCAAGCAATGGAGGGGGAAAAGGCCGGGGTAAGGGGTTTGGACGCGTCCTCGACCGTTCTAAGTGTGGTTTTGGAGTGATTTGACATGAATCCAGTATCGGAAGACTTGAAGAACAAGCTCGTAACCAGTGGAGTGGGTGTGTTTGCCGCTGTCACCGGGTGGGGGATCTTTATTGGAGCCGAGCCGGAAAAGCTCAACACGACGATCACGCTCTACGATACCGGAGGTCCGAAACCGGATACGGTGCA
>Ga0075122_10001676_pt1 | contig 15389 bp, 19 predicted proteins | sample AntAceMetag02UKB_FD_69790 | JGI IMG/M metagenome (GOLD analysis project Ga0075122, IMG submission 69790) | Saline lake microbial communities from Ace Lake, Antarctica - Antarctic Ace Lake Metagenome 02UKB | ecosystem: Environmental > Aquatic > Non-marine Saline and Alkaline > Saline | place... | reverse complement strand
GACATTATTGTTGAAAGTTATAAGAAAACTGGCGGTAGGTCAATCAAATATCTATTCAAGTCAGCCACTAAAAACCTAGACTATAAGTTTCTAGCATTAACACACGCATTTGAGATACTCCCAGAAAAAAGACTAAAGTCCGCACAGAGGTTTTATGTTACTGGGTAATAATTAGCTTACAAAAAGGATAAAATAAAGATATGGCACTATATTACGCAAGTCAATTTTTTACTACGACATTATCGGTGGTCGGTGGAGTAAATGACTCAATTACAACCGACATAGTTTTACAATCAGTTTCTGGAGTTTCAGACACAACTAAGCCTGGTATAGCTCTTTTGAGTTATGCAGACCCATTACTAACTGCCTCAGCAGAATGGGTTACTTTTACCTCAATCAATGGAACTACAAAAACACTCGCTGGAGTAACCAGAGGAGCTGAGGGATTTGCAGCAAAAGCTCATGTCAACGGCGTTACGGTGGCATTTCCTGTATCAAAATCAATGATAAATGGAGTGGTTGATGCTATAGATGGAAACTACACATTTGCAGGAACAAAGACATTTTCAAGCGATATTAACCTTGCAACTGGTAAGCAATTACAGGTAAATAGTGCAGACCCAAAGAGAGTTATAGAAATACCAGCAGGAGGTTGGAGTCCAACAACCACTTCTGGATGTGCAGTTATTACAACAACTGAGGCAGGCACTAACGATATTGATTACAAGACATTAGACTTTGATACATCCTCAGACGAGTTTGCTTTCACAGCATTTAGGATGCCTCTTTCTTGGGATGCTGGTACAGTAGAGTTTTCTTACATCTGGACTAATGCAGGAGGTGGAGCAGCAGAAACAGTTACTTTCAGTCTATCTGGTAGAGCATACGCAAATGACGAGGCTATTGACCAAGCTACAGGTACAGCAGTTGCACTAGCAGATACATGGATAGCTCAAGGAGACATACACCAATCAGCATGGAGTACAGCAGTAACTTTAGCAGGTACTCCAACAGCAGGTGAATGGTGTCATTTCAAAATAATGAGAGATATATCAGAAGATGATATGACTGGAGACGCACAACTTATTGCAGTTCAGTTAAGATATACAGAATCACTAGCAACGGAGACTTAAAATGGGAGTACCTACTGGCGGAACATTATGGCACTAATAATATCAGCTAATCATTTACAAACTAAAACGCATAATAATAATTTTGCTGGTTATTCTTCTGATTCTATTTCTCCAACAGCAGGAAATCTTGTCTTGGTGGGTATATCTTATTCTTGTGCTGGTACTTCCAATGTTGTTCCTCCAACTTCAATTAGTGGAGCAAGTACAACTTGGACTAGAACAAACTATAGGGTTCATAACAACAGGGGAGTTGGTCTTTATCAAGGAATAGCCGCAGGAACGGGTGCTTTGTCTATTACTTTCCCAGTTACTATGGATTGTTGCATTTGGCATATAGACGAGTTTTTTAATGTAGATGCAGTAACTCCAATAGTTCAAAGCGGGAGCGCCTATTATGGTGTAAGTACAACTGGTGGGAATGTATCTCTTTCAGCCTTTACTCAGATTGAAAATGCGGCTTATGGAGTAATAACTAAAAAAGCTACTTCTCCTGTAAAAGGTGCTACATATACCCAACTTTCAACATCGTCAGGAGACTACATATCTGGTGGAAAAAGTGAGTGGAAAAACTCTAATGATACAACAGTAGATTGGACATGGGCTTCTAATTCAGGTGATGAAGCAAATTTAGTGGGTTGTGAAATAAATGCAGCTAATCCAGTAGTAGTTCCTGGTAATCCAATGTTCTTTAGTAAGGGATTAACACTAGGATAAAAAAGGAAATTATGGCACAAAAACAACCAATCTTCTCAAAACCAGCAAGGTCTTTTACCGACGCTAAAGATTATATTAGCTCAGTAGACGAACTCACTAAAAAGAATAGAGGCAGTAGCTTAAATGTTGCTGAGGATACTGGAGCTAATCTAGCTTACAGACTACCTGGAAAGAGGGTCAAAACCGCATTTGGTAGCCAAAAGAGGACAGCTCCTAAACAGTTTGAGTTACCACCAAAGCCTGAATATGATATGGAAATTGGTACGCATGAGGCAACCCAAGACCAGATAACCTACGCTCAACAAAACGAAACCTATAACGCTAGAGATGTATTAGACCAAATTAACCAGACTATTGCAGCTCCAAATGTAATCGGAACATCAAAAGATGGTGGAGCGATGATGCAGGACGGAAGTACATATTATCCCGATGGTAGCGTCAAAACACCCACAGGAGAATTAGTTACACAAATACCAGCCTCGTTTGCACAATTACCCGCAGGCATGGGTATATTTTCAGATGGTAGTGTCAGGTATCTAATCGGCGAGGGACTACAAGGACTCTCTGATTTTATCTTTGGAAAACAACAGACAGTAACTCAACCATACGCAAACCCATCAGACTTATATGCTAGTGGGGTACATAGTGGAACAGATTTTAGGACTAAAGACTACGGACAACCTTACACTCTAGCCTCACAAGTCAAAGTAGTAGACTCTGGACAATGGGACGGATTAGACGCTAACACTACAAAAACACCTTACGGAAACTGGGTTTTAGTCATGCTAGATACAGGAGAAATGCTCCGATTATCTCACTTGAGCGACTTAGGAAAGTTTCAACCTGGAGATGTGATAGAGGCAGGACAAGTCATAGGAAATCCAGGAAATACAGGACATAGTTACGGACAACATTTAGACGCCGAGTACTTTGCTCCAGGACAGACTAAACCATCAAGTCCAGACCAATTCATGGGTTTTACAAATCCAGCTCTATACACCTCAGCCATCAGACCAGGCGAGGAGGCTGACTATGCAAAACTATCAGAGGAGGCATTAAACAGTATTGACGAGTACAGAGCAACAGTGGGGATAGAGCCAATAGAGAGATTTTCAACAGAGCCAGTAGACCCAACAGCTCCAGTAGACCCAACAGCTCCAGTAGACCCAACAGACCCAATCGCTCCAGTAGCTCCAGAGCCTACGGCGATTGATAACATACTTACTGGTATCTCAGATACTGTAGATACAGCTAAAGTAGCCATAGCAGACACCATAGACGCATTAAATCCTACAGGAGAGTTTGACTTGGGTATTACACAAACCCTAAGAGACGACCCAGAGGCGGCGGCAGCAGCTCAGATAAATACAATAGAAAATGTAGTCGGAGGTGGACTTAATTTACCAGAAATCCAAACTGGAGAGCTAGTAGAGGAACAGGATACAAACCCATTTGCACAACTAATAGGAAACTTGGTTGATGTAGGAAGTACGGCAGTCGGAGATTTAGCCGACAAGCTAATCCCAGACACTTATGCAGCAGATTTGATAAATACGGATTATGGATTCTCAGAGTCTATACCTGACGCAAGAACTACTAATACAGCACTAGACCTAGCTCCAAGCCAAAATGTAAATTACTCAGAAAACATCATCTCCTCACAAGCTCCACAACCAGAGGACTATGGAAAAGTATTTAGTGGAAATGTTCAAACCGCTCTTAAAGGAGCTGGTCAGGGCATAAAAAATCTATTCTCTAAAGGAGTGGGATTATTTTCAAAACCAGCATCCTCAGACATATCTGGAGAGAGAGCAGTCGGACAAGGAGCAGGAGGAGGAGGAGGCGGAGCATGGGGAAGTAGTAATGTACTACCAGGAGCATCCAACGCTAAGATGGACTCAGTTAGAGCAGGAAACGATGTCAGAGACCCATTTTTCAAACAAGGTGGAGCAGAGCAATTTGCTAACTATCTACAACCAGGAGCAGGAGACGATGGAGCATTAACACTAGATATGTTTTCTCCCTCTTTCTTTGAGTCTGGGGAAAATGTAAAAGAAGTATTCAGCAGCACTCCACACCTACAAGGTGGAGCTATGAATAAATACCTAGATAGTGCTAAAAACCAATACAGACAACAATACTCAGGCGGAGAATACGACCAGGCAGATGTTGAGAGAATACTCAACTCTATTCCTGCAGACGCTGGTATTGATTACACACCTAATTTCCAAGAGCCTAAAAAGGTACAGAAAAACAATGCTAGTTTGCAAGACTACCTAAATATGGGTAAGACGGCAGAACAGTGGTATGCAGAGACAGGTAGACAAGGAGAATTAGACGCCATAGGTAGAGACCCACGACAGAATATAGATATGAGAAGTGGTAACATTACTAGGGTGGGAGAAAATAACCAACCAACAGGTACTCAGATGATAAATAGCGTCAAATCTGACCTAGATGTCAAAAAGCAGTATCCTGGAGGAGTGGATTTAAGCAAATCATCTATTAGAAACCAGGATGTTACTAAGGGACTTACCTCTCCAATTCAGACAGGAGACCCAAACATAGACAAATATGGAGTCAACATAAATGATGGAGAAGTAGATATGTCATTTGCAAATCAATCATCAAATAAGCCATCGTTATTCCAAAGAGGAAAAGATGCGGTTAGTAATATATTTAGGAGAGTATTTAATTAGGAGGTACTTATGGCATATTCATTTTACAAAAAGACAGACGACCCATTTAATTTTAGTTACTTAAATGCTGCAAAAGACGCTTATTCTAGCTCAAATAACACACCAACTACAACTACGACTAATAATGTTTCTGTATCAAGTAGACCAGCTACAGATGCTGAAAACGCCTCTTTCCCAAAGAAAGAAACCTATACACCAGCTCCTCTAAAAAATGAGGCTAGTGCTGAAAGCTCTACTCCCATGAACGATGTAGCAGCTATGAGGAAAAAGTTTTACGACCAACAAATACTAGATGCAGAGACTACTGCAGCCACAGGAAAAGCTGAGGATGAAGAATACTACGGCAAAAAGAAAACAGACTATCAATCCAGACTAGACCAGTGGAAACTTGACTCAGCAGCTATCACAGCCGACCAGGAGGCATATACAGCCGAGCAGAAACAATTAGCTGACGACGAGGCTGGTAGACAGTTGTTCAAACAAGCTAAAGGCAATAGAGAGGGTCAAGCTAGACTCCAAAAGCTATTTGCTGGACTCGGAAGTGTTGACTCAACATCATTTCAGGGAGCAGCCGCAAGAGGAGAAGACAGACTCGCAACTGGACAAGCAGAGACCCAGAGAAATCTAGGATTTGATAAAAATGATATGGACAGAGAACTAAAGCTCTTTAAGATGCAAGCCAAGCAGGCAGAACAATTAGAAATCATCAAGTTTAATGACGCAATAGCAGAAATAGACCGAGTATTAGAAAAAGGTACTGCAACATATAATGCAGCCGTCCAAAAGGTCAAAGATGCAGCTCAGGAGTCAATCTTCGCTATCCAAGAGAAAATAGCTGAGAAAGAGGCTGATTTCAACTTTGAATTGAAAAAAGCTGGTATTGAGGACGCTGCAGCATCTCAATCAGCACAGGGTAATAAAGATAAAGCTCTAAACCTAGTCAACTCACTTATGGGAGGTAACTATCAAGCAATTTCTGGAGCATGGAAAACACCAGACTGGATGTCTCGTATGGGGATAGCCAAAGGCTCAGGAGATGCTAAAGCTAACTGGGAGGGATTATCAAATCTATTAACCCTAGCCAAACGAGGCGAGTTAAAAGGCTCTGGTACTATCTCAGACTTTGAGACTAAGATGTTAGAAAAAGCTGCACTAGCTGGATTAGACCCTCAGACTCAAACAGAGGACGAGTTTTATAGAGGATTACAACGACTACAACAAGATTTACAACAAGGAGGAGCAACAGCTACTCAAGTCAGGATGGTATCTCCAGATGGAGCATCCTACATGGTTAGTCAGGACGAGGTAGCAGAGGCAGCTCAAAATGGATGGAGACAAATCTAATGTATATGCCAAAATCGGCAGTACCAATACAACCTAATCAACCTACAAGTACTCCGAGTCAGACACCAACAGCCAATAATTCCGCATATATGCCAAAATCGGCTATTCCTATGGGAGATAATAGACCAACATTACTTCAAAATGCTGGTACTGATGCTGGCGATATTCTAAAGGGAGTTGCACAATTACCCAAATACGCATTTAACAAGTTCAAAGATATGGGAGACCCCACAAAACCTAACCCCATGAAAGCTGCAGGAGTGTATGCTCCCTTGCTAGATATAGGAAAAGACTTAATCGGGGGTACTATTAACGAATACAACGAACTTGCAGGCAGACCTCTTGAGGGTGGAGACTGGTGGGGTAGAGCTAAAGATAGAGCCTACGAGAAACCAGTAACCACAGCACTAGACCTAATCCCACTTGTAGGAGCAGGTAAAAAAATGTTAGGAATAGGAAATAATTTAGATGATGCGGCTAGAGCTAGCTCAGTCGTTGATGATGTAGGTAGACCACCACCTGGAGGGGGAGTCATAGATGATGTGGCAAAACCATCATTTAGACAGAGATTAGCAAATAAAGCTGATGATGTAACCACTAAAGGTATCGGAAATCCAGCTAAACAAAGAAATCTAAAAAGTCAGACTGGACGCTCAGTAGGCTCATTTATAGACGAGTACGACTTATACGACAGGAGTCCCTCTACAGCTAAGGCGGTTAAACGAGGCATAGGCTCACAGTTTGATGATGCTGCTAGACAATCAAATAAGACCACAGCCACTCAAAATGTAATAAAAGCATTTGACGACAAGATAGACGAAATATCACAAGGCTCAAGAGGAGGAGTAGTTGCCGACAAAACCATGAAAACCATAGAGGAACTACAACGAAGAAAGCAGATGTTTGTAGACTATATCGGAGATAATCAAAGTGTATCACTAGATGATTTAACAGAGTTTAGACGAAATATCATTGACCCAGATGTACCAAAGAGTCAGTTTGGACTATCCCCTCAGCAAGCAGGGAGTGGAGCTGGAGTCAAGAAATCTAGGGACTTAATTAGAGAAACGACTATAGACATAGCTCCAGAGCTAGAAAAACTAGGTATGGATTATAAAATGGCAATAGGAGTTGAAAAAATACTAGAATCTCATGTCGCCAGACTTAATAATAGACAATTACTCAACTTTACTAAACTAGGCTCTGCAGGAGTCGGAGCATTTCTTAAAGGAATACCAGGAGCTGCAGGAGGGTTTTTGATGGAGCAATTCGTCAATAGTCCAATGTTTGTAAAGGTTATAAGTAAAACACTCAGGAAACTAGCTGGAGCGGATGATGTTGTAAGAACTGCAGGAGTAGTAGACGATGTGGCTAGAGTAGCCGACGACCTACCAAAAAACAAACTATTTAGTCAGATGGACGAAACAGCTCAAACAGCCCGAAAAATAGAATCAACAGTGCAACCTCAATCATCTCAAGGTATTTTTACCTCAAAAACACCACCTAAACAAGTACCGCTAGCAACCAGCTCTATAGACGACGCTGGTATATTTTCAACAAAAAAAGACACTTTATTCAGTGAGATAAATGATGCTGTTGAAAAATACCCTGTTAAATCGGGAAATGTAACACCTAAAAATCCTAAACTATCCGCAATAGTAGACGATGCTCTTGAAATAGCAAACCAACAGCAAACAGCTTTTGCTAAGAAAGTCAGTGATTTAGCTGAGTCTCTCGGTAAAAAACACGCCGTAGGAGATGTTAAGGGTAAAGATAGGGTAGTTGAAAAGCTGGTATTAGAGGAGGGAGAGCAGATTGCTAACATCAAGGATATGAATAGAGGAGTCATATTTATAGATGATTTTGGTAAAGGGATTGATAAAATCATAGAATCAACTAAGAAACATTTAGATTATGATACTATCCCAGATGATATGAAACGAATTGTAGACTCAAGAGCTGACACTATGTATAAAAAATTGATAGTCAATTTTCCTGGAGAAAACGGACAGCTAACAGAGCTACAACTAACTACGCCTCAGATGTGGAAAGCTAAGATGGAATTAGGTGGAGACAAGCTCTATATGAGATATAGGAGTATGCCTGACTTAAATACTCCAGACGCATTACACTTAAAATCGCTCATGCAGAGACTATATACTCAAGCAGATAAGGGTTTATTATAGTGTTTAACACTTGATATTCTATACTATATCGTATATACTATAGATGAAAGGAGGAAGTAATGGCAGAGACATATAAAACAGAATACTACATCTTTAATGACGAGCCAGTAACAATCTTTCAAGAAGATGGTCAAGTCAAAACAAGAACAAAAGCTGGACAACCTAAACCATTTATAGCTGTTTTAGAAAATGGAAAACCCATAACTAAAGAAGAATACGATAACTCCTAACAACTAAGACAAGAAACTTCTAGGACATCTCCGAACTTTCGGGGTAATTATTGTAAAAACTCCCATTTAATGATGAAACACTTAATTGTACTAACCATATTGACAATATATACCCTAGCATATATACTATAGATGAAAGGAGGAAATACAAGATGATTCAAACTTTTCAAGCCGACACTCAAGGACAAAAGAACTTAGTAGTCAACATCGCAAGTCCCTACACAGTGAAAATCGGAATACCCCAAAAAAACAAAAAGCCAAAGCTGATAGACATAGCTTTTGGAGACCCAAACGAAATCATAGAAGACTTAAAGTCTAATGGTTACAAATTAACAATTATATAAAGGAGGTCAAATGACCAACAAACTGACCTACAAAGACAAGGACGGAGTGATTAGATTCACTAGGTCAAGCGAGGCTAGAGATATTAAGAAACAACTAGCCTACTTCTCAGAGCAAGCAGGGAAACGAGACGGACAGCAATTTTGCATATCCGACTTAATCGGAAACGCTGAGGAGGCACACATTAGAAATTACAAGAAAGGATAAAATGACTTATAGATACATAACAGACGCAGGTCATGGGTGGTTGGAAGTACCACACTTCATGATAGAAAAACTTGGGATAAGAGATAAGGTTTCCTCTTACTCTTTCTACAACGCCAACAACATCTATCTTGAAGAAGATTGCGACGCTGGAGTCTTCATAAAAGCACACAAGAAAGCAATGGGGAAAAATCCAGAATATAAAGAAACATATCAAGACAACTGTTTCGTCAGAGATTTACCAAACATAAGAAAGGGAAATTAAGTCAACTACCCCTAGTAAGTATATACGCTAGATGATATACTATAGATGAAGGGAGGAAAGATAACAAACAAACCAATTAACAAGAAGAAAGAAAGGCAAGAAATGAAAGTAAGAGTAATAAGCAACAAAGCCACAAAGGAGAGACTTTTCAACTCAATAGCTGAGGCAAGAGAGAGATTTCCCCAGATACCCATAAATCCAACACCAGGAGTACATGGGATAACTTTCAGAGCTTTTGAACAAGAAACACCACATACTATAAAGTTTGTAGACTGGTCTTCACACTACGCAAATAAAGACAGAAAGGAAAACTAATGAACAAGAACATAGCACAATTTACCATCAAGACTTACGAAGAAAAAGGTAAGTTTTATGGGAAGAAAATTAACAACAACGCCACTGGCTGGAACAATGTCAAACGATATTACAGATTCAGCACAATGGAAAGAGCCAACGACTGGGCGGAGTCCGAAATAGCCAACATCAAACGACATGAGTCTGACAAAGCTATCAGGAAACTAGAGAGACAATCTTTCAAAAATCCAGCTAAGGTCGGAGACATACTAGACTCCAACTGGGGTTACGACCAGACCAACATAGATTTCTACAAGGTAACAAAAGTTACTCCAAGAACAGTAACCATCAGAGAGTTAAGCAAGGAATATCTTGGAAATGACGGATGGGGAAGTGATAATGTAACCGCCTCAGACTCTTTCAAAGGAAAGCCGATGGTCAAGACAGTCAAGCAGGGTTGGCAAAAAGACCCTAACGACTACTATGTGAGTATCGCAAGCTACGCCATAGCAAGTCTCTGGAGCGGCAAAGACTTGAAACAGACAGACGCATATCATGGACACTAAATAATAACTAAATAGAAAGGACTCCCTCACAAACTGGGGGAGTTTTATAAGATGAAAACATTAAGAGACGCTAAAAAAATACTAGGGCTGGCTAACGAGTCATACCTAAGAAAATTGATACTAGACGGAAAGATAAAAGCCGAGAAATTAGGGCGTGATTTGTTCATCTCCAAGAGAGAGATAAATCGCATTTTAAGACTAAAAAAAGGTAATTTTTATAGGTGGTAACTGATATACTTTACTTATACAGTAGAATTATTTCGTATTGACTACGAGTAGGAGGTAAAGTGTCTCAATCAATTAAATCAACAGATGTATCAACAGTTACAGGTTTAGTAGTATTAAACCCTGATGGTACAGCAATCGGTACACCAGTCGGTGGAGCGACATCAGCAAATCAAACAAGCGGAGACCAGAAAACTCAGATTGTTGACGGTGGAGGAGAAGTAGCAACTATTACAGGTGGAAAACTAGATGTAAATGCAACCTCAACTCTTGGCGGACAGACAATCCCAGTATCGGGAACATCAGAGGCAGTAGCAGTTCAAATTGTAGACACTTCTGGAAACCAGATAGCATCTTTTGGTGGTGGTGTTCAGTACACTGAGGGAGCAACAGACTCCTCAATCACAGGTACTGCAATCATCTGGGAAGATGGTGGAGAAACTTTAAGAGCAGTCTCAGCAGCCAAACCCCTCCCAGTATTAGCCGATTTAGGAAGTAATAACGATGTAACAGTAACTTCTGGAGATATTACCGAAACAAACTCAACAGATATTTTAGCCGATACAGCCAATATGGACACAAATCTGGGAACTATTGCAGGAGACACGACCTCTCTTGATACAAAAGTACCAGCTCAAGGGCAGGCTCTAGCAGCCGCCTCAGTCCCAGTTGTTTTAACGGCAGCACAAGTAACTACACTAACCCCTCCAGTAGCTATTACTGGATTTGCAACATCAGCTAATCAACAGACAGACGGATTAACAGATACAGAGCTAAGGGCAACTGCAGTCCCAGTATCGGGAACAGTTACGGCAAATCTATCAGCGACTGATAATGCAGTCCTAGATGCTATAGAAACAGCTACTGAGGCTACTCAGGCAGCAGTAGAGGGGACTTTGACAGTCGGCTCTCATGCAGTTACCAACGCTGGAACTTTTGCTACTCAGGCGACACTACAGACTGGAAGTGCAGCTATCGGAAAACTAGCAGCTAATACTGGAGTTGATATTGGAGATGTAGATGTAACAACTCTACCAGCCTTAGTAGCTGGAACAGCCGCAATAGGCTCTGTTTTACCAAGCGATATAGATGTAACAGCTCACACAAATTATGCTAGAAAATACTACACATCCGCTACTCCAACAGATGGAATAATCTGGAGTCCAGCAGCAGGAAAACGCTGGCATATTGTAACTATGTATATCAATGTATCTGCCGACTCAACTATAACCCTAGAGGACGACAAATCTGGAGGAGACGACCCAGTATGGAAAGGCGAGATTGCAGCTAACTCAGGAGTAGTTTTATCTTTTACCGAACATTATCCTATGGCATCAGGCGAGGATGCAGCCGACCTTACAATTACTGCAACGGCAGGAACAGTTTATGTTACTTGTGTCGGATATGAAATATAGGGAGGTTAAATGGCTGCCATAACACCAACAAATGGTAGGGTTGCATTTATTACAGCACAAGACCCACATACTTACTGGGAGTGTAATAGCACTAATCTAGGTACTAATTATGGTAGAGATACTTCTGGTAACGATAATAATACTAATATAAGCTCTGGCGACATATCTACTTCTGATGGTTATGAGGGGATGAATAATCAAAATGACCCCCCTACAAGTGGTTGGATGGATACTGCTATCATTACTGACGCCTGTATGTTGATTTATATTCCTACTGGTCTTACTCATAGCACAAATTATGGATTGTTCCACAATGGCGGTGGTACTAATGCTCAGGGTGGAGCTTTGCGAGCAACAACGACTGGTGTTGAAATTGCCTGTACTCATAATAACGCTGCTAATGTAATGGATACTGTAATTCATGAAATACCTGACGCAGATTTAGATGGTTGGTTTGCTCTTGGATTTCAATTTATTTCTACTGGTGGCGATATAGGCGATATGGGGTTATGGGTAAATGGAACATTAGAGGCAAGTGGTACTAGGGTAAATCTGCTTGATTATGGCTCAGGAGACCCTGATTTTGGTAATAGTGGTGCAAACCCTCCAGATGCTGCAGATGTTATAGACCCATCAAGTTATAGTGGAGGCGATTGGGGAGCTAATACTGCAATTACCAGTAGTGGAATACTTATTGCTAACTTTACTTGTGATAATCCAGCAATGTCTGGGACTATTCCTGCAGACAATTCTCCAGGAGCAGGGGATGATTTTTATACAGACTATTATGACGAACATAGTGTAGTTGGTGGAGGAGGAGTAAATGTACTCATTAGTAGCGGCTTTATACCATTTTAGTAATTAAACAAGGTAAAATAGAATTATGAAGATAACGGAAGTACACAACGATTTGCAACTACATAAAAAGGACTACAATAATGTTAGATGTGATGTAGATGGGATTTCAAAATGGTTTACTTGGATAGCAAAAATTATAATAGGTGCAGTAGTGTTCTCGTTACTTGCCTTAGTAGGACTAAAATGAAATCACCAAACTCTTTCTTTGCAAAACTAATTCTTTTAATAATGTACTTCTTTGTATTGTTATTCACTTACTGGACATTCTACCCATACAAACCATTAGTGATAGAAAGCCCTGTAGAAGTTATAACTAAAGATGTTTGGGTTGGAAAGTCTGTCTTGGTTAAATATAACTTTACTAAAAACACAAGCGTTCAACCAGTAATAAGAAAGTCATTAGTAGATGGAATTGTTTTTCTATTACCAAACACTCACCCAATTAACCGAGCAGGTGGTAGGGAAGATAAGGTAGTTTCTACCCTGATAGTTCCTAGTACAGTTCCTTGTGGAGAATACTACATTAAGTATGTAGCAACTTACGAAATGAATCCTATTAGAACTGTCATAGTAGAGTATGAAAGTGAGACATTTACTATTCATAGTCCACTGTGCGGAGATAAATGAAACTATATAGTCAAAGAGACTCTAGGTGGGCTAGAGAAACACTAGGAAATACTACAAGTACCATAGGTGGTTATGGCTGCACAATTTCCGCACTTGGTATGTTAGCTGGTATAACTCCATCAGAAGTAAATCAAAGGTTAAAATCAGCTAATGGATATTTAAGAGATTTAGTAATTTGGGGTAAAATAGAAGAAGCTATCCCCTGGTTAGAGTTTGAGTGGAGGGGTTATTCCTATGACAATTCTAAAGTTGCTCAAGCTATTGAAGATAACGGCAGTTGTCTTGTGGAGGTTGATTTTGACGGTACTGAGAGGACGACTGGGAGACACTGGGTACTATATATCGGTAATGGGAAGATGCAAGACCCTTACACTGGTACTATTGAGCCGACATCAAAATATCCCTTAGTAAAAGGCTATTCTATTATTAAAGTAAAGGAAAATATGGCAGAAGATGCACTACAAGTTTGTCTAGCACAACACTTAAAACTCGTTGAGGAGGCTGGAAAAAAAGATACAGAGATTGCAACTCAGAAAATTAGGATACTTCAATTAGAGAAAGAGATAAGAGACCACGATTGTCCTATAGTAGATATACCTGAGCCTAGTGGGGATTTTGTAATCAACGGTATGACTAGAACATACGAAAAAGACGGTGTAAAAATACAAGAAAATTACGCTATAAAGGAGTAAATCCTATAAAAGTGTTAGCACTTTAATATTGACGCTGATAGGCAGTAATGTTAAACTAAATTATGGCTATACGACCTTACTTAGTTTCATGTAAGAAATGTGGCGTGCAAAAGGCACGAAACAATAGATATACTTTTGTATGCAATAATTGTAAAGACCCAAAGAAATATCCGAGAGTTTTCTATAAAAATAGACTTATTGCACTAAAAAGAGATAAAAATGAATGTCAATGTTGTGGAGTTAATAAAAGACTTGTAGTACATCATTTAGACTGTAATCCTAAAAACAATTCCCCATCTAATTTAATAACTTTATGTAAAAGTTGTCATGGACACATACACGGGAAATATACAAAAAAGAAATTAAGGAGGTCTAATATCTATGAGCTACTCCCAAAAATAACTAGAATAGGTAGGTTTGGAACACGATTTGACAAACTAATAATTAGAAATAAAGAAATAAAGAAAATAAAACGATTCAAAAATACTTAGGCAACAGCAGCCATATAATTTACTAAAGGTATATGAACCAAGATGAATACTTTAAGTACAAAGAGAGAGTTAATAACTGGTTGAAGAAAGCGGCTGTAGCACAACTGATAAAAGAATTATTAAGTAGAGTAAAAATTAGGAGGAAAAAATGAATATAGAGCAATTTGCACTAGCAGGCTCAATAGTTATTGGTTTAGTTAATGGAGCTGAGTTAGCTTTTAACAAGCAATGGCTATCCTTTGCTAAGTTCATGATAGCCGTAGTTCTAGGAGCTGCATTTGGATTCTTGGGATGGTTTGGACTACCAAGTCTGGAGATAGGTTTAGCAATCGGACTATCTAGTTCGGGTGTCTACAAGCTGGTATCTAAAATCAACTAATATGAAAGAACTACCACCAGGAAAAGAGTGTTGCGATAAGCTACACAAAACTGATGGTAGAGACGATGATGGAAAAGACCATAAGGGAGACTGGGGAAATCACAGTACTGCTGATAGATTATTTATGGATGAAGTATCTGATGTGCCGTTAGTTCGGGCAGGGATTGGCGGCACTTCTGATGCTTGACACCGATTTTATTTTTTGGTAGATTGATAGTATGACTAACAAGAAATTAGAGACTAGAAACAAACGAGCTAACGGGTAAATTGCTCGTTTTTTTGTGGTCTTTAGACCAGAGACAGGGAGGCGATTGAGATAGCCTGTACTTTTCCCTTTAAGGGTTTCCGAATAAAAAGTAACTTACTCAATCCTTTAACAACTAAACGGATACTTCGCTAACGATTGTATTGAATAAACCAAGACTACTGACTTTTTCAGTAGGGTAGGAAGACTCAGGCAAGCAGAATCATGGGATACATAATCGGGAGCAAGCAACGGCTAGGAGACAAGGGAAACTGCATGGGGGTAGGGGGTTAAAGCTACCGAGATGATGCAGTAAATACCAGAAAGATACAGTGCTAAAACAAATATACATAGATACAGACGACGCTCTAAAACTTTGGATTGCTGGCTGGTGTTGGAACGCAATAGCAGAGAAGTACGATTGTGCTGGCAGCACTGTTAAAAGTAGATTAGATGTTGATATTAGAGACGAGTATCGGGA
>Ga0075122_10001675_pt1 | contig 15392 bp, 8 predicted proteins | sample AntAceMetag02UKB_FD_69790 | JGI IMG/M metagenome (GOLD analysis project Ga0075122, IMG submission 69790) | Saline lake microbial communities from Ace Lake, Antarctica - Antarctic Ace Lake Metagenome 02UKB | ecosystem: Environmental > Aquatic > Non-marine Saline and Alkaline > Saline | place... | reverse complement strand
TTCTAACTTATGACTCATGGTGCCAAAAATGTATCCTTGTCTTTGGAGGCCAATTTCTCCAGTTTGTGAGTTAATATAATCTGTTGCAAGTTTAGATACAGTATCAAAATGTGCTTTTTCTCCGTTTAAAGATTCTCGAACATGTTCAACTGTATTTTTAACTAATGTTTTATATCCATTAACATCTTCACTAGCTTGTTCTGATAATTGAGCACTTTTTAATCTGTAATAATTATCTTCAATCCCTGTTAATTTTTCTGAACTAATTTTTCTGATTAAGCGCTCTCCAATTTCTCCAACGGCCCTAACATTATTCATGTCATATCCTCCAATTAATATCTCTTGTTCTGATAATTGTGCAAAAATAAAATGACCATAATCCTTTTCTTTCATTTCAGATTCATTTAATTTTTTTGCAGTGTTACAAAGAATTGTTCCCATTTTTTGTTCAAGAGTTAGTTTTGCCATTTTGATTTAATGATAATCTTGTTTTATTTAAACAAACTGGAACTAGAAATCATCCTCCTTTAGTTAAATAAGGACAAACAACAAATCTTTTAAACCTAAACAATTTCCTTCTTAATATGATTTGGTTATTAATCCTGAAATCTTTGTATTTTTTCCTGCCAGCTTACATTGCTAATATGGCTCCAATATTATTAAAATGGATTCCCTTCTTAGAAAAACCAGTTCATAAAAAGAAGTTTGGTCATCATAAAACTTGGCGAGGATTAATTGTTGCTTCTCTAACAGGAGTTTTAGTCTTCTGGTTACAAATATATCTGTTTCAGTTTAGTTTCTTTCAAAACATTTCTTTAATTGATTATTCTGGGTTTACTGTTTTGCTAGGATTCCTTCTTGGCTTTGGAGCAATCATTGGAGATTTAGTTAAAAGTTATTACAAAAGAAAAAATAAAATCGCTCCTGGAAAATCGTGGATTCCTTATGACCAAATAGACTTTGTGCTTGGTGGAATAATCTTCTCCTTTTTTATTTATGTACCAACGGTAAGTGTGGTGGTTATTTTATTACTGATTAGTCCGCTACTTCACATCGCTGCAAATGTTCTTGGTTACTTCTTAAAGATTAATAAGAAGATGTGGTAAATAATAAACAAAAATTAAACTAACTAAATATTCTCTTAACAAACCATTGTAGTTGTAAAGCCAAAGAATAAATCACAAATACTCCTGCAATTAAGTAGCCAATCAATAGTAATGGTTCGTAGAAAACATAAATCGTTGCTCCGATTATTGTTGCGGTTCTAATAAATACAACCGGAGACTCTAATCTGGAAATGAAATGAATTGATTGTGTTAAAACATAAAGTCCAAAAATTATGAACACATAATAGTCCTGTAAATACATTGCTACTTTTAATAAAATTAGCAGGGCGATAGCTCGGTCTGCAAGCAAATCAAAATATTGCCCAAATTTAGTTGGCTGAGACGCTTTAGCAATCAAACCGTCTAATCCATCGGCAATCAAATGAACTGCTGCCAAAACAACAAACAATAAGTGGTTAGAAAAAAGAAAGTAAACTGCTACTAATCCAATAATCAAAGAAAACGTGGTCATCATGTTGGCAGAAATATCTAAATTTAAGAAAAATTTTCCTGTTCGAGGAAATTCTTTAGTTTTGTAACTTCTAAATTTATCCACTATCTCTTGAAAAATATTTTTCATCAGAAAGATATATATAACAGAGACTATATAAAAACTTTCCGATGCAGAGAGTATTTATTGAGACTAAGTACACTGGTAATTTGATTTTACCAAAGAGTTTAATAGAGCAATTGCCAGAAAAGATTGCTCTTGCTTTGCCGGTACAATTTCTTGATTTTTTAGAACCAATTAAGAAACAATTGCAAGATTTTGGGAAAGAAGTTATCCTTTTCAAAAGTAAACATGGAAAATATCCTGGTCAAGTGTTAGGTTGTGCTGTAGAAAAGTTTGTTGGAGATTATACTGCTTTCTTATACGTTGGCGATGGTAAATTCCATCCTACTGCTTTATTGTATGAGGATGAGAAAGAAGTTTATTGTTATAATCCGTTTAATGATCAAATTGAAATTTTAGGTTCTTCTTATCTTGAGAAAGTCCAGAAAAGAAAGAAAGGTCAGTTAGCCAAATTCTTATCTTTTGATAATATTGGTATTCTTGTTACCAGTAAAGCTGGCCAGAACCGAAGTAAGAAAGCTGAAGAATTAAGAGAAAAGCTAGAAAAAGCAGATAAGAAAGCATTTGTTTTCATGGCCGACGAGATAGATTTCAATTCTTTGGAGAACTTTAACTTTATTGATGTTTGGATTAATACTGCTTGTCCACGGATTGTTGAAGACTTTAAATGCCTGAATATTCGAGATTTGAAAGAGATAAATTTCTAATTTCCCCCATTTCATTTTTCTCTCGTCGGGTATTCGACGGGTAAAACGCGAAAGATTTAAATACCCTAAAGATTTCTCTTGAGTTAGAAAAACATAGTTTTTCATAAAATAAAAAATAAGAGGGTGAATTGAAAATGGCAGAAGTAGTAGCAAAATGTGGTGTTAAGAAGAAATCTGGCTTTCTATATTTTATCGACAAGAACGGAAACGTAGCTTGTGCTGAAATGAGTAGAGCTGGTCGAAAGAAAGGTAGAGCTAAGAAATCAGTTGTAGCTAAAACCAAAGTTAAGAAAGAATCTGGTTATCTATACTTTGTAGATAAGAAAGGTAATGTAGCTAGAGCAAAAATGGCTCGTGGCAGAAAGAAAGGTAAGAAATCTGCTAAAAAGAAAGTAGCTAAGAAGAAAGTAGCTAAAAAGAAAGCTACAAAGAAGAAAGTAGTTAAGAAAAAAGTAGCTAAGAAGAAAGCTCCAGCTAAGAAAAAAGTAGCTAAGAAGAAAGCACCAGCTAAGAAGAAAGCAGCTAAAAAGAAACCAGCTAAGAAAAAAGCTCCAGCTAAAAAGAAAGCTAAGAAGAAAGTAGCTAAAAAGAAAGCAGCTAAGAAAAGAAAAAGATAATTTTTTTATTTTTTTTATTATATTCTTTTTAATCTATAACTTTATATATTTCTAATTTATTTTCATTCTATGCCTGATTTTGATCCTAAAAATAAACTGAACGAACTTAATGCTAAAGAATGGTTGAAATTCACTAAAACCTGGTTCATTCATAATCCTCCGCCAAGAAAGAAAGCAGAAATGTTACATCCTGCAAAGTATCCAGAAGATATGATTGAAATGTTTGTTAAGTTCTTTACTAAGCCAGGTGAGGTTGTTTTTGATCCTTTCTTAGGTACAGGAAGCACTTTAGTTGCGGCCCATAACACGCAAAGAAATGGCATTGGGATTGAATTGCAACAAAAGTATGCCGAGATTGCTAAAAATCGATTAAACAAAATTGAAAGTCAATTAAAATTAGATGATAGTGGTGCAAAATTGCAGTGTAAACAATTAGTGATTCAGGGCAATTCAGCAGATCTAGATTCTCATTGGCAAGAATTTCAATTACCAAAAATTGATTTGGTAATTACTTCTCCGCCGTATGGAATGATGCTTAACAAAAAAAGTCTGGCTGCTAAAGAAAGAGAAGAGAAAGATTTAGACACTAAATATAGTGAAGACGAGCATGATTTGGGTAACGCCAAGAGTTATGAAGAATTTCTTTCTAGATTAACAGACATTTTTATTAATATTAAACCTAAAATTAAAGATAACGGGTATTTGGTAGTAATTCTACAGAATTATATGCATAAAGGAAATTACATCACTTTGGCTTGGGATTTTGCTAAACGGATGACAGAACATTATCAATTACGGGGAGAAAGAATCTGGTTGCAAGATAATAAAACTTTATTTCCATATGGCTATCGTTATAGTTATGTTCCTAATGTTCACCATCAATATTGTTTAATCTTTAAAAAACTGGCAGAGGTAATTGAAAATGATTCGTAAAGCAAAAGAAGAAGATTTTGAACAAATTTTAGAAGCGGAATTGGAAAGTGGTCATCCTCTTAATGAGAAATTTAAAGCCACCAAAGAAAGTATTACGGAATTCTTGGAACCTGCTTTCAAAGATAATATTAACGATTTCTATGTTTTTGAAGAAAAAAATAAAATTTTAGGGTTTATCTCGTTAAAGAAAACATTCTCCACTTACAAATCTTGTGAAATAAATTATCTGGCGATAAGAAAAGATAATCATCGACAAGGGATTGGTAGGAATTTAGTGGATTTCATTGAAGAGAAAGCTAAAGAATTAGATTTTCAAAGAATTTTCCTTTATACTGGTGAAGATAATCTTCAAGCACAAAAGTTTTATGAAAAGAATAATTACCAAAAGATCAACGAGTTCCCAGGCTGGTATAGTTGGGGAGATACAGCTTTCTTATACGGAAAATGGTTGAAGAAATAAATTACTTACAACATCAAGTGCCTGAAGATTTACTAGTTTTCTTTAGAAAGCAAGCTGAACAAAAGATTCAAGCAGAAAATTGGGCTGGGAGAAATAAAGAGGTTAAAATTCAAAACTTTGTCCATTGCTGGGTAACTGAAGAAGCGTTTAAACAAATTCTGATTAAAGAACAGAAATGGTTCCGGCACAGAGGATTATATTTCGGCGATGCTGCTGGAGCAGGAGCAGATTTTACTGTTAAAATTGATGGTCAAGAAGTTTCAGTTGGTTTGAGAAGTGTATCTCCTGAATCTTTGAACATCTTCAAATCTGTTGCCTATCCTGATGATCGTTTCCGAGAAGAACAAGAAAAGATAGCTGATTATCATATTGTTTGTAATCATGAGAATGGTTTTACTAAATTTTATGGAATCATTTCCAAAAAAGATTTACTTGATGCTTTAGAACATTCTCGAGTTTTGTATAGTAAAAAGAATCAAGAGAAGTTCAGAACTATTTCTTTGGACAATTTTAAGTTTAATCTATTACAAGAGTTAATTGAGAAAATAGAAAAAAGTTAGAATCATTTTTTTAACTTTAAACGAAACTTTTATAAACTGCTGTGCGTTAATGCATTATGTTAACAACAAGCATTAATGCACAAATGAGTAAAACAAAAAAAGAGCTGGTAGTAGAACTTCTAAAGAAAGACTCAGATGGTCTTACAATTATTGAGATTGCTAATAAGATAAAAGTTTCTCGAAATACTGTTCCAGTTATTCTTGCAGAACTAAAAGGAGAGGGTAAAATTAGAATTCGGCCAGTTGGTAAAGCTAAATTACACTATTGGAAAAAATGATGACACATAAAAGAGGGAGCATAGAAAACATTTTACTAATGGTTACTCTCTTAGTTTTAATTTTGGGAATTGTAATTACTACCAATAGCAATGATTTCTCTTCTGTGAATAATCTTTTAACCGGCGCAGCGATTGGCATCTCTGAACCAAATGAAGATTTAGGTTTGGAATTAATTAATGAAACCGAGGTTCTTGAATCTGCTGTTGCATTACCTGAAAATTTTCTTGTTGGAGATACTGAAAATATTATCGAGCAACCAACAGAGGATATAAGTGAAGAAACAATTGAGGGGACAATTGAATTGCCTTCTGAAGAAACAACTGAAGAGATTATTGAATTACCCTCTGAAGAAATTATTGAAGAGCCAGAAGAAATAACAGAAGAAGTAATCGAATTACCAGTTGACTTGCCAATAGAGGAACCAGCAGAAGTAATCGAGCAACCAACAGAAGAGATTATTGAAGAACCTGTTGAACCAATTGTAGAAAAACCAATTGAAGAACCAGAAGAACAACCAATTGGAAATGAACTAACTGGCGGTTTAGTTGTTGATCTACCTGTTGAAAATATCTCTGATGAAATTGTTGAACTACCTGTAGAAGAACTTTTGCTTGTTAATGAAACCGTTGAAATTCCTATTAATGAGTCCATTCCGGAAATTATTGGAATAAATGAAACTAATGATAATATCACTTTAGATGTTATTAATGAAACAATTGAAAACAATACATTGGGATTAGCGGATGATTTAATTATTCAAGCAGATTCTACTAATCCTGCTACCACTTTTATTTTACCAACTTCTAATAATGGGTCTAGCACAACTAACACATCTGTAGAAATTAATATTTCAATTGTTGAACTCAATTTAAGTTCTCTAATCTACAATTGGAATGGAACTAATTTCACGATGTATAACAATTCATTAGTGTTAATGTATAATTTTGATACCATAACTGAATCAATTAATGCAACATTTACGATGTCTGATTCGGGAAATTCATATCATTATGAGGATATAACAAGTATTTCTGATTATGTTTTGCAATCTGGAGATTATGTTGAATATGATGTTTTATGGACTGGTTCAAATGATAGGATTGCTTTTGATTATACTACCTCTGATGCTAGTAACTTAAGAGATTCAGGGGCAGCTGATCAGAATAGTTTATCTCCTCATCCAAACACCGATCTTTCTATATACTCTCTTAATCAATGGTACCACCGAAAAATTGCTATTGTGGGTGGGCATGTTGGAAAAACTATTCAAAATTATGATCTCGTTTGTGAGAGTGATTCTGCTGGCACTTACACCGGGTATTTAGATAATATCTTAATAACAGATGGTGCTGGGACAACAAGAAAATTAATTTATACAAATGGTTCGTTTACACATGCACAACACATATCTAACTTGGGTGCATTAACTGTTTTGGTTAATACTACCACTGGGCCACAAAGGACTAGTGATGTTTCTGTTAACGGTAATGATGGAACAGCAAATGGTTCAACTTGGAATTCTTCTGGAAAGTATGGTGGTGGTTTTGAGTTTGACGGAATAAATGATTATATCATTGCAGATAGTGTTTGTAGTGATTTAAATTCTCCAACAGAAATGAGCTTTGGTTGTTGGATAAAACCAAAAATTGGTAGCAGTACGGGTTATTTTCTTTCTTTTAATGATAATGATAATAGTAACAATATTCAATTAGGTTATCAGACTGATAGAGAATTTAAGTTTTATGATGGGTCTGTTACTACTCCTGTCGCAACTTTTACAGAAAATGTGTGGTACCATATTATAGTGACCATTAATTCTTCTAATAATGTGACCATATATGTAAATGGAATAAATAATGCAACAACTACCACTGCTGTCCGTCCTGCTTCAAATGCTAAGTTTTCAATAGGGCAAGAATGGGATGGAGGGGGTGCTTCTAATTTCTTCAACGGAACAATTGATGAATTAAGAATCTGGAACAGAAGTTTATCAGCATCCGAAGTTTATCAACAATACATTTCCAACTTGAACAAATTCAATTCTACCCAATGGTATTTGTATGTTAATCAATCAAAGAATGCAACTACCAATTTATCTCTTGGCAATTATACTTATCAAGCATTTGCTACTGATGGTTCTGGAAATATAAATTCTACAGAAGAAAGAACTATTAAAATAAGTTCTGCAACTCCCGCAGCAGCTGCAATATCTTCATTGTCACTAGACTTGATTTATCCTACTTTAAGTATCAACGTTTCTCAGCATCAATGGTTTAATGTTTCTGTTAATGTAAGTTGTTTTGATGCAGATTGTGGTGAAGTCAATGTTAGTTTAGATCCTGCAAGTACTACTGTTTATAATTTTACTACTTGTGGGACTAGTGGAAAAGATGGTCCTAATCAATCACAATGTGACACTAACTATACTGGAACTACATTAGCTGGTTTGGTAACAGTTGGAGCTGGAATTCAAAATTGGACAGTTCCTACTACTGGAACTTATACCATTGAAACTTTTGGCGCATCAGGTGGAGATGGAACTTACATCCCTGGAAATGGAACCAGAATGAAAGGGGATTTTTCACTAACTGCTGGAACTGTTTTATCTATTCTAGTTGGCCAAAAAGGAAGTACAAATGGAGGTGAAGCAGGAGGTGGTGGCGGAGGAACTTTCGTTTGGAATCCTGCTAATACTATTGAACCTTTAATCGTTGCTGGTGGTGGTGGAGGTACTGGAGATTCACCTTACGGTAATGGTGTAGATGCAGTAACTTCTGTCAATGGAACTAAAGATAGTCATGATGTTTATGCTGGTGGTGTTAATGGTGAAGGTGGAACATCTGGAAATCCTCCTGGTGCTGGTGCTGGTTGGAAAAGTGATGGTGCCGATGGTGCTGCAAATACTGGAGGACATATGCCTTTAAATGGTGGTATGGGTGGAGATAAAATTACTGATGGTGGTTTTGGTGGTGGTGGTGCTGATGGTGATGCTAGTACTGGTTCTGATTCAGAAGGAGGAGGAGGAGGTGGTGGTTATTCTGGTGGAGCAGCTTCCGATAGTTCGTCTGATGCAGGTGGTGGTGGTGGAGGATCTTATAATAGTGGGACGAATCAAAATAATAGTGTTAGAACAGTGTTAGGGGATGGGCTAGTTTCAATTACATCAACTAGTTCTGCTAAATCAGGATTAGTTTCTATGAACATCTCAGCAACTCCATTTTATACAAACACAACTAACCCTTACAATTTAACATTAAATCAAGGAGAATCACAAGTAATTACTTGGTGGGTTAATGGAACTGGTAGTATTGATACTGCTTACGAATTTTTTGCTTATGTTAATCAAACTTCTAACATGAGTATCAGTAACATCACTTCTGTTTGGAATGTTACCATCTTAGATGTTGTTGCTCCTCAAATTAATATTACTTATCCTTTGAACACGACTTATAGTACTCAAATGTCAGGAATTAATTATACTTACTCCGATATTAATGGTGGAGGAAATTGTTGGTATTCTACAAATAATGGGACTACAAATAGTTCCACTGTTTCTGCAGGAATTAATTTCACAGAACCAAGTGGGGTTGCAGGAACAAATTATTGGACTCTATATTGCAATGACAGTTCTGGTAATTTAAATAATGCTTCTGTTGAATTTATTTTAGATATTCCTAGCATTTCTATTGACTGGGTTAGACCAACAAGTAATGTTAATATAACTCAAAATGAGATTGCTGAATTTATTGTTAGTATTACTTGCTCCAACAACGATTGTGGAGAAATAAATGCTACACTTACTTCAACAGGGGGAGGATATGAATCTTGTCAAGCTGCTTTAAATTCTGGACAAACAGATGATGGAGTCTATAGCATTTGTCCGATAGATGATTGTTTTGATGTTTATTGTGATATGACTAATGGCGGATTTGCCAGTATTTTTCAGGTTGACGGCAATCTTACTTTGAATAATACTGGATGCAGGTTTAGCTTTTCCAATGATGACCATGATTCATACACAATGTGGCAAGATTACTCTTTACAATTAGCAACTGCAAATATTGATGTTACAAACTCTCAACAATGGTATGTATGGAATCGTGATAATTCAACAAATACTACTGCGGGTTATCTTCCAGATCGTATCTCTGGGCAGGGAGCAAATGCCCGGCCAGTTCCTCTTCCAGCTGTAAACAAAACAATTTGGTTTGATTGGCAGAACACAAGAATAATGTGGGACACATATAATGTGACTTTTGCTTCGGTGGGAATTGCCAGTAATGGCGGTTTTAATTCTGAGAATAATAACTTTTATTTTATCACTGATGGAATAAATCAAATCCATACGGGTTATAGTGGAGGAAGTGCAGTCGTCCTTACATTTGATTTTGTTAATAATAATATTTCTAATCAAACTGCAACAGTTTTAAATCCAACAGGTGGATGGTGGGGCACAGAAGAAGATACTTTTGGACATATTTTATGGACTGTAAATGGGAGAGTGATGTATTATAAATCAAGCGGGGTTTTTGTTTTAGGTGGGAATTTAACTGACCCCAATACTGGTGTTACTGATTTTCCTGCTGTAATACAACCTGCAAGTCCCAGCCAACCAGGAATAGATTTTTTTGGTCAAGTGGATGAAAATGGATCTTTATGGCTTGTTGATTGGGGTCATGATAGTGGTGGTTATTTTGCTTGTGGTAGTGATAGTTCATTAGGAGTTGGACAGACAAATATTGTTTTAGTTCCAGAATCTTCTTCAGGTCAATCTTCTTCTGGACCAGTTTCCACGGATACTTCAACAACTCCATTTTATACTACTACTCAAAATCCTTATACTTTCTCTTTAAATGAGAGTCAATCACAGCAAATTATTTGGTATGTTAATGCTACTGGTGAATTAGATAGTACCAATGAACTTTTTGCTTTTGTTAATTTAACTTCTGATCTCTCAATTAGTGATGATACTGCTGCGTTTAATTTTACAATCGTAAATTTCTCAGTTAGTCCAATTAGTATTTCTTATCCTTCTAGTGGAAATCATATTACTAATGTTAGTCAAATAAATTATACTCTGCAAGCTGGTTATGGTTTAGATCAATGTTGGGCTAGTGTTAATAGTGGAGTAACAAATACCACAAAAGTTTCTGCTGGAACAAACTTCACTGATTTAGTTAGTGTTGCTGGATCAAATACTTGGACCATTTATTGTAACAGCACCGATAGCCTAGATTATAGCCGTTCTGTCACATTTCAAAAGATTCCTTTAATTGGGTTAACACAAGTATCTCCTACTTCAAGTATTAATGCAACACAAAATGAAACTTTCTATGTTTCAACAACAGTAAGTTGTAGTAATGTTGATTGTGGTGAGATTAATGTTAGTTTAGATCCCGCTAGTTCAACTGTTTATAACTTTACTAATTGTGGAAAAATTGGATATGCTGGACCTTCACAAGGGGATTGTGATACTGTTTATTCTGGAACTACATTAGCCGAACTTGTAACTGTAGGTGGAGGAATCCAAAATTGGACTGTGCCTTCTACTGGAACTTACATCATTGAAGCAAGTGGTGCTCAAGGAGGTAAAAAAGGTAGTAATGAGGGGGGATTAGGTGCACAAATGATTGGAACCTTCAGTTTAACAGAAGGAGAAATAATTCAAATATTAGTTGGACAAGAGGGAATAGAAAACACACAAACTGCTGGAAGTTATGGTAGTGCTGGTGGTGGTGGTGGAACTTTTGTTGTTCGTTCTACAGAAAATCAATTGCTTATTGCCGCAGGTGGTGGTGGTGGATCAGGAGATAGTACTGTTCGTTCACATGCGACTAATGAAACTACAGGAGTTAATGGAAATACTGGAAATACTGTTGGTAATGGTGGCACTGGTGGAACAAATGGTGGTGGCGGCCAAAGTGTAAGTTATGGTGGCGGTGGAGCTGGATGGGTTACTAGTGGTTTAACTGGCACTTATGGAAAACCAGGTACTCGTTTCTTAGATGGTGGATTAGGTGGTTGGTCACAAGGAGGTAATGATGATATTGCTAGTTCTGATTCATCAGGAAAAAACGGAGGATTTGGTGGTGGAGCAGGTTCTTATGCTGGTGGTGGCGGTGGCGGAGGTTACTCTGGTGGTGGTGGTGGTAAATATAGTCCTGCTGGTGGTGGTGGTGGTGGTGGTTCTTATAATAATGGTACAGACCAGACTAATACTGCCGCATTTAATACGGCAGATGGATATGTGTCAATTACATCCACTAGTTCAGCAAAAAGTGGATTAGTTTCAATGAACACAAGTGCAACTCCATTTTATACTACTACACAAAATCCTTACAATGTTTCATTAAATGCAGGAGAATCTCAAACAATTATTTGGACAGTTAATTCTACTGGTGAAATAGATAGCGCCCATGACTTTTTTGTTTATGCAAATTGGACCTCTGATAAATCTATTAGTGATGTTACTGATCATTGGAATGTTACGATTGTTAATTTTAGTGTTAGTCCAATTAGTATTGTTTATCCAACTGGTGGAAATTATTTTACTGATGTTACTGCGATAAATTATACTCTTTCAGCAGGCCATGATTTACATACTTGTTGGTATAGTACAGATGGTGGTTCTACTTATTCTGCTAATGTTTCTACGGGTGTGAATTTTACTGATCTTTCCAGTGCTGTTGGTTCTAACACTTGGATAGTTTATTGTAATGATAGTAATGAGGTTACAACTAGTCGTTCTGTTGCTTTTAGTAAACTTCCAACAATTGGTTTAACACTACTCTCTCCTTTAACTGATGTTAATGTTACTCAAAATCAAACTTTTACTATCTCTGCAACTGTAAGTTGTAATAATTTTGATTGTGGTGCAATCAATGTTACTTTAGATCCTGTCGGCACTCCTCTTTCATGTAAAGAATTATTATCTCAAGGTAATACTATTGATGGGGAATATATCATTTATCCTGATGGTGTCACACCAATAAGTGTCTATTGTGACATGACTCGGAATGATGGTGGTTGGACTTTATTCGCTAATATGAATTATGGTAATTGTGCGGAATCACTTACATTTGGAAATAACAATCTTACCAGTCCTACCTCTGGTCAATATTTCAGTAAATCATTAAGCGGTTTTAATCATACGGAAATGATGGTGGTACTTAATGATACTGGTGGTTACAAGTTTGATTATATTATGAATTTATCAAATAAAAATTTATCTCAAAGATTTATTGATTTTGTTGGTGGTGGTGAAGCAGTTACTTGGACAGCAAGAGATGGTGTCAATGATTATACTGGAGTAGTTGATTCTTATAAATTTAGTGATGGTGCTGGTTTAACTTCTTCAAGTTGGGGCACTCGAACAACTTTATCCGCTGATGATGGTACTTGGGGTGTTGCCAATGCAACTAATTTAGATGGTAATGGTGGACTTTATCTAAGTGGAACTACTGGGAGTTTTGGTTTTGAAAACGCCAATTCAGGAGATACCACTTGTAATGGTTATTTTATTAACGGGGCTAAAACTTCTTCTACTACTTGGGTAGCTAATGCGTACATCAGAGAAAGTACTGTGTATGCTGCAAGTTCTAAATCTGGATTAATCTCAATGAATACCAGTGCAACTCCGTTTTATACCACCACACAAAATCCTTACAATCTTTCATTAAACGCCGGAGAATCAGAAACAATTACTTGGACAGTTAATGCTACTGGTACTATCAACTCAACTCACGATTTTTTTGTTTATTTAAATTGGACTACTGATCCATCAATCAGTAATAGTACTGATCACTGGAATATAACTATACGCCGAAATGGAACTTATACTGGAGTAGATGCAACTGCACCTGTAATCACTTTTGTTTTGAGTAATAATACTTATTCCTCGGATAATAATTTAGATATTGACTATACTATCTCTGAACTTAATTTATCCTCTTGTTGGTATAGTAATGATACCATGACTTCCAATATTAGTTTAGGTAGTAATGGTAATTGTGCTAACATCACTTCTGTTACCTGGACAGAAGGTCAACATAACGTTATCGTTTGGGCTAGTGATAGTTCAGGTAATAATGGCAGTTCCTCATTAACATTTACAATTGATACTACCAACCCTAATGGGACTTTAATGACTCCTGGAAATAACACCTATAATACTACTACAAATACTCAGAATTTCACTGTTAATTTAAGTGATAATATTGGTGTTAAAAATGCAACTTTGTATGTTTATAACTCTTCAGGAAATTTGATTAGTGAAATAACAAACTCTTTTTTAGAAAATGTTTTAACTCCTACTTTGGGAACTGTGGTGGATTTGGCAGATGGTGTTTACAACTGGTTCTACAAATTGTTTGATTGGGCAGGAAATAGTTTTGCAACTTCAAATTTTACTGTAACTGTTGATGCAACTACTCCATTAATAACTATTATCTCTCCAGCAAATAATACTTATACCACCGATACCACTTTAGATATTAATTATACCGTTTATGATTTCAATTTATCTTCTTGTTGGTATTCAAACGATACGATGACTAGTAACATTAGTTTGGGTAGCGGAGATAATTGTATTAATATAACAAATATTAATTGGACAGAAGGAAATCATAATCTAACAATTTGGGTCAATGATAGTGGGAGATATGTAAACTCTTCAACCATTACTTTTACAATTGATAAGATTGACCCTTATGCAACTTTAGTTTCCCCTGAAAATAACACTTATAATACTCCTGCAGCTCAGAATTATACTGTTAATTTAAGTGATAATATTGGTATTAAAAATGCCACTTTCTATATTTATAATTCTTCAGGTGGGTTAGCAAATCAAACTACAGACATTAATTTTGTGGAACATATTTTATCTTCTACTTCTGGAATTGATGTGACTCTTGCAGACGATACTTATACTTGGCATTATGATGTCTCTGATTGGGCCGGAAACAATTATCTTTCCATAAACAATACTATCATAATTGATGCCACTGCACCAGTATTAAACGTTACTTCATTTACAAATAATACTTATACTATTAATACCGGATTGGATATTAATTATACTGTTTCAGATACTTATTTAGATTCTTGTTGGTATTCTAACGACACCATGAGTGTTAATACTACTCTGGCAAGTTGTGCTAACATTACAACAATTACTTGGCCAGAAGGTCAACATAACATAACAATTTGGGCTAATGACAGTGCTGGAAATGAAAATTCAATTTTAAGAAGATTTACTATTGACCTGACTAACCCTAATGCAACTTTAAACACACCGGAAAATAACACTTATGTTTCTGCGTCCACTCAAAACTTCACTGTTAATCTTACTGATAATATTGGTGTTAAAAATGTAACTTTATATATTTACAATTCTTCAAGTACTTTAACAAATCAAACTGCAACTAATTTTTCAGAATATACTTTATCTTCTTATTTTGGAACTGTTGTAATTTTAGCAGATGATAATTATACTTGGTCTTATAGTGTATTTGATTGGGCAGGAAATAATTTGTTAACTTCAAATTATACTGTGATTGTTGATACCACAAACCCTTTCATAAATGTGGCTTTCCCTTCAAATAATACTTATACTGATAACACTGGATTAGATATTAATTATACTGTCTCAGACACTAACTTAGATTCTTGTTGGTACAGTAACGATACCATGAGCGTTAATACTACTTTGGCAAGTTGTGCTAATATTACAACTGTTACTTGGTCAGAAGGTCAGCATAACGTAACAGTTTGGACTAATGATAGTGTAAATCATCTTAATAGTTCTTCAATTACTTTCATGATAGATTCTATTTATCCATCGATAAATATTAATTCTCCCGATAACAATAGTTATACTGATAATATTGGATTAGATATTAATTATACTGTCTCAGACACTAACTTAGATTCTTGTTGGTACAGTAACGATACTATGAGCGTTAATACTACTCTGGCAAGTTGTGCTAACATAACTTCTATTACTTGGTCAGAAGGAAATCATAATGTTACAGTATGGGTCAATGATAGTGCCGGAAATGAAAATTCTAGTTCAGTAACTTTTACAATTGATACTATTTACCCTTCCATCAATATTACCTCTCCATTAAATGGTACTTTTTTATCGGATGTTGGAACG
>Ga0075122_10001672_pt1 | contig 15393 bp, 10 predicted proteins | sample AntAceMetag02UKB_FD_69790 | JGI IMG/M metagenome (GOLD analysis project Ga0075122, IMG submission 69790) | Saline lake microbial communities from Ace Lake, Antarctica - Antarctic Ace Lake Metagenome 02UKB | ecosystem: Environmental > Aquatic > Non-marine Saline and Alkaline > Saline | place... | reverse complement strand
CTTTTAATTTATAATCATCTGGTAATTGGTTTTGTGCTAAGATAGCCTCAAAGTTTTTACTTGATTTTAAATCAAAGAATCTTATTAGTGTTTTAAGAAAGTGTAGATTAACGTTGTAACGACTTTTTAAGTCTTGCAGTTGATTGAACGTTAAACCATTTTTCATTTCACACAAGTCGATCTTGTTTAGCACATGTTGTATTTGTGCCCACCTCTTAAAATATTCATCGGCGTCTACGGTTTTGCTTGATACTGTTTTGGAATTAAGGATTAGTAGGCACAATAGTGCCATTTGTTTGATCTTCATTATATTCTCCTTTTTGAATTGATCTTAAAGGGAAATTATAAAATTATATTTGGGTGATGGCAAGTGATTGTGCGGGGATTATGGCAATGGATTTGTTTTTAATTTTAAGAGTTAAAATAAATTATTTTTGTGATGCGCCCAAGGCGGCAAAAGGAGGTTGTTTGAACCTCCTCTTGCATCTCCAGCAAACCAAAGGGTAGCCCTTTGGAATCCCTTTTTAGTCGCTAAATTTCAATGTCGGATAACACCGCTCCGAGCCTTTTCGCTTGATCACGCGCCGCTTATTCAGCTTTGCGTGCGCTCCAGCCCAGTCGCGAAAAAAACCTTATTTTTGTTTAATCTCAACTCCAATAGGGAGTTATTAGATATTGGAAGGGTTGTTATTATGTTAAATGCAAATCCTGCTTAATACTTTTTAGACTCTTGTCTTAGTTCGTAGTTAAATTTTTTAATTTTAATTGCCCGTGGAAACGGGCCAACCTATGTAGCACAGGGCGTCTGCCCCATGTGCGCCTAGTTCATATAATATTTTATACGCAAATAAAAAGCCGCACCTGCTTGGCGTGAGCCTTGCAGGTGCGGCGAAACCCTGTTAGCCGGGTACGTATGTGCCACGGCTAAATAACCAAATCCTATTTAGTTTAGAACTTGACTATGCCTGTTGCATGGATTTCTTTTTCTCTTGGAATATCTTTACCAGCAAAGGTGTATGCGCCACCAATACATAGGTCAAGATACTTGCTTGTTTTCCAGCTAGCTTCATAACGAACTTTGTGTCCGATTGATTCTGTGTTTTTTTCCATTAAGCTGTTGGAAAGATCAGCTGCGTTGCTATCACCATTAGCCTTGTCGCCATACCATGGGGTAGCTTGTGATTGTTTGAACTTGATATTGTCTTCTGTTTTATAGAAGAATTCATATCCAATATCACAACAGAGATTGTGATCTTTTGGATGGAATAATGTAAAGTCTAAGCAACCAACAAAGTATTGCCAGTCAACATCAGCATCTGCACGTGGACCCATGTTTTTGATTGCTGCGCCTTTAAATGCAGCCATTCTGTGTTCTGTTGCTTCTAATGCAAAGCCACCTTTGAGGTCAAGCTTAATATTCATCCAGCCAAGTGGTTTCCATGCAATGTAGCCACCGATTTTTAGAACAAAGTGCTCGCCGTTACCAAGTTGTGCTCTGTATGGATTGTCATAGTAGTTGTCGCCACTGCCTGATGGGAAGTTTACGCCAAAGAAAGCTTCGCCGATCCATTTGTCACTGAAATGGTGGTTGTAGAATAAGTCTAGCTCTATGTCGCCTAAACCTGTTCTTTGATGTGTTTCCATTTCATAGCCGCCTTTTTCCCATAGCCATTCGTATAGATTTTCTGTGTAAGCATTCATTGCTTCGTCTATAGCTGTTGAAATAGTAACTGCATTAGCTGCAAGTTCGCCATTAGTATATCCAGGAGTTAACCACATTGTATTCATTTGATCTTGTGTCCCATCATAGTCTATTGCAACAGCAGCAGTATCCGCTGTTGAAAAGAATCCGATACCTTTTAAGAATGCAGGATCGTTAGTTAATACTCCTCGAGTCGTACCATCTTCTATGATTGTGTGATCAGTCCTGTTTGCTTTAGCTAGATCTGCATTGTTGCCTGCATTGAAGGCCCAAAGTTGATCGGTGCTTGCTTTTGCAGGTATTTCTTTGTTTGTTTCGTTATAAATAATACCAACTTGTGCTTTAATATTAGTTTCTAGTTTTTTTGCATCAGCGCTATCTAAATCCCAAGGTTTAGCAATATCTGTTCCAAATATTTTAACAAAACCAAGATCTTTATCGATACCTGTTGCGACGGTTGATGCTCCTGCTGGGCTTGCTAATAATTTATTAACAAATCCCAAGTTGTATATTTTTGCATATACGTTGGCTTCACCAGTATTTCCAGCATCAATTGCTGAACCTGTTTGTACGGGAACAAGTTTTTTAATTCTTGCTGAATTAGAAGGATTCGCATTTTTATCGGTAATATCTTCACGTTCCATTTCTATACATTTAAATGGAATACGTCCACGTAAACCGATGCTACCTTTGTTTTTCCAAACAGGATATTTCCAGCTTGCGCCAAGATCTGCACCATATTCATAGTAGGTTACTCTAGGGCTGATGGTTATGCCGTTCCAGGCTATGTATGGGTTGTAGTTTTGTGAGTTTGCTACCATAGCTGAATCTGGAAGAGCTTCTACAATAGGAAAGTCTGCTTTGTTAAAAATTAAAGCAGTCAAAGGATGTGTTTTTGTTCCATGGCTAATAAATGCTTTGTGTGCTTCGCGAAAGTGACCAGCACCCCAAACATCCAAACTCCATTTGTCTGACCATTTTTCAAAACGATATCTAATTGGTCCTCTTTCTGATAAGTATGGGGACCTGTAATCTGTTGCCGTAATCGAAGTCGCAACTAAAGCTCCGAGCAGAGCGATTTTAGTTAAACGGTTTCTCATTTATATCTCCCTGTATTTTTACTTTGACTTAAAATTTGACGCCTCAAATTTTTATCAGGGGGAGGAATTTCCTCCCCCTCTCCTTTATTACTTAGTAAGTGGTGCAATAAATTGGTCAGGTGCGTCTGATCCTGTTGAAAGGAGTACGCCCGTTTCTGTTCCATCTATTGCTCTGCCTTCACCAATCATAGGTATATTGGTTGTTCTGTAGATATCGCCACCAACGGTTACACCGTTTTGTGAAGCGGTAAGTACATAGTCAACATATGCTTGGAATTCGGTTTCACCAACATCAACCTTTTTGGCTGGTATTGTGGAGTAGATTGGGTATTTGATGAATGTGAAAACATCATCTTTATCACCAGCAAGTATGCTTAATCCACCACCATTGATTTGAGTTACAACAGCGTCAGGAATGTTAGCAGCAGTTTGTTGTAGTACTATAGGAGCAGAAGCCATGATGCCATACATATCACCAGTTGAGTCATCATCACTATCCATTCTTACTGAAACATCAGAGTAGGCCCAGATGTTTACGTATGGTGAGAAGTCTTCTTCAACTGTCATAACGTTACCACCGCCACGGATAACTGATTGGACAGGATCTGTTACTTCCCAAAGGAATTCGCCAGCTTCGTTACCAAAAGTTGTGATAGGACCAAGTGCAAGAACTGAAGCTCTTGAAGATGTTCCATCAAAAATGTTGCTGTGATCAAAAATACCTTTTGTGATTACAACATTTACTTGATGCAAGTTGCCTAATGCTGCTACTTGCCATGCTGTACCGTTCCAGCCAGTTATTGAACTTGCGTCTGGTAACCATCTGTATGTACCATCAACAATTGATGGGTTAACGTGTGCAGTAAGCAATGTTGTTTGTGCGCCACCATTAGGGTTGCCTTCTTTATTAACAACACCAACACCTAATCCGAAGAAGCCTTCGCGATCAATGTGGAATCTAGCTTTTGGTCCATTGAGCAATAATGAGAAGTTTACTTTATGTGTTGTGATATCAAGCTCAGTTGGGTTACCAACTTCAAAAGATCCACCAGCGATGTTAGCATCACCAATCCAGAATTCACCTTGTCTTTGGATACTTACGATAATGTCTGTAAGCTTGGTTGCATCATCAGATTGTACTGCAACTTTAGCATCGTTCAAGACATACATCTTAGCATTTTTGTTCAACCAGATTTGTCCGCAACCGATAATTTTTACTTTATCAGCGTCGGTTTCTGTGATGTCGGCATATTTAGATTTAGCTTTTTCTATGTTGCCTTCAAAGATTATTTCTGAATCATCGTTCATGTAAAGTACTGGGTACTTAGCTGTTTCGTCTGTGATTGCAGGGAAACGAAGTGCTGAACCAGCTTCAAAAATAAGTCTTAATCTTCCGCCGAAAGCGATTTCTTGACGGATATCAGAATCAGCTTGTCCGAATGCGCTTAAATCAAGTTCTACACCTGATGGTACGCGAATTTCGTAAGCTTCTTCTGAAATGAAGGTTACTCTTGGAGATATATCAGAGTTTGGTCCAAGTAATGTTGCACCGAAGTCGGTTGTTGGGATGATAGCTTGTTTATCTGCAACAATTAAGTTGGAGTTTACATCAACAATACCCATGCCAACTGGATAGATTGTTACGTGATCTTTACCAAGACGTGTCCAAGAGTTTGTCTTAGAATCTTTATTCCAAGCTCTTGATCCAAGGCCTATTGAGCCAGAATTGTTCAAGAATATTGAAGCATGATCGCCTTCACCAGGTACTACTGGGTTTGAAGCGACTGATACAACTTCACGAACTCTACCATAACCATGATCAGTTCCATCACCTGTTACTAAGAAGCTGAATGGATCTGATGATGTTGCGCCAGCAATCTTGAGTTGATTAATTAAATCATTCTTTGTGATGTAAAGTAAATTGTCTGGAAGTGTTACAGGAGCTGTTGGCATTGCTGTCCAACGAGTTTCTGTTTTGTGGAAGTTGCCAAAAGATTTGACAGGTGTGAAGTCAGCATCATAAGCTCTATTGCGCCATGAAACTGTTACTTCTTCGCCAACCTTTTTGTCAGCAGCTTTTCTAGCTGAGCTTGCAGTTGTACTGTTATAAACATTTAAGCGCACATTTGCACCAGCTCTTGCTGTGTTTACATCATAGAACTGTCTACCAAAACCGTCTCCGAAGATCACTTGATCTTTAGGAAGATCAGATGTTCCGGAAAGGCTTTCTGTGCTCCATAAGCGGGAAGCAATCATTGTATCAACGAATGCATTATAACCACTTGCAGACCAATCTGGTTCTCCAGCATATTGTGTGCCTGCTGCCCATAGAGGTTGACCGATGGTCATTCTACCGCCGTGGTTGAGGTAGACTACTGAGCCTTGTGTAGCTGTTGATACTGGATTGATACATTTGTGACCGTTTACATCTGTACCACCAAAGTAGATGTAGTTACCGTCAACAGAGATTGTTGCTTGTGGTGCTGTGTCTGCATCAAGAGAGAATTGGTTTGAGCTTGCACCAACTACACCACCCCATGGGTAGAGTGTTTGGTCGCCAACGGTTGTTGTCCAACCGAGTGTCATGTAAGCTTTACCGAATGTATATTGTGTTGCAGGATCTGCATTGATGTAATCAAGTCTAGACAACATGAACAAGTGTGTAGCTATTTCTGATGAGCTAGCACCTGAATCATTTGTTTGTTGTAATGACAACTTGATTGTGCTTGTTGGGTTTGTTACTTTATTTGCTCTGTAAAAGTTACAGAATGCTGATTCGGTATCAGAGTTTGTGTATCTTCCGTTGCTATCTGCACCGGACATTTTGTTTTGAGCTGTACCGAGCATGAACATACGGCCATAACCCTTGACTAATGTATCAAGTGCATCACCGTGATCATAGTATTTAATTACAGATATATTATCTGCATCAGCGTTTGTAACATTTCCACCTGTGATTGTTAATACTAATTCTTGTTCTAACCATCTTAGTCCGGAAGAACAAAGAGTTTCGTGAAGTTCAGCTGTTGAGTTGAACATCCAGATTCTTGGCCATTCAGTAAACTCTGAGAATCTTGTGTTTGAGCCATAACCGCTCCATACTTGTGAAGTGACAAATTTTCTTTCGCCACCAACTATTGCTGGAGATGCATAGTATGGGTCTATTGCAAGATCACCACCTGTTGGGATGAATGGGAAGCTCTTTAAAACATCACTGTGATTGAAAAGCATTCCATGAAGTTCCATCTTATCGTTCATGAATATAGATGGAGAGTTATATACAGCATATGTTTGTGTTGTCATTGTCAACGGACGTGTGATGTCTGTTGGGCTGCTGAATCCTGTATATTCTTCACCAAGATAGTCTATTTGAACTGTAGGTAAATTAATCATACCTTGTTCTGTAACGCCTACTCCTGCGAAATCTGTGTAAGCATCGGTTCTTGCTGGAGCATCATTACGTTCTTTTGACCATACGCTGAAGTGTCCTTGTACGTCAAGAACGTTAGCGCCTTCACCAACTGGATCTACAGTTGTTGAAGAGATGTATTTACCATCATATGTTCCTGTACCAACTGTGAGGGTGTAAACTAAGTCACCATCATCTGTGAAACGAGGACCGTATGATGCAGCGGTTCCATCTTTGTCCATGGAACAACGTAGATACATTCTTGCATCACCATAACATACAACATGTGCATGTTTGGTTACATCAAAATATGTATTATCTGGATCTGCTGCTTGGTAGTAAGTGCCATCAGCATAGTTACTGTTGTAGTTTGAGTAGTAGTTTAATCCGTCAACAGTAAATGCTGCTGGGTTACGTGACTTGATATATTGATCGGTTGATCTTGCAGCATATGTCCAGTCTGCATCAAGTGTGTAATCATAAATATCTTCAAGAGAGAATCTATCTGTTGTATTTATGTTTGCTGCAACATAGTCTAAGAATGTTTGGTGATAGATATCCATCCAACCATTAACACCCATTACAAAACCTGTTTGTACGTTTAAGCTTGTGTAGTAAGGTCTTTGGTGATAGTTATTTGGTGCGCGGTACCATGCATAGTCATATGCCCAATAGAAAGGGGTAGTGCTGTGCATGTTACCATAGTCTGTTGAATTTGGTGTTTCTAAATAATATAGAGAATAAACAGTTGTAGGATTACCGTAATCACCATATGGATCTGCGGCTAATTTAGGAACTGTTGTATTTTCGTTAATTACAAGAAGACCTCTTCTTGCGGTTGAAGCTGGATCATATGTAAGACTGTCATCGTTAACATATGCAAGGCTGTCTGTTATTCTGAATATTGCTTTTTGTCCAGCGGTAGCACTCATGTATACATATCTGCGGAAGTTTGCAGCTGTATTAAAGTCGTTTGTACCTTGTGCTGGAGATGAGCTACCCAAGAAATGACCAGAAACTATTATACCACCGTCATTAAAGTTATATGCAAGTTCTGAATCACCAGCGATCTTAAGATACATTCTACCTGTACCTTCATGTGTTGGGTCAAATGCTAATGCACCAAAACCACCATTTAAGTTGGTTTCAGTTGTTAAGCCTGTAGCATTTGTTGATAGATATGTTAGATAAGAACCTGGTCCAATGTATACGCCTGTTGGACGTGCTTGGATACTTGAATCAGCAGTTGATCCGCCATAACCCATACGTTCAAAAACAACTTTGTTTTCACCGCTGGTTATAGCTTGTGCTTCTGTTTGGTCCATAACAATATAAGCTCTTGTTCCAGCTCTATGTATTTGGCTACCTCTTGCGCCACTAGCAAAACCTGTAAAGGCTACTTGGGCACCAGACCAATTAGAAGATGCATTATTATCTTTTAATTGGAATACAGTTTGACCAGCACCAGTAAATGTGACAACCATGTCAACATCTTTCCAGTGGTCATCTGCACCGCCGCCATAAGAACCTGTGAAGTTCAGATCATAGGCACAACTTACAGTAATTGTTTTATCTGTTGCTGCATAAAATATAAGTTGTCCGTATTCTAGATTGTCTATAGCATTTTGGTGAGCGTTATAAGGTTTGAGTGTAACATTATCCGTAGTTACGTTAATTGTTAAATCAAACAAACGTGCATTAATCCAAACATCACCGGAAACTGTTAGTGATCCGTCAAGTGATAATGAATCTGCATCTGTTAATGAATTAATATTTCGTACTGAGGTAATTGTTTGACCGTTTACCCATGAATCTAGTACGGCTGCGCTTGTGTGCGCAAAAGACATGCCCACGAGGGCACATAGTAAAAAAAATCTTTGCATACTTTTTTGTATCATTTTTTCCCCTTTTTAGAAGGATAAACAAAAAAAACCACCAACTCCTTTTATGTGACAAATAATTTTAACATTTTAAACCTAATATTTTCTCCTCTCTTTTTAAGAAACTTTAAGATAGTCCGTTTACCTATTAAAAAAATAAAATTTTTACATTCAGGGTCCAAGGATGAAAATATAGTATGTTGATATATTTAGCTTGATAAAGCCTCTAGATGGCATGTTTTTGATAATTTTCATTTTACTCTCCCGCTCTATATGCCTAACTCTTTACTTAAGTTAAAGAAAAAATGCATATCAATTTAAAGTTATCTCGTGCTCTTTAAATGTCAAGGGACAACTTTGCTGAGCTAATTTTTATGTATTAACATTTGTGTGGTAGTTTAGCCTTTTAGATATATACTATGTAAAGAATTAAGAAAAATATTTAAAAAAGAAAGTTATTATGGTAAAAGATATAAGTTTTTTTTCTCTAAAAAGACAATACAACAAGATAAAAAAACAGGCCTTTGAAAATATAGAAAAAGTTTTTGATAAGCAGGCTTTTATTGGTGGACATTATGTTCAGGAGTTTGAAAAAAAGTTTGCAGGATATGTAAAATCTCAACACGCAATTTCTTGCAACTCAGGAACAGATTCTTTGTGGATGGCTTTGAAAGCATTAGATATAAAAAAAGATTCAATAGTGCTTACCACTCCATTTTCTTTTATTGCATCAAGTAGTGAGATTGTGGCTCATGGTGCACATCCAGTATTTATTGATGTTGATCCAGTGACTTATAATATTGATTTAGATAAAATGAGAGCTTGGCTCCAATCTAACACTATCAAAAAAGAAGGTAGGGTTGTTTGTAGTAAGACGGGTTACGAAGTATCCGGAATTTTATTTGTAGATATTTTTGGACAATGCGCTGATTATCAAAAAATAAAAGAGATAGCAAAAGAGTTTGGTTTATGGATAATAGAAGATGCTTGTCAGGCTGTTGGGGCTACAGATAGTCTTGGACAAGCAGCAGGAACTCTTGGTGATATATCTTGTTTCTCTTTTTATCCAACAAAAAATTTAGGTGCATTTGGTGATGGTGGAGCTTGCACAACAAATAATGAGTATTTAGCTGAAAAATTAATTCAAGTTCGTAATCATGGTAGAAAGTCTCATTATAATTATGAATTTCAGGGCATAAATTCCAGAATGGATGCTGTCCAAGCAACAATATTATCGTTAAAACTTGATTATCTTGATGAATGGAATAACGCTAGAAGAGCCATTGCAAAGAGTTATTCAGAAAAACTCTCTAAATTAGATTTTATTAAAACTCCTCAAGAAATAAATGGAAAACATGTTTATCATCAATATTGCATGCAGATTGTTGACGGAGTATCCAGAGATGATTTTGCAAAAGCTTTAAAAGATCGCGGCGTGGGTACAAATGTTTATTATCCAAAGAATTTAGATGAAATTGAATTTTTAAATAAAGATTTAAGATTAAAAACAGAATGTCCTATTGCTAAAAAATTGAGCGAGACTATTTTAGCTTTACCTATTTGGCCTGAACTTGAAAAAGATGAAGTTGAATATGTTTGTGATTCTGTTTTAGCCCTACATCTTCCAGTCTTCGCTAAGGCTTCAGTGGACAAACGCACAAATTCTAAAGGGTGTAGTTTATAGGTATTTCACAATGGAACAAAAAAAAAATTTAATAACCATCGAAGGTATAGACGGATGCGGCAAGAGCTTGTTGGCACAAAGTTTATATAAACTGCTTTGTGATAAAGGGCTTGATATAGTTCTTACAAAAGAGCCTGGCAGTACAAATTTGGGCCAAGGGTTGCGCAAAATTTTACACGAACAAAAAAAAGATGTTTGTGATCTTTCTGAATATTTATTATTTGCAGCAGATAGAGCGCAGCATTTTGTTCAAGTTGTACTCCCTGCTTTAAATGAAAATAAAATAGTCATATCAGATAGAATGGCAGATTCTTCTTTAGCATATCAGGGTTATGGAAGAGGGCTTGATATTGATATGATTAAAACAGTTAATAAATGGACCATGCAGGATATTGAGCCGGATTTAGTTTTTTATGTTAAAATTGATCCTCAGACTGCACTTGCCAGAGTTGCTAAAAGAAATGAGAAGCTTACAAGCTTTGAAAAAGAGAAATTAGATTTTTGGCAGAGAGTTATTAATGGTTTTGAGTTTATATTTAAAGATCGCAAGAATGTAATAACTCTTGATGGTCGTTTGAAGCCTGAAGAGGTTTTAGCGCAGGCTTTAGAGGCTTTATAAGATTTTACGGGGGGTTTTATGAATGAATTCGATATCCAGGAGTTCTCGGCTCCTGGCATTTTAATACCAACACAACTTTTTGTTGGTAATCAAGATATTTTAATAGAAGAAACAGAAAAGATTTTACAAAGTAATTTTTGTAAAAATAAAGATAAACCGCAAGAGCAGGGCGTGTGTTTCTGTTCTGGTTGCAAAAAAATAAAAGCTAATCAACATGAATCTATTGTTTGGATAGATCCTGAAAAAAATTATACGATAAAAGATATAGATATAATTTTTGAAAAAGTTAATTATGTTTTAGACGAAGATCAGAAATTCTTCTTTATATTACAAAAAGCTCAAAATTTTAATTTGGCATGTGCAAATAAGTTATTAAAAGTCCTAGAAGAGCCACCTGTAGGCTATAATTTTATTTTGCATACAAACAATCTAAACTCTATTTTGCCAACTATAGTTTCTCGTTGTTATATAAAAAGCTTTACTGCAAAGTCGGGTATTGAATTAGGTTTAGATCAGCATCCCTTACTCTCCTTTTTTTATAATAAGAAACTAGATTTACCTGTTGAGTTTGAAAAAGAGCTTAAAAGTTTACACTTATCTGATAGTCAGAGCATAGAGCTTCTGAGCGATATGATTAGTTTTTATGGTCACAAGATAGTTGATTCTTATCGTGATGGGGATGATTCTGGGGATTATGAAACCGTATTTGATTTTTTAAAAGATAAAATGAAGATGTTGCCTCAGTCTGGTAGCTCTAATGTTTTTTGGAAAAATTTGTATATGGGATTTCCTGGATAAATTTGGGTGTTATACATGCTAAAAAGATTAAAGAAAAACGCCCTTTCATTTTTGCAAGCGCAACTGATCGCAACTTTAGTATCTCTACCAATACTTGTTGCATGGGGTATGCCTATATCAAAAGCGAGTTTATTGGGCAATCTTATTTTTTGGCCCATATTAACTATATTTTTAATTTTAAGTTCAATAATATTTTTCACAGAAATCTTATCCATCCCAAACGGTTTCTTTATAGATTTATTAAATCTGGTAACTAATTTTTGGCAAAGAGTTCTTGATTGGGGACGAGTGTCTTGGCTTACTGGTTTTGCAAAGCCAGCTGTCATTATTCTATTTTTTATTTTTGTAGTCACCTTTTTGGTTTTATCTTATAAAAAGATTAAAACAATAAATATACGAATCTGTATTCTTAGTTTATTGCTGATTATAAGCTCTATTTTTCTTTCTGGTATTCAGGTATTAGCTGGTAATAAAAATTTAAATTATCAGGATAAGCTGTTTATTTCTTCATGTCCTGATGGCCGTATTAGTATTACTGATTATGGTATATTTAAAAGAAAGAGGGCGATTGATAAGTTTTTAGATTTTGAATTAAAACCCTATATTATTAAAAACTTTGGCACACTAAGGGTTAAAGAGTTTGATTTAAAGTGTGATTATAGAAATCGTGATATTATCGAAAACGAGTTCCGTAAAATTTTTCAGATGTGATTTGGTGTACGTTTCTTATTCTTGGCAGGAATCCTGTTTCATTAAATCATCTAAAAAATTATCAAAAGGTTTATTCTCAAAAATAATTTGGTGTATAGCCTTGCATATAGGTAAATCGAGATTATGTTTTTTTATCATTTGGTAAACAGATTGTACTGTATTAATGCCTTCAGGCAAAACTCCTAATTTTGTTTTTATTTCTTCCAAGTTTTTACCTTGCCCTAAAAGAGTTCCAACGCTCATATTCCTACTTTGTATGCTGCTTGAACATAAAAACAGATCTCCAAGTCCGCATAATCCATATATGGTCTTGAACTCTCCGCCCATAAATTTACAAAGTTGTGCCATCTCTGAAAAGCCACGGGTTAATAAAAAAGCAATTGTGTTCTGAGAGCTTTGATAGCCTCTTGCTATTCCTACAATTAAAACAAGGACATTTTTTATTGCTCCGCCAATCTGAACGCCTGTTAAATCATTTGATATGTAGGGCTTAAAGTATGAATTTTTTAAAATTTTGCAAAGTTCTATAGATATATCTTTATCTTCGCAGGCTATTGTTGTTGCAGATGGGCACTTTAATGCTAATTCTTTTGCAAAGTTTGGTCCAGACATAATGCCAACTTTTGTATCTTTGCCAAGGCTGTTTTTTATTATTTCTGATGGTAACAGTAGGGTTTCTTGTTCTATCCCTTTGCTGAGTATTATAAAGATTTGTTTTGAGGTTATATGCTCTTTGGTTTGGTCTAGAATATTACGTAAGAATTTTATGGGAATAGCTTCAAAGATCCATTGGCTATCTGTAAGAGCTTTTTTTATATTTGTTGTTGGTTTTATGTTGGAGTTCAGTTTTATGCCGGGCAAGTATCTACTGTTTTCTTGTTTATTTAAGATATCATCAACAACCTCTTGTTCATAGCACCACAAGTTTACTTGAAAGTTGTTGTTTGCAAGAATTGTTGCAACGGCCGTTCCAAATGCTCCTGCTCCCAGCATTGTTACTGTTTTACTCACTATTTTCTCCCTTTTTAGCCTTCTGGATTTTAACTCCCAAAATTTCTTTTTATATCCTTAAAATCCTTCAAGCATTTATCAAGATGATTTAATGTAATATCTGGCCATAAACAATTTAAAAACATAAATTCACTGTACGCAGCTTGATATAATAAAAAATTACTTAAACGAGAAAAGCCACTGGTTCTTATAATAAGATCAGGGTCAGGCATGCCAGAAGTTAATAAATGATTACTTATTTGTTTTTCATCTATATCGTCTATGGCTAAAACTCCAGCTTGAACCTTTTGCGCCATTTCTTTTACAGCATTTGTAATCTCATTTTGAGAGCCATAACAAAATAATATATTTAGGTTTAATTTTTTTAACTCTTTTGTTTGATTTTCAGCATCTTTGATAAAAGGAAGAACTGTTTTTGGAAAATATTCTTTGTTGCCAAGAAAACGTATTCGAACTCTTTGTTTTATTAATTCTGGAAGTTGAGCTGAGAATTCTTCAATTAAAAGATTAAAAAGATAATTTTTTTCGGTTTCAGATCTATTAAAATTTTCTAAAGAGAATGCATAAAAAGATAGATAGTTTATGTTGTTTTTTAGGCAAAATTCTATTGCTACTTTAAATGCAGATAAGCCTTTTTTGTGTCCCATAAAGGTTTGTAATTTATGCTTTATTGCCCACCGCCTATTTCCATCTGGAATTATGGCAAGATGTTGCATGGTTTTGATCTCCTAGTAACTGATTTACATATATTTTATAGATGTGATTTAGGCTAACCTAAACTTAAAAACAAAGCAAATATGATGTTTTTTATCAAAAATGACCATATTATTTACTATTTGACATATTTGGTCGTTTTGTTAAGATATAAAATAGGTATTAAATTTTATAAAAAGGTTTATAATACTTCATGCAAAAGCATGTGAAAATGTAAATAGAACACCTTTAAGGGGGTAAAAAACTCGATGGAAATCATAAAAAATAAAATTAAAGCCGTTATATTTGATATGGATGGCACAATAATAAATACCGAAGATATTTGGCAAAAAATTACGGTAGATTTTTTGCAAGCAAAGGGTTTTACTGGAAACTTGGCAAAACAAGCTTCTTTATTAGAATCTTTGGCTGGAGTAAGTCTTCCTGGTGCTTGTAAAATCTTAAAACAAGAATTTAATATTACAGATTCACTTGAAGATATGATTCAAGATCATGTACTTCTTGCAAGGCCATATATGGAAAAAGGTGTTAATTTTATTGGAGGTTTTAAAGATTTTCATGATCACTTAAAACGCAATTCTATTTTAACTGGAATTGCAACAAACGCTGATCTTGAAACATTAAGTGTTTTGACCAAAAGTATGAAGTTTGAAAACTTTTTTGGAAATAATATTTATTGTATGGAACATGTTGGGAGTAGGCCAAAGCCTGATCCTGCAGTTTTTTTGCATACAGCAACAAAGCTTAATGTTAAACCTGAAGAATGTTTAGTTTTTGAAGATTCTAAGTATGGTTTTCAGGCGGCACAAAAGGCTGGTATGAAATGTATTGCGATTAAGAATGATGGTAATAAGGATCTTTTGGATCTTGTTCATGGTTCAATTGATGATTATAGTCAGGCGTTAGAGGTTATAAAAGAAGTTGTATTAAAAAAATAGAGGTTATCTATGAAGAATTTTAAAAAGTACTCTTTAGCTATTTTAGCTAGTTTGTTGATGTTGTCAGGTAATGTTTTTGGAATGCATCATAATAAGAGATTAGACTCTCCTATGACATATCTTGATCAGGTAAGACAGCGATCAATTCAATCATCTCCCTTGAGAAGTCCTTCTTGTTCTCCCGATATGGTAGTTAATTTTAGTCCTATTGGTTCACCTCTTGGTTTATCTAATAATACAAGGTTGCTAGGTGAGGTATGTGAAAAAATGTCTCAGGAATTGATTGATTTAATGGAATCACCTTTAGGGAATTCAGTTTTTACTGAGTTTTTTAAAGATATTAATCTTGATTCTATAGTAGATGGTTCAGAAAAGTCTAAGTTTTTGAATTTTGTTATAAAATATAAGCCTCAGGAGGTTTTATTTGATTCTGGATTTAAACAAATTTTGAAGACGGTTTTGTATGATAAATTTCATAGATTGGGACTTGATAAGATAGAGCATTCGTTCTCAGAAAGATTATTTTTTGGATTTATTAACTGTAGATTTAGTCAAACAGTAAAATATGGTTCTAAGTTAGAAGGGCCAATAAAACAATTAATTGATGGCTTTAAGCTGGATGCCTTTGATTACGGTTCTACTATAGAGAATGAAGAAGCAGTAGAAGATAAGCCTGTGTTTCTTAAGAAGTTTGTATTTAAAATTTATAAATTATTAGAGCTTTTGTTTAAAGATAATAGGCTTTTTGAAGTTGCAGAAAAAAAAATCGGATAAATAAAGAGCTTTGAAAAAAATAATACAAAATAATAATTACTAGAATATTTAAA
>Ga0075122_10001671_pt1 | contig 15401 bp, 8 predicted proteins | sample AntAceMetag02UKB_FD_69790 | JGI IMG/M metagenome (GOLD analysis project Ga0075122, IMG submission 69790) | Saline lake microbial communities from Ace Lake, Antarctica - Antarctic Ace Lake Metagenome 02UKB | ecosystem: Environmental > Aquatic > Non-marine Saline and Alkaline > Saline | place... | reverse complement strand
CCCACATCAACACAGTGATCGTATATCTGCTGGCTCTCCTTTAGGCTGGAAATTGACGTCAGTGCGTCGATAGAATCATTGGCTGCGATATTGTTAACACTATTTTCGATGGCTTTGACACTGAGAGTTCCCTTTCTGGCATTTTCCATCTCATTTTCAATGGATAGGGAGGTCTCTTTACGAATGGGGATACTGTTTTGAACACTCTCCACCAATTTTTGTGCAATCCTGGCAGAAGGTGTGGAACTTTTCCAGCCACCGATCGCAGCAGACATGGGCCTGGATTTAGCGGAGTCTTCGGCCATCATCACCAGCTCTTGCAACTGCTCCTTTGCTCTCTCTGCAACAGCTTTTGGCTGCACAGTGATGAACTCCAACATACCTCTTTTTTCCAGAGCCTGGCCCAACTCTTTGGTGGCAATGGTGATTTTACGTAGCGCCGGAGGAAAATCATAAAGACCTTTCAGCGTATCACCCGCCTGAATGGATTTAACGTTGGTGTTGTATTTTTTATTATTGCGGACGATAATAACCCGGGTTCCCTTGAAATTATGGCGGATAAATTCGCAGGTTCCCTCGTCCATAGACTGATAACGTTCGCTGAATTTGGTATAGGCTTTGATAACCATACCCTCTTTCAGTTTTCCGACTTTGACCTTCGATTTGACAAGCTCGTTGTCCGATTCCGGCCCGTCTACCAATGTTGGGTTCCTACTTTCTTCAATATTAACAGCTGCTGTCATTGAATTTTGGTGTCTGATTTAAGGTTATTCCGATATCATATCTTTCCGCAATTTCTTTTAATTTGAACAGAACACTTTCCTGAGAGGTCCTCTGGCGGTCGGTCGGGTTGCCATACAACTGGTTCTTCCGTCTCGCAATCTGTGCGTCGCCTGTTGGACTTGAGCTACTGCAACTGGTGATAAGTATGGATCTATTCTAAAAGGAAAAGTTGCTTTCTCTTTCCAATGATGAAATCCGTTTATTTTCGCGAGGGTTCAGGGTAAGTATATATACTAATTGCGAAGAAACAAGAACTATTAATAGCACTAATTGACAGGTATTTTGACAGGTAAAAACTTGTATTATTGGATGGATTGTAAGAATTGCTTGAGGTTTCCACTCTTATTTTTTAAACCAAGCTTCTTTCTCAAGTTTGCTCTGTGAAACTGAATAGTTCTCACTTTTGAAGATGTTATCTCTGCTATCTCTTTTGATGATTTACCCTCTTTTAGCAGATTAGCGATTTGGATTTCACTTGGTGTGAGAGAGGAATACTTGGAAGAAAGCTGATATGAAAAAGCTGAAGTAATTTTTCTGAGATTTGACTCTGCAATAGCTAAAGAATTGATTTGACAAGTGCTCAATGGAGCTTTTTTTATTTTTTTCAGAAAAGGTACAACTAATTTATTCACATTTGATAGGATTAGATCTCCAATTTCGGTTTTGTAGTCTTCGCTTTTACTTAATAAGACTTTCAGAGCTGTGTTTGCTTCAACTAACTCATTTGTTCGTAGCTTTACCTTGTCTTCTAATTCATCTTTAGAGGCTTGTAATGCCTTCTCAATTTTTTTCTGTGCAGTTATGTCAGTATTTGTACCAACTAATCTAGTTGCCTGTTTATCTTTATCTCGATAAATCGCTCTCCCTCGTGCCTTAATCCATTTCCAATCACCATTTTTGGCTTTCATGCGGAATTCAACCTCAAAGGCATCGCAACGATTTTCAATACAATCGTTATTTGCCTGTAGAGCTTTGTCTCTATCATCAATGTGGATAAGATCTTTCCATGAGCTACTATATGGAGGAAGTTCGTTGAATTGATAACCAAGCATATTCCAATAACTGGTGCTGTAGTACGCTTTATCAGTAGTTATATTCCAATCCCAAAGACCATCCTTGCTGGCATCCATTGCCAAAGAAAAGCGTTCTTCGCTTTCCGTTAATGCTTTATCAGTAATTATTCGATCTGTGACATCAAGAAATGATCCTTCGATCCTCAAAGGTGTTTCATGTTTGTCACGGATTAGTCGGGAGTTGGTTTGAATAACTATTATTTCACCATCATTTTTTTTTGCGTTGATTTCGTAGTCCTCGATAAAACCGTTTTTCATTAGTTCATCGATATAGATTTCTCTCTCTTCGGGATTCATCCAGAAATCTGGTAATTCCAAACCTTTGCCATCCATGTTGATGTCAAGTCCTAGAATTCTCATAAACTCAATATTGTGATCCTGTACCATCCCATCTAGGGTGACTGAATAAAATCCTTCATTAAGACTATTGATTATATTACGATATTTCGACTCACTTTCTCGTAGCTTTTTTTCTGCCCGTTTGTGTTTAATGTTATCCTGTTCTAGTTCCTTGATTCTTTGTTCCAATTTTTCTAAACAGGTTTCGTTTGGCATGGATAAGCTATCTACAATGTTTTTGTAACTTTAAATCGAATACGCATTTTATCTCGCAATTCTTTTTATCTTACTGTTTCTATACGTCTAAAACTCAAATAAAGTCAAGAAAATGTCGCTAAAATTATAGTCCGTGTTGTGAATGTGGGAGAATTTAATCTTAAGAAATCTCTCTAATTCAATCTGGTTGCCCTCCAACACGAATAATGAATATCCAACTCCGTTAAAAATATGTCGTGAAATTTTTAGGCGCCGTGCCGTAAATATTTTTTTTCAAAGGTGATTTCGAAGATCTGAAGAACCGATTTAAATCAAATATTGAAGCATGATTGGGCTTGAGCACAACAGAGACAGCACTTAAAGACCGATATATAGGAAATCGATCTGGAATGGTCAGCACATATTGAAAGAGACATGGCATCAGTTCTGTGATGATATTGAGAATGGCAAATAAATTGTATGGTGGGTGGGTTCTGAATGGGGTTTAAAGTGCTCTCAGTTGAATTTCAAAACCCCATAGATGGCAAAGGTTTGGATAAACAGTCCAATGGCTATTTCTGGTACTTTAGTCACTCGGAGTCGCTCAAGTTTAAATTTATGGACTCCAAGCTAAAGGGAGGGGGATCAGTTCCGATAATCTTATTATTGGAGGAATATGAAGATTATCACAGACAAAAGATATTGATTTTGAAGGTTTAGAAAAAGTTAGGACTGAAGCAGATGTATTGAAGAACTTGAGTTCATTCGCATAGTTGATACTTAATACAATCAATCGGTTTAATTTTGTTATTTAACCTCTCAACAGTATTCGTAGAAATCGAATAATCATAATGGCCCAGACAAAGTTACAAATTGGCATAAACCAAAAAAGAAGGATTTGAAAATTTGATCGCTTCGCGCTTATTTTTTAAAGAAAAATAACCAAAAAAACAAATCATCTACTGTCCACCCCGAACGCAACGGACATACTTGTTATTGCTCTTATCCTCTTGGATCACGTAGCTGTAGTAGAATTCCACGTACCACGCATCGTACGTATGCCCCGCGCTGGTAGTGGACGACCAATAGTTCGAGGAATTTGTATTTGGAAAGTATGTTTGATTGATTGCTGGCCCATAGGCCATATAGTCAACAATTGTTTGCAGTTCATTTATATTTGGTAAACGCCAGTCGTTATAACCTCCTAAGTCTAATGCTTCACAATATGTAAGGGCAGATTCCCAATTTCTTTCGGTATTATCATCTTCTTTCTGCCACATCAAATTCGTACTTCCATGGCTAATGACATCGTCACCAATAAACGAAAAATCAAGTGACCAAATATCCGATTCACTGCCACCTCGAACGCAACGGACATAGTAGGTATCGCCCTTAATGCGGTTGAGCACGGTGCTGCCGCTGAAATCCACGATCCACGCGCTGCTCGCGTCGCCCGTATTGAACGCGTCGGTAGTGGACGACCAGTATCCCGAGGAATTTGTATTTGGAAAAAAGGTTTGATTGATTGAGGGATTACCGATCTCATGATCAACAATCGAATTTAATTCTTTTCGATTTGGTAAACGCCAATCGGGGTATCCCGCAAGTGTTGAATTAGTACAATACGTACCAGCAGCATCCCAAGTTCTTGTGGTGTTGTCGTCCTCTTTCTGCCACATTAGATTTGTATTGTTATCTGTAATTGTTTCGTTTCCATTATCTGTAAAAGACTGTGGATTGATGGAGTAATCGTTGTCTTCTCCGAATATAGCGGTGTAACTTGTAATTTGACCTGTATCGGGAAGTCTTGGAATCTCATCATTTGTGTTTGTTACAGTTACATCATTTGGATTCAAACCATTATAACGTGAATCACTACTGTTGGCTTCTCCTAAAATGATAGAATAATTCTGGTCACCATCAGCTTCGGAATCATCCACACCAGTAACAGTTACATTCTGTTCGCCATTCCAGCTATCTGACGTAAATGTTAAACTTGAGGGACTAACGGTTCCTTCCGTTTCATCACTGCTGGAAATCGTTATAGTCACATCATCTGAAGGTTGTGAATTAAGTTTGATAGTAAAAGTAGCCGTCCCACCTAATTCAGTTGTATTCCCACTTATTGAACCTATCGTAAACCCATATTCAGTAGTTGAATCTGAAGTAGTATCTGAAACTGTCGTAAATCCCATATCCTGAACATACTCCTCTTCAAGAGTATTCCCTGAAAGATCCTCTATGTCTGAAGTAACCTTTATTTTGTAGATAGTTTCATATTCAAGAGTAGATGAAGGATATATCGTAAAAACCTCCTGATCAGTATCAGTAGTGGGATCGGAGTTCATTTGGACACAAGAACTAAAATCATCTAAAGAGACTTGAAGACTTCCAGTACATATTAAATCTTCAGTATTTGATGTTACAGTTTCTAATTTTATTGATTCACTAAAAGTAACTGAAATACTTGTATCGGCTAAAGTATCCGGCGAAGCTTCACTAGGAGAAGTACTTAAGACTGTTGGAGGGGTTGTATCAGAGACTGGAGGGTTTGAATTTATCGTCGTATCATCCTCTTCTTTACATCCTATCAGACCTATAGACAGGGATAGAACCAGAAAACCTCCTAGAAGAAATCTTAATGGAAATTTCATTTTTTTCCTGACCGGACAACTGATTTTTTGATTCTCTTTAATGATTATCGGAACCGTACTCCTTGAATCCAACAAATGTCAAATCAAAGGGGTGTATCCAATTTTAAATTCAGTAGTTGGTAGATCAGAGTTTTCAGGAGAAAGGTAGTGGAAATTTTGCCTTAAACCATCTCCGGGAATCGTTTTAAGGGGTCAAATATTGATTATTTTTAGGAATGTGAGCAAAGTATGGAGTGATATGATTTTTCTTAAATGGCGCATTTGTGGATATTGAAGAACTTTGGAGTTTACTGGTTTCTCAGCGTCCTCGTATCGCCATTTTAAACGATATTTAATACCTTGTACCGGTTTACCGTTTTAGCACCACCTGAAGGATTTTTGATTCTCCCATCACATCCTAAATCTGCTGGTCAGGCTATAACTCAAAGCAGCTTCAAGTACTTCAGGTGCTTTTAGTCATATAACCACGGCGTTGAGGAATCCTCATATGCCTCGCAGTCTCCTCTGGCCATCTTTGAATACTCGCCGATCATCATTTGCAGGAAGATCCTTGATATGTGGTTTATGCTTAGATCTTCCTCCTGTGCGATGAGCCGGAGACGATCCTTGAGTTTTCGATCCACCCATAGGGATAGTCTTTCCTTCTCAGCTGGACGTTCTGGTCTATTAAAAAAAATTCTCATTAAGTCCTGTAATTATTTTAAAATTTTCTACGTATCTTTATTGGAATTGGTATAATGGCAACCTTTTTAGTTTTCTTTATTGACTATTCAAGAACTGCAATCATTACGTTAGATGGTGATTCAATCGTTTGTTCAAAAGATTATCAGACTTCAAGTTTTCTTTAAGTCGCTTCGCTGCTTCGATATTTTCTCCAGTGCCTTCCTGATTGCTAGTTTTCTGATCACTACTTTTTTAATAATTATTTTCATGATATTTTTCTGGTAGATTGACTGGAATATTATCTACCTGTATTTATGCTTCCACAAAACAGACTTCAATTTCCTCCTCTCCTTCAAGGGCATCAAGTCCACCGTGAAGTGAATCGGCTTCTCCTTCAAGGGCATCTAGCTCATAAATATTTGTTCGTAAGGGTTCTATTGCAGCAATAGCTTCCTAACCATCTTTAAGTCTGACTGGACAACCGAATATCACTTCAAGTTTACCTTTAGTCTCATCAAGACCCAATCTAGTGAGTGCTCTTGTGTATTTTCTAGCGGAACCACAGCGGTACATAACAAGAATAAATATACATTCCTTAATAGAAGTATAACTAAGAAGTGTATATTTATTAAGTGACTGATTCCCTTGACGCTCCATATATTTTCTATAGGCTATTTCAGTTTTGAATAATTCAGGGAATTTAGTCACGATATATGATGCTGATAGAGGAAGAACTTCGTTCGTCCAGTCAACTGAATCAAGCATTGCGTCAAGCCTTTCAGTTCCGTAGTTATTCAACTCACTCCATGTGACTAATCTATCAATCTCAAGAGGAAGTATAAGATTCGAGATGATAATCACTTCTTTTCCTTCTTCCCTAATATCTCTCAACCTCGACAGGACTTGGATAGTCTCATGTTCTTGAATCTGCTTTAAGATGGAATCAATGCGTCTATCGGGATGATAAGGAGCTTTTACAATCTTGTTCATCCCATTATTTTTCATATTATAACGAGCATATTTTGTTGGTAGATTCCTATATCCCTGTTCATCTATCCCAATGAACTTTAAAGGTTCTGGATCATCTCCGAATATACATCTACCTTGATTTTCAAGTCCGTCTATTGAAGGCTGATTTCTTCCTATTATCAAAGCGAGATCAAAATCTCCATAGTCATTTGTTCCCGTTGTATTCCCTCCGAAGTACTCGAATGAGCAGTTGGATGGAAGCTCCAATTGGTCTTTAAGAGCTTTGTAGCACACAATAAGCATCTTAGATACTTCGCTTGCCTTTATTCTGATAAGCTTGTTCAGATTCTGTATATGCTGATCACTATTACTATATTTTGTAGTCCTTGTGAGTCTATTCTTGCTGAATGAACTGGAGCAGACTTGGGTGATCTTTGCCTTTCTCTTTACATTAATTTCATGAAACTCGAAGGTCTTTCCTATTGTTTTTTCAATAATAGTTCTATCTGCCTGACCATCAATTATCAAAATAGGAATATTATTATAACGCTCATCTAAGTCTTTATTATAACATAGATTTAAAATTGTAGAATCTTTATAATTAATACTGATGCATTCATCCCTTTCAAGCTGCCAATCCTTTAATAGAGAATCATACAGACGGTAAAAATTGGTTCTTGCTTTGAGTTGACTCAAAATATTTTTAACTTCATTTTGCTCCATATTCGGGATGGCATCACAATATGTAGTGGTTTTTTTACTGGCATTGCTCCTTACGGACTCAAGATCCTCTTCCGTGATCCCATTATCTTTAAGTGCTTTAATCATTGGTTCCAGAGAAAGACAACAATCACTGGCAACCTTTAAGATATTTCGTTCGTTTTCAGCTATTTCATCTTTTAATTCCAATTCATCGTCAAAGTCATACAAGTTTTTATTCAGCTTATACAGGTATCCGTCTATTTTTGTTTTTCTAATCTTCGTAATTTTGTTGAATACCTGATAAAAAGACTCATCAACTATCAATAAGTCAGGTCTGGGTAACCGAAGTTGCTTTTTCCGTGGAATGACCAGTTCATTATGAGTAAGAATTACCACATCAGCATCCTGTGCATCCTCAAATTGCTTTAAGTATTGGCATTCGTCAAAATACTGACATTTAATAGATGAACCATTGTATGTCGATTCGCAGCAATGCTGGTACACTGACATGTCTTTAGTGGAAAAAAAATCAACAAGTCTCTTATCTCCGATTAATCTATCGTCTAGACACGGAGTCGGTACATTTTTATCTTCACTCTGGTAAGTCCGACCGTAGATAACCACCACTTTTAATTCTGGGTGTAGTTTCTTGATGTCATTTTGAAATTCTTTGCTTAGTTTATGCCGTGGAATAAAATAATGAACTTTTCTATCCTTTTTCAATAAGTGCTTAATTGCCAAGTAGCTCTTGCCGCCCCCTGCAGTCATTTTAACGATATAATAGAACAAGAGGTTTCTGTTTATATTCGAGTTAGCTTCATTAAGTATCTCCATGTATTCTCTCTGAGCATCTTCAAGGCTCAGACTTTCTGGAATAGAATAGAGCGGAGAGATGAAATGGTAATCGGGATTATCTTTCCTAATGAATCCCAAAATTGTTTCTATTCCACCTTCATATGTGTCGCTCTCAAATGATCCCCAATTGGATTTAAGATCCTTTTCTGAAACAGTTTCCCAAGATAGGTGCTTCCAATCGAAAATTGAAAACCCTGCCTTAAACAAAGCATTTCCAAGCGCAATCCAGTTGCTGCGACTATCAAATTGCCGTAAATCCGCACAGTTTCTTAACTCTTCTATAATCTCCCTCTTTTGATCGTCATTTGGTGGCTCATAACGAAAAGTGCTGCTTAGATCGGTTTTTATGGAATCCTGTTGTATAATCTGCAGTACATCTTCAGGGACGCTTACCACATCGTTTGCTTTTTCAACTAATCCAATCCGCTTTGTTATATTACACTCGATACCATTTGATTCTATTCTTGGTTCAGAAGTAAATATGGGTAAGGCCGGGGTGAATATGCTTTTATCAACTACATCTTTATCATAATCTTTAAACCAGACTTTCTTTTGGTAGTTAGTCACCCCTCGGTTCAACCAAAAGAACAGATGAACACTCAAGCCATCTTTGACCGTTGTTTTCTTAGGTATTCCGTCACTATCCAAACTTATGTGCGTAAAATCATCATCCTCGTTTGATAATCCAGCTGAATTTGAGAACTGGTAGCTGTATGTTATATTTCGAAAACAAACAGGCAAGTATTGATCGATGAAAAACTCTACTCCTTCTTCAGAATACTGGTTAATTCCTACTGGAAGTTTTTTATTGTCAACTTCTATGCAAATCCAGTCATTGCCACCTTCAGGTTCTTTAAGTGTAGAATTGTTTTTAAAGGAGTGTTTAAGATTATCTTTGTTACCAATTCCGCTGGCAATAGCTGACATTTTCTTCGATGACAAAACAGATAAAAGCTTAAAGAATTGATGGATATTTTCTACATAAAAACGATTAATCTCGAAATATGTGGAAGTGTAAAGCTTTACTTCAATATGGCTATTCCCATTTAGCGTATAGATTTTTTGTAATGGATAATCTTTAGACGTAACAATCGAAAGATTATAATTGAGAGCACCAAGATATTTAGCGTGAACTTTCGGCTTTGACTGAAGCTCTTGATTGTCATTTAGATAGCTTGATTTGTTGAGCGGCAAATTCGCTCTAAGAGTTGTTACGTTTGGTTCTTCGGTATTTTCATAGTTTTTAAATTTCATAAATAGTATTGTAAGTATTAGGAAGATTATCTGACCTCACAAATCGAGAATCTTCGGTTTTTTAAATGTTTATGCTGCATATAAGTGGCTGTGTCCTGAGCAGTCACTCATATTTACCTCTCAGTTACTCCACTCCACCATCATTTACTGATTTCTTTAAAAAGAAGATGATTTGCCCGTTGATGCTCCTCGACTCCAGCTTCGCAATTGATTTCAGCTCCTCATATAGTCTAAAATCTTTAATTCGAACCAGTATGTTCTTGCTTTTATTTGGTGTATCTATTGTCTTCATAAGTCTCCGTATGGAATGTTTGTGTTAAATCTCTACCTGTATTTATAAAAATGAAATAATATGATATCAGGCACGGGCGAAGCTGTGTTTGGAGAGGCTCTACTTTATGGATCTTAAAGGGAAGCCTCTCTTTGTTCATGTTCAAGACTTTTAGGTGAAGAGCCTAAATCTGAGAAGGACTTTCAACTGCCTCTATTTTGGTCAATACATCCATCACCAAAGGAAAATCAGGCTTTGGAAAATGTATCGTAAAATCAAGGTCAAAACCATCATCATCAGGAGCACAGCCACCAGAGCCTATATTGAACATCCAGCCTACTTCAGCTGTATTATTGAACGGCATTTCTGAAATACGGTCTCCTAGCAGTTCACTATTTCTACTCATCAACCGAAGAAAGCATTCAGCTTCGTGTGCTGAATTAAAGTATAACCATATAGTCCCTTTTTCACCTTCATCTCCATAACTGGCTCCACACGATATCATGATATCCTGACCATAAAGGTGCGTTATTAGAGTTGTTATTCCTTGCTCAAGTTTTGTTTCACTTCCCCCTGAAGGATGAAAGAAGTTAATCTCGTTACTTTGGTATTCGTAATGCATATTGTTATCCTTTGATATTATTAATATTATTTAATCATATTTCCCATGAACAATCATAAGAAATTTTAGACACACCAATCCTGTAAGGAAATTGGAGTGCAGTTCCTAGTTATTTTCTATAATCACGATCTAGCTAAATTTGAATGATTTACCTTACTAGAAATCAGGTAAACCAGTAAAAATAGAATGGTGATTAGTCTTCTGATTAGAATATAAAATTATTTGTATGAATGGGGATGAGGACTGGCCCTTATTACTGCAGTGCAGTGTTGAGATTTTCATCGAGGTTAAAGACTATAGCAATTATTATTCTTCCTGATAAATTCTCCTTATTAGCTGACTCTTTTCATCCAAAGCATACAAATAAATTGGTAATGCTTATCATTACGAGTTCTTTACTAAAGGACTTGTATTATGCGTTCTATGAATTCTTGATCCATAAATTGCTCCTAAAAAAAATTGTTTTAAAATACTTCGTAAGCTTAACATAACTAGTTGATTTTGTCAAGAAGTTTTTAAAAAAGGCACGGGCAGAATACCAAGGACTAAATATTAATTGAACACACAGAATATTCGTGAACTAAATCTGTGAATACACAATCTATACACAGATTAAATATTATGTGAATGCGCACAAATATGTCGTCTACAGATAATGTATTCTGTGAATGGGTACGAATAGGAAGTCTATAGACTATATAATCCGTGAGCACTTACAAATAGGTTATCCGGCAATATCAAATGCAGAGAATAACGCAGCTGAAGGGAAGTAAAGGGCGTTGCCTAAATAAATTGGCTCCCCCTCAAGGTTTCGCACATAAGTATTTAGAGTAGAAAACCTCCCTAGATAGGCTCATAGAGGGAAATTACCGGAATCAATGGAAAAAGACTGCTTCAAATACCCCTTAAAAGCCGCTTGGTGACATCTGAAGTGATGGAAAAGCAGTAATGAAGAAAAAGGGATATAGACGATATATTTCTGCGTTCAGGCCCCGTGTAACGATTTGATATCTTATTGGGGTTGCTCTGAATAATCATCTCTGAGATGTGTTGATTTACTGAGAATGGCTTTAAAGCATTGAAAGGTGGGGTAGAATAATAAACAGATCAATTTTTTTTGACAAGGCAGGTTTCAATAACTATATTTCATAGGTGTAATACTTTACAAAAATTGACTGAGGGAAGCGCAGATTTAGATGCTTCATATGCTTTTGTTCTGAAAGACAATCACCAAGATAGACCCCGATAAAAATGAAAACGTATGAGTAAGTTGATTTGCTGGGAATTTAAAAAATGTGGCAAGGAAAACCAAAATGATAATTGATTTTTTGAAGAGACCAATACCTGTCCCGCTACAACCGAATTATGTACCAACGTTGTTCGCCATGAATCGACCTTGGTTAAGAAATATTAATGATGTTGTTACTATAGCCAATATTTTTAGAAGATTTGAATACCATCCCCAGTTTTCTTAATTGATCAAATATTTTTCATATATTTCCTTCTATTTTCAATTCTCAAGGCAGCACTTCTCATGATTGATAACGGGCAAAAGTTCAGTACTAAAAGAATAAAAAAAATTCTTGATAAAATTGAGACTTATGATGTTTTTTTGAAATTAATGTATGGCAAGCAGGATAATTTCAAAGAAGCCTTGTTTAACGCATTTTCCGGGAATGAATTCGTTATTAAATATCAAAAAGAACATGATAATAATAACGCAACTGAAGAAGTTAAAGAAAAACCTGTTTCTAAATTGACCCCTAGTGAAATCATAAAGAAAAATCGAGGTATCCATGAACTATTATCGAAATCCCCTCTGATAGCACCATTTTTGGACTGGGTAGGCTCAAAGGAATATAAAGAACCAAGGCTAGGACTATTTGATAAAAATCCCTCCAGATCCGTTGAGGTAATTGAAGATATCAAAGTACTATATGCTGCAATGCAAAAAAACATACAACCCAAAGATCTAAATCATGGTAAACAGAAAGTACGACAAATGTTTGATGACTTATATGGCAAAAGGAAATCCGATGCAAAACTAGCAGATCTGAAAACACTGCTGGCCTTGCATTCTTGGTCTTCGCTCAGAGACCAAGCTAGTTTGACAGGACAAAGAACCGTATTACTAGACACGCTAAAACACTTTTGTCAGGCAATGTTTCTAGGAGGATTTAATTATTTTAATGTAACTGGATTCGTACAAGCCTTTCTATTATATATTCATAATTATTTTATGCAGCTAAAAATTGAAGCGGAAGATATTGATAAAAATATTGCTTTAGCAAGTAGTGAAAGTGAAATTAACCGACATATGGAAGGTTTAGAAGGGATACTGAGGAAAGCCTATTATATAAGTCCCACAGTATTTAATAATCCAAGAAACAGTAGCATAGAAAGAGTAATGCTACTTGCAAAAGATTTTGAATCAAAACAAATGGGTTTCTTCGCCAACTATTCTATGGATTTAAAACTGAAAAATCTTTATCTAAAGCACATGTTAAAAGCAATACAAAACGTGGTTAATAGTAAACCTAAAAGGATAGTAAATGAAATACATTCTGAAATCTATGTGAATCTATATCTTACCCTGCTTTCTTATGTTACTATTGCACCCAATCTTGATCTTGGTCAAAAACTTATAAACAAGCTGAATAGCAGTGATTATGAGATCAATCTAAGGTTAAGATTAGCTAATTCAAAATATTACACCTTTTCTTTTTTTACTTCTTTTTGGCTGGATAAAAATCCTGAACTTGAGGTACAAGGAACAACTAACATCCCAAGATCAGTACAAAAAAGATCTAGAAGAGGAGGCAGTGCTCAATCTACTAGAAAACATTTGGATACATTGATAAAATACTGTTACGAAACAATAGATCTTATAAAAAGTAATATGAAAGATAATCCACTAAAGAAAGCATATGAACATGATCCATTTATTAAAGCATATAGTGCGTTAATTAATTATAAAGACAGATATATCAACGATATAAAAGTTATAACGGTCTATCATAAATTTATGCTACAGGTGAGATATTTAATACGTGGCGTTGCATTATATGAAAAAAAGCCAATTCATAAAAATGCTAGAAGAATGTTGACTGAAATAACTTCTTCTATGAATAAATACAAAAAAGAAAATTCAAAAAATTAGTTCTACAGTTAGGATATTGATCGAGAAAATTCTATTTATTCACCCTACTTCGGAGGTCAACTATCTGTGACTGCTCCTCAATACTTTCAGTATTATCAGTGAAAAACCTCCCTTGATTGGCTCCTAGAAGGCAATTGCGAAATCAAAAGAAAAACTGCTTCAATTATACCTTAAAAGTCGTTTGGCGACCTCTGAAGTGATATCTGAACCGGATTAGAGGCGAGGACATGGATTAAATTTTATGAACGTTCAGACCCCGTATAACGATTTCCAGAAAATAGCTTAAAAGCGCCTGATAGATAGCATTTAGGGAAATTATGCTCCGGGTGACAATTCTTGCTGAAAATATCTTCTGTAGGACATGATAGTGCGGATCGAAGAAAGGAGTAACCTCACATCCAGTTTTCTCAGTGGATAGTTCTTCGGCAATTTTGATAGCTTTGCTGGTGGTCTTCGAGATTTCACAGTTACTGCTTATTCTGTGATGGCTGAATAAAGAGGATTAAAAAAGGATTAAATAAGGAGGAAATAAGGTAATGGCAGGGCCTAGCTCCACTAATATTCTTGGAGAATGAAATGAAAATTGTGATTGAAGAGTTCGAGGCATTATTCAAAGGTTATCCGCTCTACTCACAGGAACATGAAGAAGACCCTAAAGTGATCGTCAAGCTGTTTGATCTATGCGGTTCCGCCACATGGTACTTGTTGGAATATGATACAGTTGAGAAAACTGCATTCTGTTACGTCACAGAGATGACGGCTGATGAATTCGGTTACATCAGCCTGACTGAAATGGAATCGAACAGGAAAGCTATTTTGTGTAGAATAGGATGGTTGAAATGGTAGCGGGGTGATATGCTCTGCTAAATATTTTTGGAGAATAAGCCAACGACTTAACAACTTAACTGCAAATATATAAACATGCTTAAAGCGAATTTTTTTACTACTTTTGTTCTTCTGTTTCTGAATTAGTACGAATTACAGTGGTGCCGATTATTTTTCCATCCTTAGTTTTGATAGGATTAAATCGATATTGTACGTTAACCGGTATCGACGTAAATCTAGATTGAGTATTGATAATAAAGGTTTCCCCTTGAAACGCTCGATCATAATGTCCTTGCCATTCCTTTTTTAAATCTTCTGGAAATCCAATTAGCAAATTATCACCTCTCGATATTTTTTTACTGCTGGCTTGTGAAAAATGTTCACGATATAACGAATTAGATTCAATTAGATTATATTCCCGGTCTACAGCCCATATACTCCCATCAACATTTTCAATTAGAGTTTTTAAACTCGCTTCACTCGCTTTGAGTTTATCTTCAATTTGTTTACGTTCTGTAATGTTCTGAGCGAAAGCCGTAACTCCGATTATTTCTTTTTTATTATCATATATTGGGTTATATTGAGTTTCGTAATAAAATTGTAGTTGACCGTCACCGTATTTTTCAATAGCGGAGTGTCCTTCACCGCCCAAAGCTCTATCATAATGAGATTTTGCCTTTTCAATATCTTCTTTAATCTTAATATGATCGAAGATACAATCTCCCATTTGAGGCCTCGATCCATAAACATGCATCATTGACTCTGTGAGGGTGTTATTGAAATAGAGATATCGGTATTCATGATCCAGCGAGAGTATTATCATATCTTTAGGGCTTTCGATGCTTGATTCCAATAGGATTTTACTTCGGAGAATTGCTTCTTTGGCTTTTACTTGCTCACTTATGTCTCTAGCTACAATCAGCAGTGTCCGGTTAGGAAATTGCAAACAGTTTTAAAAGAATGTTAAGAAAAACAGCGAACCAGTTATTTTCCATATTTCGAGATTCATTTCGGATCTCAATTCTCAATTGTCGTA
>Ga0075122_10001664_pt1 | contig 15429 bp, 29 predicted proteins | sample AntAceMetag02UKB_FD_69790 | JGI IMG/M metagenome (GOLD analysis project Ga0075122, IMG submission 69790) | Saline lake microbial communities from Ace Lake, Antarctica - Antarctic Ace Lake Metagenome 02UKB | ecosystem: Environmental > Aquatic > Non-marine Saline and Alkaline > Saline | place... | reverse complement strand
TAGTAAGTGGAACACCAGAAACAGGTGGCTACTGGATTGCTACAGACACAGACTATATTTATGTAAAAATAACCTCGCTTACTTTTGGCAGAAAAGCAGATGAAAAGAAAGGAACACAAATCGGAGGAATAGTCTCGTTTACTCTTGGACTGAGACAAACAATAAGGTGACTTGATGGGAATAGTTGACTATGCATTAGTTCATTACGACAGGGAAACAAAGACACATACAAATCTGTCCGAGTTATTCTCAGCCGATAGTTCAATTGAGATGTCTGCTACTGCTGGAACTTGTGGAATAAAACTCCATTGGATTAGCTATTATGATGAAGACTTTTTTGTGCCAGGGGACTCAATTGAAATCTATGCAAAGAACGGAGTCCTTAATACTTCAAGCCTAGCAGATATGTCTATCAACAATCCAGATGATATTTTGGATACAATTATTGTGGAAGAAGTTACAATGAGGCGTAGAGAGAATCAACTTGAAGTTTCATTGAAAGGAAAAAACAAAACAAAACTCTTGAATGATTTTTTAGTATCCCAGGATTTTACTGGTGCTGGTTATAGGGTGGCAGTAGATGGTGGAAATTCAGATAATTCAATTGTTCACTGGATTGTAAACACGATTAATTCAGATGAAACTGCAATTGATTCTGGACTTGGAATTGAAATTGGGACTGTTGAAACAACCTCAGAAAATTCTATTGATTACTCTACTAATTTTAAATCAGCCAGCGAAGTGTTGTCTGAACTTTTAACTGAAACATATACTGACGGAGCAGGATTTACTTTTTGGCTAGATAATTTAAATAAACTCCACATCAGACAAAGAACATTATATGGTTTTGTTGGAAGTTCAGTTGAATCCGGAATAGTTTATCCTGGGCGTGGTGATGCAATTCAAGCAACTTATAACAATCGTGTAGAGTCTCCTTACAACTATATTATCTTTGATGCTGGAGAAGACTACAATGGAAATTCAATTATCTGGTATTATACTGATGTTCCAAATGCTTCTCGAATGGGATTCAAAAGAACATTCAAATCTTATACTGGAATTGCTAAAGACTTAATTAATTCGGAAGTGTATTTAGGAGATAATCCTGGGCTTAGAACTGAAGCAATCAAAAGAGGATTGAATGAAGCCGCTAGAAACATCAAAGGATTAAGTGGTGCAAGATGGTTCAATAAACCAATTGAAGTCAGAGGAACAAATTCTTATGCTATTGGAAATGTCTACAAGTTTCAGGAAACAAAGCTTGGGTGGAACGAAGCTTCTGATTCATTCAAGCTTTTGAGAGTTGACAGAATCACTCACAACATTGGAAAGGATGGATGGTTTACTCAACTGAATGCAAAAGAAGATGATTTGCTGAAGGTGACTGCATGACCGGAACAGACAACTTTGTTGATATGCTTGTAAGTGGAAGGAAAGACACCAATAAGCTTGAGAGAGACATCAGTGGTCGTGGAGTAATTAACATATTCAAGATTTTCCCAAGACAGTTTGTCCAATGCAAAGTGAAAAGAGTCAAGGTTGAAAAGAGAACATACGATGAAGACAACGATGTTCTTATTTTAGGACACCCACAAAAAGGAATCCTTGGTACAAACAAACTCGGAACCGAAGCAGAAGCATTTGGTGCGTGGTCAACAGAATATGATTCAGGTGATTTGTAATGGTTTTCTTAAACAAAGGATTGTTGGAAGTAGTCAACTGGCTTGGTGGAAGACCAGCTGGTGTTCCGAGTGAAATAATTCTTGGAGAAGACGGAACAACTGCTACTGAAACAGACACGGCAGTCGGTAGTGCAGTAGCTACTACTTTCAAAGTATTCTCTTCCAAGACAGTTGATGGATTCACCGTTAGCTTAGAGCATTCTCTTTCAACAGTCGAAGGAACTGGTTTCAGCTTTCGTTCTATTTCTTTAATGACTAATACTGCTGGAACTGCAAGCATCAGCACGGCTTCTTTTACGAGGAATGTTTATCCAACAATTACAAAGACTGCACTTGAAGAAATGCAAAGTACAATTATAATTGAGGTTATTAACGAGGAGTGAGGTGGTTTAATGACAAACAAATGGGATGCAACACATTCAACAACAACTTATTCAGATGGAGATGTTCTTTCTCAGGCAGACTTAAACAATACTTTTGCAGATATTCCTTTTGTTCCAATCGGAGGAATAATTGGATGGGCTAAAACATTTTATACTAAAGATTCAGGAACAACAGATGGAACAACAGCAGATAAATTAGTTGAGTCTGGACAAAACTTTCAAACAACAGTTGAAGTAGGCTATGTTGTTCACAATACAACAGACGATACTTTTGCTTATGTGACTGCAGTTGATTCAGATACAACTTTGTCGCTTGATACGGATATAATGGCTACGGCTGAAGCTTACATTATTTATGCAACTCCTGCCTTGTCTTCTAATTTTGTTGAATGTAATGGTCAAGCATTAAGCGATGCAGACAGTCCATTTAACGGAGCAACAATGCCTGACTTAAATGTAACTCAAAGATTTTTAAGAGGAAGTACTAGCAGTGGAACAACTAGCGGTTCAGATACTCACACTCACGTTTTAGGAAATACTGGCACAAATAACACTAACTTTATGGCTTATGATGTGGGTGGGGTGTACTTAGAAAATACTAGCCTCCCAGCAGGTAAAACTGGATTAGACTCCACGACTGCCACTGGAAGCACAGTACCAGCACACATGGAAGTCGTACAAATAATGAGGATTAAATAGGAGGGTTAGTGATGAGCGTTAAAGGTTTGATTTGTCACATCGCAAATGATGTATTTGATTGCGATAGCGAACTTGAAGAGTACTTCAGAGCGGAACGACTAAAAGCAGAAAAGCTTGCGATTGAAAAAAAGGAACTGAAAAAAGAACTCGATGACAAACTTGTAGAGTTATTCAAAGTCTACAAAGTAAAAAAAGAAATAACTAAAAAGTTCGAGAAAGAAATCTTGGTCCTCGAAGACAGGCTTATGGATAAGTTCACTCATAGCAAACCAAAAACACTTGGCTCAATCAACTACAATACCTTGAAGAAAATACTGATTGACAAAACAGACCAGTACTTCTTTTCTGATAACCTCTACAAACTTGTGACTCTTAACAGTATGAAAGAATTCCTCAAGATGGATAAGACTGACACCTTTGATTACACTAGCACTTGGTACGACTGTGATGACTTTGCTTACAGACTCCAAGGCAACTTAAGTGTTCCAGGCTGGTCAGACATTGCAGCAGGGATCGCTTGGAGTGCAAGACACGCATTCAATTTCTTCATTGATGCAAACAAACAAGTATGGATAATCGAACCACAGTCAGACAAACTAATCAGATATGAAGAAGCTGGTTCGTTTTATGTGCCTTTCAGAATGGTGATTATCTAGTGTCTACATTGTTTGATGAACTCAAAAGCGATGGCAACGGCGGTCACTTGTCAACTGCTTCAAATGCAAAGTTCCAAGGCTATATGATTGCGAAACTTGAAGACATTAGTGAAGATATCAAAAGAGGAAACACAATTCACATAACCTGCAAAAAAGATATGATTGATAGAACAGACAGCAACAAAGCAGAAGTAGGAAAAGTAAAACTTTACGCAGTATTAATTGCAAGCACATTAGGAACAGCTTCAGGAACCTTATTCGGGTTACTGAAAGGACTTTTTTAGGTGATGTTATGGTAAACTATAGTGCAAGTAAAGGAGCATGGAAATCAATCAAAGATGGATTCGCTACGGCGGTTACTCTTGGGATAGCCTTTACAGTAGCTGGAGCTACCCAGGCAGCAACTCAATGTCCTGAGTTGTCGTTCACTGCTTTTGGAACGGCAATCGGTATAAAGACAATTCTGCAGTTTTTAAATAACTACAGAAAGCATCGTGAGTGAGGGGAGAACAAAACCTTTGAAGGTGTTTGTTTGTCTCTAAAAGAACACATTGTCCTATTTGTTTTAGGACTACTTCTGCTCCTATGGAGCGTAATTACATACTTACTCGAACAAGGGTTTGATTTCTGGGGGTGAAAGAACATGGTTGAAGATGAAAAGAAAATTAGTTTCATTGAAAATCTGAGGTATGTCGCTGAAGTAGCACTTCCAGTAGTCGCAATTGTAGCTATTGTGGCATTAGCTTGGTTTGGAGTTGAAGCAATTCAAGCAATAGTGTAACACCAACAATAGCCTTTCCGGAGGAGGTAATAATCTCCGGCACTTCTTCTTATTTTTACGATGCCTATTTAATATGGTCGTATTACATTTTCTTAAGATAGGATTAAATTGAATTCTATTTATGGAGAGCGATATTGTGGGAGCGGCAGACTGGAAATATTTTGGAAATATTCTCGATAGCAAACTAGATTTTGCTTTTAAAAAAACTGATAAGTCTATTGATATTGTGGGCAAGTCAAAGCTCAAGAAAGAATTTGACACTCTATTTGAAGAAGGCAACTTCCAGAAAATAAAAGAGAAGGTCGCTTGGTTTCATTCTAAGTATAAGGTTGGAGTTTTAGAACTTGAAGAATACCTCTCCTTGTTTGGCATTCAAGTTGTTGCTAAAGAAGAAGAGCAAGCAGAGGATGTCAGTCAGTCAATGATTGAAGCAATCTCTGTCCAATGCAGAAAAGAAAGACAACTTGTATTCTTACCCAACACAGCTAATTACAGTACCGCTCAAAAGATTGCTACTAAAATATTTGAAGCCCACACAAACAAACTCGTATTCCCAATCACTTCAGAAGTACTACTCGAAGGAAGAATTACTTCTTCACTTTATCCAAGAGAAAAGAAATCCATTTCCTTAATTGATGTCTACCAGGACAAGAGAGGAGACACTTGGCTTTCATTCTTTGGAGACAAGAGAAGAAAGGCAAGACCATTAATGGAATTCCATTACCGCTTTTATTTCTACAGATTTGAATCAAACCACAGAATCTACAACCTACTATCTGACCGCTACATCGAACCACAGTTCTGTAAAATTAGAGGGATGGTTGTAAGACAACCAGACGATGTCAGAGTTGGAGAGACCTTAAAGATTAAAACAGACCTTGACTTTGTATTCGCTTCAGACATTATTCTAGAAGAAGACATCCCAGAACTCAAAGATGTCCTAAAGATTTCAGCTAACTGGAATCACGACAGAGTAGCTCAAATGATATTCGGATTACACAGACATCCAGAATGGTTTGAGAAGTTCTATATGGCTTGGTTGTTCTCTGGAAAATATGATGGCTATCCATTACACATTGGAATAATGGGGCGAGCCGGAACAGGAAAGACCAGAGGAATGATTGAGCCTTTAACCATTCAGATTCCAGAGTACGAGAAGTTCTACTTCTTTGATGGAACACGATCCACGCTCAAAGGACTTGTTCCTTCTTTTGGAAATGATTTCAACGAAGGATACTATGCCACTCGTAGAAGAATAGCTTATGTTGATGAGTTCCTAACCGCACTTAAAAGAACACACGCTGGAAAAAGTATCCGTGATGTTGACGAAACAGGAATGCTCACAACCTTACTTGAACACAAGAAGACTGCTTCCCAATCTGGTAAAACAAAAGAAGTCAGCGTGTGTGCTTCAGCTAAAATGATAATCACAACTAATCCACAGCACTCACTTAAGAGTATTGTTGACTGTGCAGAGGACTTGAACAATCCATTTATGAGCAGACTATTATGGTACGAGCAGAACAAAGAACACGAAGACTTCATTAACAAGTCAAAGCCTTTGTTGTCTGTGATGTCCGAAGAAGAAAAGTATCCTAAAAAGAATGATGGGTTCATCAAAGTATTTGATTACCTCAATAGCTTTGCAGTTAAAATTGACCCAGATAAATCCAATCATATCTACAAAAAGTATGCTGGAATTATTCCGTCTGGAATGGAAGAGATTTACAAAGGACGATACAATCACCACTATAATTGTCTAGTCGATGGCATAGCAAAACTTAGATGGTTGTTTAAAGAAAAAGAAACAGTTGAAGCAGATGATATTGATTATCAACAAGCAGAAGAGATATTCGCAATCCTTATTGCTTCTTGGTCTGGAGACATAGAACTTCTAGCTATTCCAGCCAGAGCAAGAGAAAAATATTTGAGAGACCAACAGAGAGAAGTGTATGACATCGTTTGTAGAACTGTTGGAATATCTCTAAGTGATGTAGAAGAAATAGCAAAGAAAGATGTTCGCCATGTAATCAAACAGCTTGAGTCTCTCAAGCTTGTTGTAAAAATAGACGGCGTTTGGTATCCTCATTGGCACTTGAAGTGTCAGCAATTGGAAACCATAGTGGGGGGTGTTGATGGTTCAACCAAGTCCTTTGGTCGCTCTCAGGCTGATGGGTTCGACTCCCATACTCCCCATCCTCAAACCGAGGAGGAGGTAATGACATGACCGAAGTCAAGACAACGGATGTAACACCGACAGAAGCAGAAGAGAAGACACCGAAAACCGAAGAAAAGGTATCTGAAATAATCGACTCTTCAGAAATTGTTGGTGACTACATCAATTTCAAAGACGGAGAAAAAACAGGACCCATCACAGTTAAACAACTGAGAAAGGTCACAGGTGGAGACCCAAGATACAACCTTGCTAACACAGAATACAAAATAGAAATCGACACAATAAAAGGAAGGATTCTTTCAGTGAATGCTTGGACTTGTTTCAAAGAGTTAATCAGACTCAGAGATTCATTCCCAGATAAGCACCTTGAAGGAAAGACTATCCAAGGTTTCCACGAAGGCAAAGGGAAATACAGATTCGAAGAGGTGAAGGCTTAAGCCTTCCCTTTTACTTAAAGAGGTGAAACAACATGATGACAATAACTCAGTTAACTAAAAGAATCAAAGAACTCGAAAGTATGGAAGTTCTTAAGTGTAACGATACTGGAAAGCTTGAAGGCTTCAAAGAAGTTTTCAACGCACCATCAAGAGGAGACCTTAAGAAGAAAAGGTTTGGAAACTTCCTTTCCTTAATAATGGATAAGTACCACTTGCCACTTCCAGAGCTTAGAGTTCTCGCAAAGAAATCAGACTTTGATTTAGAGAGGATCCTCTATGACGAAGATATAATGAATGAATGAGGTTGATACAATGGTTGAAGAAATAGAAGTAGAAGAACTAACTGGTATTATTACTGGACTACAAGTAAGAAAGGACAAGAGAGGAAATGATTTTATGGCAGTCTGGATTAATGGTGACAGATACACTTGCTTTAATCCTGATTGGCTTGAAGGAAAGAAAGTCAACGAACAAATAACAATCGCAACACGACTCGAGCACGGAAAATTCAACAACATCCTAGAGGTGTTTGAATGAAAATAGCAATCTGTATTCCAACGATTGGTACAATTCCAACTCATTTCTTTTTATCAGTAACCTCCTTAATCCAAAGACTTGAAGTAGATGCAGACATCCTATCAGTTGTCTTTATCTCTGAAGGCAAACCAATTGAAACAGCCAGAAACAATCTAGTGAAAGAAGCCCTTAAACAGAATCCAGATTACATTCTATTCCTTGACCCTGACCACTCATTCTATCACGATATAGTTCACAAACTATTGGCACACAAAAAAGATATTGTTTCAGCCCTTACATTCAAAAAGGTTCAGCCATTCAGCCCGTGTGCTTACATCAAATCAGAAGGAACTCATTGTAAACCAATAAGAGATTGGCAAGACAACGAACTACTTGAAGTAGATGCGATTGGAATGGGTTGTTGTTTAATCAAAACACAAGTCTTCAAAGACATCTCTGAAGAAGGCCCCTGGTTTAACTTTTGGGTTGAACAAGGAAAAATAGAAAAGTCAGAAGACCTAGCATTCTGTTGGGTTGCTCAACAGAAAGGCTACAAGATTTATGTAGACACCGCACTTGAAGCTCGACACATCGGCGGTGTTGGAATTGGGTCTGAACAGTTCAAAGCTTGGAGGGATAAGAAATGAGTAAGTTTATTACGCCGGACAAAATACTATGTCACTTGGAAAAACTAAACGATTGGACAAATGGAAAAACAATCAATCCAATTACTGTAGAACTACACCCATCAAACACCTGCAACCACGAATGCGAGTACTGCTTTGCAGACCTACAGAAAGACGGGGCGATGCTTACACTAAACGATGGCTTAAAGATAATCAGAAAGCTTGGCAAGATGGGTGTGTCTGGGCTAATCTTTTCAGGCGGTGGAGAACCAACACTCAGCCCACACTTAAGAGACTTCATCCTAGAAGCAAGGCTTAAAGGAATGGAAGTTGGAATCATAACAAACGGAGTAAACATTCCAAGAACACTATCCTACAGCATAGCGAAACACGCAACTTGGATTAGGTTCTCAGTTGACTCATTCAAAAAGAATACCTACAAAAAAATAAGAGGAGTCGACACTACTGTTGAAGTAATTAAAAACATTCGACAACTTGTAGCCGATAAAAAAAGTATCGGTTCAAAGATAACAATCGGAACACAAACAGTTGTAACCAAAGACAGTTTACCAGACCTAATGCAGACTGCCTACTTGTCTCGCAAGCTCAAAGTAGATTACTATCAGATGAGACCGCTTGAAAATGTCCCATATTCTGAAGAAGAGTTTACAAAGATGGTTAAAGAAGTCAACATAGTAATGGAAGTAGCAGAAACCAAAACCTTTTCAGTAATCAAGTCAGGCAAGTGGGATATAGTTGAACCAGCCACTGCCGAAGACAGAGGTTACTCTGAGTGCTGGTGCTATCCCATGATTGGAGCAATCTCAGCCCACGGAAAGATATACATCTGTTGTCACTTCGTTGGCAATCCAATGTTCTGCTATGGTAACATGATAACCGATTCAATTACTGATGTCCTCAAAAAAAGAGAAGAGATAAAGGACAACATTAAATTGAAGTTCTGTCCTCCAGCCTGCAGAGGAAACCAGATTAACATCAGGCTTGAAGGATTAAAGAGAGGGAGTGAACACGGTGCATTTCTCTGAGACTAAAATATCTCACTTAAAATTTGTTGGGAGATATAGGATTTTTGTAAGACACAATCACATATTGTTAATGAGCCCATTTATTCCAGAATGTAAATGCAATATCTATTGTGTTAATCCACACGAAAGAGAACACAGTATTGCAGAGTTAGCTGACGATTTAACAATGAGGCACATCACAATCGGGCTAGACAGAATCAAAGAGAACTTTGATTTAACCAAAGACGAATTCACAGAGATTAAAGATTACAGTAAAGAGCGAATGCTTGAAAACTTTGAAAGGAGGAGTGGATATGACAGAAGAGAATACTGGAAGTTGCTTGGCTGGATTGCTGCCAACGCTTAAAAGAGGAGTGTCCAGAACAAAGTACAATCTATTCAATCCATACACTAAAACAATTGAGGACATCAAAGCAAGTAGACCAAAGGTTTTAATCGGAACCTATGTCCACGAATACAAAGACTACTCATTTAACAGATGGTTAAAACGAGCAGTACAAATGGCTTTAGACTTTAAAAAGTATGGGAACGCACAGATTCTAATCGTTGACAACTCTGAAAACAAAGAGTACGCTAAACTACTTGATGCTCGTTGCGATTGGTACAGGCACTTTAAAAATGTAGAGTGTACCGTGGTTCGCCTTTCAAGTATCCCAAAAACAACCAGGGAAAAACAGAAAGCCTCTCAAAATGTCTTGTGGGATGCAACACTTGGTGGGTACAAATCACTTGGAACATTCCAGTTCCTATACATTGTTGAATCAGATGTACTACCTCCAGAGGACTCAATCGTTGAGTTAATGAAATTCAACAAGTCAATCGTGAGCGGTATCTACTCTCTACGAAACGAAGAGACCATCGAAGGACACAAAGAGTTCCTTAAAAAAGAAGGACTTGAAAAAGAATGGAAAGACAAAGACATTGGTGATTGGCTATGTGTGATTCCATACTTTGCCAGACTCATCAATGGAAAGATGCAGAGGTTCTTGCTTCACCGGATTGACTTAAATAAAATTGTTGACAGGGTTGAAGAGAAACAATATGGGCATTGTATGAGAGTATTTGCCTGTGGACTTGGATGTATTCTAATCAAAGCCAATGTACTGAAAGTAGTTAAACCAGAAGCTACCTCCAAGAAACAAGTAACCTTCTACAAGAGACTATATAAGTTTGCAGTTCAATTAGAAAAAGACATAGGATACAAAGACCAGTACTTACTTCCACACATTAAAACAATCCGAAACGAGTACAAGAACATCCTTAAACAAAAGATCCATCCAGATACAAACTTCCATATCCTATGTGAGAAGAGAGGAATCCACAGATACATTAGCCCTTATGTCCAATGCAGACACTTAAGGAGCAACTGGCGAGATGTAAAAAACAGGTGATTTGAATGGCTGAATTTATATGGGTAGACAATGAGTGTGCTGATGTGCGTTGTGATTGTGGCGAACAAGTCAGCATTAATATAACTGAATGGATAGAATGCGAATGTGGAAAGAAGTACAAATTGAAACAATCAAATGAACTCTTAGAGCGTGATTGAATGAGAAGCGAGAAAGAAATTAAGGAGAAACTAAAGGAATTAGAACTTGAAAGCAAGTGTATTAAAGCAAGAGGTAGTTGTATGGATTGGGTTGAAAATCGTTTATCCAATTCAATAAAACAACAAAGATTGCTACAATGGGTTTTTGAAGGCGAGCCACGTTACAGTTTCGAAGAAATAGAAAAAGTATTAATGTGGGTGCTTTCAGAAAAAAATAAAATTCCATTGGGTCACACACCACACTTGGTAAATCAATATGTTCTGCGTGCCACAGTATCTGCTTTGGAATTGTTGAAAAACAATCCTGAAAAAGTCAAAGAAATATTGGGGGGCAATTAAATGGCTGAAAAATCAGAAGAAAATCCTTTGGGTGAAGACAGTCCAGAAGAAATACGGCGAATGTTAGAAGGCGATCCGCGTTACAGTATTGAAGAACTGAAAAAAATCGCACATGGTCCAATGTATCCAGGCGAACCTTCCGAACTGGTTGTTTCTCCGATGCTTGTGGCATGGGTCCAATGGATTAAAAATAATCCGGGTAAAGTCAAGGATATTTTGGAGCGTGATTGAATGCCAAGAGTACCACACGCTAGTCAATACACTTGTCCTCATTGTGGACTTAAGAAAATGGAAAAAATAATAGAGCATGGTTTCAGACTAACAATTTACTGGAACTGCCACAACTGCCATAAAGAATGGCTACTAAAAGGTGATAGATTTGTCGAAAAGAAAACATACGATGACGGAAGATATACTCTCGGATAGAGCAATCACAATCATTGCCGGAGTCTCCTGTTCAGGGAAAGAGTTTGTTAGTAATAAAATCAGAGGAAACTATGATTTGTCCTTTGGAGCTGAAGCTTTTAACAAAGACAAAAAAGGATACCTTAAACAAATCCTTAAACATTTTGACTCGGTTATCTGCAAAAACATACTGTGTGAGGGCTACCCATTTTGGTCTAAAGAGTCTATGTCCGAGCTACATAAACGCTTTAAAACAGTAAATTTAATCCTAGCAATAGCACCATACAACATTTTAGTAGAGAGACAACTGTGGCAGGGAACAAACATTGCCTCTAAAAAAGACATTATGTACTTCTACAAATTAGCATACGAACTATTCGAAGGGTGCTCTGTTTCATACTATGACACTTCAAAAGCATACGCTGAACTGGAACTCAGCTCTTCATTCGAAGAATTAGAAGTAGTCTGGAAACACATAAACAGAGAGCCAACACTTGATGAAGAACTTGATTTTATCTGTACTCTTCCAAGAGAAGGCAATATGGTTCTTATTCCAAAACCAGGTGAAGTTCAATACAACGACATCGAACTCCCAAGCGGAACATACACTGGACTAATCAACTGCAATAAAACATGGGAAAACATCTTGTCCCTTGAAGTGATGTTCAAAGACAAAACAGTAGTTGATGTTGGATGTAATGAAGGATACTATTTGTTCAAAGCAAAAGAGTACCACGCAACACGCTGTATTGGATTTGACATAAGCGAAAAGTACATCGCTAATGGAAAGACAATTGCTTTCCTTAAATCTTGTCCAGTTGATTTCATTCAGAGCGACATTTCAACTACTGAAGTCCCGCTCAAAAGAGACATTACTATCTGTATGAATATGATTCACTACACTAAAGTAGACCGGGCACTCGAACACATCTTTAGTGATACAAACGAAGCAATATTCCAATGTGATAAAGGAGTGCTGTTTGACAAAGCAAAGTATGTTGCGAGCAAACATGGACTCGAAGTAGTGACCTATATGGATGACAGACCCAACCGAGTACTGGTTCATTTTTCTAAGCCAGAATCCCAAAAAGTTCGACAAGAAAACTCGAAGAGTATTTAAGATAATTGTAATACAATTAGGTTAGATAACATGAACTTAAGAGAAAGGAGAAGAAAATCTGCAATGGCTACAGATAGCAAAAAAACGAACTTTAAAGAATTACGAAAACTCTGGGATCGAGCTGAGAAAAGAGAGAAGGGGAAAAAATGAATATTGCCTTTGTTGGACAAATGCAGTATTTTGACTGCTCTATCCCAGAGAAAATTAAAGGCGTTGACCAGATTCACAAAATTCACGTCAACGGAGACTTTATGAAACCAGACAACTACTCTGTTTTACTTGGCTATCCAGACATTGACTACTGGTTCTTTTTCAGAGGAGAATTCTTACCTCAAAACATTGCAGATAAGTTACCAGGCGTAAAAGTAAACATTTCAACAGAACCACTTCAAAGAAGCGATACTCCTTATTGTCTTAAAGCCACAATTGGCAAGTTTGACAAAATGTATCACTATGATAAAACTCACTTAAACTCACTCCAAGGTATGGGGATTAAGGTTGATGGGTCATTCCAATTACCCGTTAACCTTAATCTCTATCGACCAATTGACATCCTATCACACGGCAAGTCCTGGGATGTTGGATTCATTGGAAGAAGCACCGATTCAAGAGAGCGACACTTCGATTTATTTACTCCCAAGAGAGAAGCATACATGGGGACCCTCAAACACTACAGGAACTTCCTACATATCTCTCATGGAATGTACGGCGAAGACCTAGTTCACATCCTTAACAGAATCAAGATTCACTTAAACATACACATTTCCACTTATACACAATTACAACACCGGATGCAGAACATCGCAGCTTGCAAACAGTTCATTGTCTCAGAACCACTATCACACGAAGAAGACTTCAAACCATACAAGCATTTTGTTCCATTTAAGAGTGCTACAGATCTACACCAAGAAGTAGAATACTACCTTGAAAATGGCAAGGAACGAGAAAAGATAGCCACAAATGCCTTTGAAATGGTTAAAGAACGCTTTGACGCAGAAAAAGAGTGGGCAAAGCTCATTGAAAGGGTGAAAGCGTGAATCCCGAGATAGCTTGGTTTTGTATGGGGTTGAGTGCTGGTTTTTTTATCAGTCAAATCCTTAACATTTTAGAAAGAAGAGGCTGGTTTAAATGACTGAGGAATTCTTTTTGGTCCTTTTTACTTTATTTATGTCTTTAATCATTGGTTCGTTTAGTTTTTTCTTAGCAAACGAATTTCGAAAAAGCAGAAAGGATTTTGGAGACGGAGACGTGAGTGATTGGACTGTGATGCTAGTTTTTAGCTTGGCTTATTTTTTGATTGGATTACTTTGTTTGATTTTAGGATTATTTTGTTTAATTACGTTGGTGGTTGAATGACTGAGAGAACTATTTCCATGAAGGCAAAGTCCATCCCGTTGATTTTGAGCGGGGACGAGGATGTGTCGAGGAGACTCAAAAAAGAAGGAGAATTTTTATCCACAAAATTTGAAGCAGTTTATACAACTGAACCAGAATATAAAGAATATTCAGATTTCAAAGATTTTAAATTTATGGTCGGTAAGGTTTATCCAATCGTGGATGAAAACGAAGAACCAGTATGGTACTGCCCGAAATGTATGAAAGAAGCCAAAATTGTTTGGATTAATGAAGACAAAATTGCTAATTTTAGAGAATGTGGTTGTTGTGTGTGTAGCACTATTTCAGATAATTGCAAATTGCTCAAAATCAAAGTGCTTTCAATCAAGGAAGAGAAGCTACTAGATATAACAGAAGATGATGCAAAGAAAGAAGGATTTAAAACAAAGGTAGAATTTTTATTTGAGTTTGCTGGTTGTTACAAAGACGATATTCCGAAGCATTTAAAAAATTCCAAAAAAGAACAGGATAAAACAGGCACTAACTGGATTCGCCATGAACAGATTAAAGCATGGAATCCTGCTGTGTGGAGAATTGGATTTGAGGTGGTTGAATGACTTACAAATACTGCCCTCATTGTGGCTCAAAACTTAAGAAGAAAAAGCACAAAGCCGCACTCGATGACAAAAACTTTTATTACTGCAACTGTGGAAAAATCTACCAAATAGTAATGCAGTTAGTTGAAATTAGACCAAACCAATTAAGAGAAATGGTAAACAATTATAGGAGTAATTGAAATGACAACTGAAACAATACAAGTCATCAGAACATACGAACTAGGTGGTGACACTGATTACGTTGTAGTAAAGGTAGTTCCATTATTACAACAAGTCAAAAAAACCACGCAGTATGTTGCCTCGCTAGGTTACGAAGTTCGAAACATAGTAACTGAATACGGAGATGTCAGAGTTGATGGCTACCGAGAATTAGGCAAACCAATGGGAAAAAAGAAGATTAAAATGGAAGAAGAAGGTGGCGTTCTTACAATTTATACCACGGATAAAAAAATATTAGTTTCAGACACTGGAATTATAATATCTCAACAAATATCAGGAAAATAGGAGGAATTTGAATGACAGATGTGAAAAAGCCCGCTCCAAGACAAGACGGGTCAGGCAGAGGAGTTAGAGCAAATAAAGGCAGAGGTGGCTGTAAACCAACCACTTCAAAAGGAATCAGGAGGAATCAAAGATGAACACAAGCGTTAAAAGAGTCAAATCAAAGGAAGCATTAGAAGCAGCAATCGACGATGCTGTAGTCGAAGGCTGGAAGTTGAAATCAAGAGGAGACAAGAACGCAGTACTGAAGAAAGGAGGAGGCGTGGGAACTTTCGGTTGGCACGTTATAATATTCTTACTCACAGCATGGTTCACTTTAGGACTAGGAAACCTAATCTACGCAGCCTACAAGTATTTCTCAGAATCACAAGAACTCAGAATAAAAATAATGAGGTGAAGTAAAATGGCAACGATACCGGAAGAAGACACGCAAACAGTCCTCGAAGACCTAATGGAAGGACACCCAGACGAACCCATCACTCGAGGAATGCTAAGAAATGCAGTTCTAAGACACAGAATGAAAGGATCAGTTTACGACAGGTGGCTACCATGAAAATATGC
>Ga0075122_10001662_pt1 | contig 15445 bp, 48 predicted proteins | sample AntAceMetag02UKB_FD_69790 | JGI IMG/M metagenome (GOLD analysis project Ga0075122, IMG submission 69790) | Saline lake microbial communities from Ace Lake, Antarctica - Antarctic Ace Lake Metagenome 02UKB | ecosystem: Environmental > Aquatic > Non-marine Saline and Alkaline > Saline | place... | reverse complement strand
CCAACCAAACATATCAGGTATATTCATATTATCTATTAAACCATAAAATGTGAGTAAAATTTTTATCTATATTAACTGGAATTTTTTTACTGTTAAACTCTCCAGTATTAAAATCAAACCAATTATAATTACCTGTTACATCAGAGGGGTGAATACATTTATCAGATACTTTATCTTTAAAAGCATAACAACCATATCCATCATAATCAATAAAACTCCCATCTTCACATAACTCTATAAATTCTTCTAATGTATATAAACTTCCATAATCTGGTAAAGGTGTTAATTTATTATTCATCCCTTTATTACTCCTAAAGGTCTTAATTTAACCACTATATCAACCAAATCTTTTTGTTCTTCCATAACAGTAGAAATATCCTTGTATGCAGAACTTGCTTCATCTAAATCTTTTTGTCCTCTAATAGAATGTAATATTCCTAAATCATCTAATCTCTTTTGCTCACTCTCTAAATTTAACTCTGCCCTTGCTTTAGTTCTACTCATAGCTCTTCCTGCTCCGTGAGAACAAGACATAAAACTTTCTATTTCACCTTTACCTTTTACTATATAAGAAGCAGTACCTTGAGAACCAGGAATAATCCCATATTCTCCCAGTTTTGCTGAAGTAGCTCCTTTTCTATGAACCATTACATTTTGTCCAAAGTGATGTTCCATTCTCGCATAATTATGATTAATATGTATTGGTTTTTCAAAATTACATTCTAATACATCATAAACACATTTCATCGCATCTTCCATCATTTTACCCCTGCTTGCTTCTGCAAAATCCATAGCGAAAGTCATTGCTTTAAAATATTCTTGTCCTTCTTTAGTATCCATTGGAAGAAAAGCTAATCCATCTTCTCCTTTTATTGTAGGTATATTAGAATACCATTTATTACATAACTCTGTTGCTATTCTATTATATTCTTTTGCTATTTTATATCCAATATTTCTACTTCCAGAATGTATCATTATCCAAATATATCCATCATTTCCTTTTTGGATCTCAAGAAAATGATTCCCCCCTCCCATGCTTCCCAATTGTTTTTTAGCAGATTCAATTTCTTGTTGTATTATTGGAATATCTGGAGCAGTATCAAAACCCACCCATTCTTGCTTTTTACTTCTATGACTAAATCCTACAGGGATAACACTGCGTATTCCACCTTGATGAGTTCTAGAACCTCCAAATATTTTCTTAATTAATTCTTGAGTAATATGTTCTGAAGGAAAATCTGTTTTTACTGCCACCATTCCACAAGAAATATCAACTCCCACAGCATTAGGAATTATTACATTTTTACAACCTATTACTCCACCAATGCACATTCCATATCCTTGGTGAGTATCGGGCATTAAACAAACTTGTTTGAATATAAAAGGAAGAGAAGCTAAATTCCTTGCTTGTTCTAATGCTCCACTCTCAGGATTCTCACACCAAGATTTTATTGGTACATTTTTACCTTCATATATTTTCATTATATCCTCATTTTTTCCATAAATTTAATTAATAAAGTTTTTTCTTCTGGACAATCACCAAATATTTGTACTATATGAATAATTGCTAAAGGAACTATACTTATTAGTAGAATAATTCCTTTATAAAGACTTACAAAAAAATATCTCATTATTTTTTACCTCCATTTAAAATTGTATAGGTGTTTTACAATTAGAAAACTTATTTAATAATTTAATCCCACATTTATAACTACATAAATCATAAACTTTTCTTGAATGATTGGTATCCCAAAAAAGGAAATACTATTTGATAAACAAATTCTGGGTCTATTTTTTCTTTACAATTATCACAAATTATTTTTTCGCTTATCTTTCTCATTTTCTTTTCTCCTCCCGCATTTTTAAAGCTTCTTTATATGTCATAGCAAATTGATAATAAGGATTTTTTCCAGAGTTTATCTCGTCAAATAATTCTTTTAAATCTTTCTCTCTTTTTTTAGCTGTTTGTATCATTTCATATATTATATAATCTTCTTGAGGAATATCATCAAATACAAAATCATCTACAATAGAAGACCATACTGCATATAAACCATTATCTTTTTTTATTATCATTCTGCCCATTATATTATCTCCTTTAACGTAATTCTCTTAAAACTACAAGTAGAAGGTTAATTACAGCCATAAATCCCCAAAAAACAAAGAGAGCGATTATCTTTTTCTTTAAAACTGACAATGATAAATATAAAACTTAATAATACAAAAAGCATTGATATTAGATTCATTATTTATATACCTTCTCTTGTATATCTGGACGATTATTATTACCTATTTCCATTTTAGACTTCTCTGTTACTAATGTTCTTCCTTCAGTATATGCTCTTCCTCTTTCCATTCTAAACTTTGATGCTTGTCTTATTGATGGTTGTATCCCTACTGCTTCACAACATTTCTTAAAATAGTCATCTGTATTTCTAAACTCATCATTAGTCATTATTTTTTCTCCCTTTCATATGTTTCATTTAAATTAACTCCAAACATATCACCCATACTTGCAATTCCTGAAGTAGAAACATCTTTTAAATGTTTAGGTAATTTCTCTTTAGTCATCTTTTTAACCCATTTTTCATGTCCTTTATATGCTTGTTCAGGAGTATCATACATTTCTACTATTACTATATCTCCTTTATTATATTCAGGATGTGCTACTGCTGTTTCATATGGTTGCTTACTATCACTTACTTGGCAAGTATCTACAAATAAATTCCCCTCTATATGTCTCCCAACTTGTCTTTCTATATGAGGAGCTTCCTTTAAAAAATTAAATAACTTATCTATATTATTCATTATTATCTCCTTTATTACGGTACAATATTTCCCCAAAATGGATTACAAGGTGGATTATTGTTACCACCATAGTTTTTCCATGGATTAGTTTCTACAGGTCTTGGAACATATCCTTCTCCATCACATTTTTTACATTTCTTAGTAACAATAAAAAATCCTTCTTCAACATTTACCTTTCCTCTTCCACTACATTTTGAGCATAATATACTCTCTTTTATATTAATATGATATTTTTCATCTATTACTTCTTCCTCTATTTCTTCTTCAATAATAGCTTCTTTATTTTGTTTTACAGTATTTTCTTTAAAATCTTCTACCACATATTTACCTATATCTACAATTTCATTTATTAAGTTTTCTAAAAATCCTTTTTCTTCAATTATTTCCTCATCTCCAGTAACTCCATATTTATCATATTTTTTTCTTTTTTTAGGGTCTTTTAAAACAGCATAAGCTAAATTAATTTCTTTCATTATTTCTTCAGCTTCATCTTTTAATTCAGCTTTAACTCTGTCTGGATGCCACAATAAAGCTTTTTTTATATAAGCCTTTTTTATTTGTTCAGTAGTAGCATAACTTACAATTTCTAAAATACTATATAAACTATCCATTTTTACACACACATGTTTACAATCCACATAATAAGTGCCGCTGGTATACCAAATTGCCCTAAAAAAGGACAAAAACCAATTAATGCACCTTGCCAAAACACTATTACTGGAATTTTTCCTAATAACATTAATAAACTGTTAATTGCATATGTCCAACAAACTCCTCCAACAATAGCTGAAACAATTAATACTGCTAAAATTATCATAATAGGATTATCATTTTTCATTTTACATCTCCTTGTTTAATATTAATTATTTTTATATTATTGATTTTTGTATTTCTGTAAACGCTCTGCTTTTTAGTTCAGCTCCTGTTCCGAACCAAATATTTTTTAATCTATTTGTAGGGTCTTTAGCTAAACCTTTAGGTGTTCTCATCCAATCTACATATTCTGTTACTGCATTGTAGGCTGCCCATGCTGAATGTTTAATGTTAGGTGCATCATTCCCTTTACCTCTCTCAAATAACACTAATAAATCATTTTTTCTATTTTTAATTTGAGTAGATACATCTTCTTCTTTTTGATTTTCAATTTTTAACAGATTATCAAAATAACTTTCTACTTGTAGTTTGTTTATTTTAATACCTGCAAGTCTTTCAGCAATAAGTTTGAAATCATCATAGTAAGCAATAGATATGCCCAAAATTCTTTGAGCTTCACTTACTTTAGATTTGATATTACCACAATGTCTTATTGATATACTATCACTTTTATTGCTCAAACTCATTATTAAAGTATTCTGACACACTACTCTTATAGGAGTGAAATACAAGCGTAAGGCTGTACTACCATCGTGAGAATTAGTTAAACATAAGTATTTCTCTATGTTCTCACTATTAGCTACTATGATGTCATTAGGAAGCTTTGCTAGTATCCATATTCTCTCTCCCAATCCTAAAGCACCAGCTGTATGATATATGGCTTGACCTTCTCCAACTACATTATCAAAGAAACTAAATGCTTCTGTATTCTGAATTATTTGATATCTATTTCCTATAATTCCCAATGGAGCAGAAGTATCTATTCTTACAGCAGATTTTTTGTTTGGTATTTCAAGTAGGTCTCCATCAACTTCTACATATAATGGTTTTAATTCCACTTGATAATCTAATCGTGCGGCTTCAATAGCTTCCTTTGCAGTTGCTGGATGATTTAACTCAACTCCAATTCCATGCCATGGGGTTGCACCATGATAAAACATCCTCTCTTCATTGATATTATGAGACATAATACCTCCTTTAAAATGTTTTTTAGCTCTTTTAAATATTGTATCACACAATACGAATATCGCAAAGCTTTTTTTAATTATTATTTACTTCTTCTAATTCTTCTATTAACTCTATTCCTTGATTAGTTATTTTACGACCTCTCGCAGTTCTTAATATGAGTTTATTTTTAAGTAGATATGGTTCTATTTCAAACAAATAATTTGCTTGAGAAGTATCTAAATATGCGGCTAACCCTTGTAAACCCACTCCTTTTTCATTTAAAGTTAGATATTTTAATATTTCTAAATCTTTATTAGTATATCCATTTTTAATTATATTGAAACTTTCTAATACTCCTCTAATATTCTGATTAAAATATATAGTAGCTTCTAATAATCTAATTAATAATCTTGGTGTTCCTCTGCAATTATATGTTATTATTTTTACAACATCTTCTTCTATTATATCATCTGGAAATACAGTTTCTTGATATTGTTTTGCCATTACTTTTAAATCTATATAATTATAATCTTCTAATTCTATTAAAATTTTAAATCTATCAACAAAAGGTTTTCTATTTTTAATCATTTCCCCTAGCTCAGTAGTAGCACCTATTAAAGTAAAGGGGGTAATATATTTACCTTTAAATTGAAAGTCTTCCATTATAGTATAAATCTTTTCTGCATTATCTCTGTTTATACTATGTATTTCATCTAAAAATACTATTCCTCCTTCAGCTTCATTAATTAAATTAATTATCTGTTCAACATCTACAATTTCACTTGTAATGGTTTCTACTACTTTTACTTCAAGTTCTTTAGCTAATATTTTAGCGAGAGTGGTTTTACCCATCCCTGCTTTACCATATATTAATGTGTGAGGAAAAATAAAATTTCTTTCTTGTGTTGCTTGAATATATCTTCTAAATAAAACTTTAGCTTTTTTTTGTCCAATATATTCTTGAAAAATAGTAGGTCTAAAATTTAGTTTAGTTGGGATATTTAAGGGAGGTTTTTTTAGCGTCATCTTTTCAGGTGCATATTTTTCAGTTATAGGTTTTAATATCCAATTAATTAAAGGTATTGTAAGTAAAAATAAGAGTATTTCCATATTAGAAGTTCATTTTTATAGTGAAATTATCTACATCTTCTTTTTTAATACTTCTAAAGCTTTTTGTTGAACTAATTAGTTTATCCAAGAAAAGCTTTACTTTTACATCTAAAGAATCTAAAGAATCTTTTCCTATTGATTTATTGTGGTCTTTAAAGTAGTTTTGAATTTGTTTTCTATTTATGAACATATTTTATTTTGACATTCCTCCATATAATTTGATTTCGTTTAAACTTTTATAGAAGTCATATTTTAGCTTATATAATAGTATAGCACGAAAAACGAATATCTCAAAGTCTTTTTTTCATATTGTTACATTCTTAATACTTTAAAAAAGTTTTATATAACAATGTATTTTTCATTTAGGATTATTGGTAATAAAAAATCTTAGGATAGTGTTCTTGTAAGTCAATGAACTGTTTTTCGGTAATAGACTTATGACCTTTTAAAAAATATGTTGTAAGCAATGGACGGTTATCTAACCATTTTCTTATTTCATAAACAAACTCCCATATTTTAGCTGAGTCATCTTCCCCTACTATTCTTGCCCACATTATACCTAATTCTAATAAATCCATATTCTCTCCTTTCCCACGTCCACTAATTGTTGATATACTTCTCTATCACTTTCTTGTTGATTGCATTATATCACGAAAAACGAATATCTCAAAGTCTTTTTTTATTCTTCTAATTTAGCTTTTTTTATTATACTCTCCAACAATAAGTTCTATGCCTTTTTTATCTGCTTCTTTTAATAACTTCTCAAATCCTTCACCAAAAAATGAATCATTTAACATTTCTGGTTTTAAATCTCTTGCATATACATTTCCCATTTCACATCTCCTTTTCTTTTACATCAAAACCATCAGCGTTCAATACATCATCAGAATTATAAATCTCATCAAATGCTTTATCTTTGTAATATTGTTCATCTTTCCCTTTTTCTTTTTCATAAAGAAAACTTACAGTAACCATTATTTCTTTCATCTTTCACTCTCCTCATTTGGTTTATCATATTTCTTAATTATTCTTTCAAGCATTTCTTCACAGTTGCCTAATTCATCTTCAGTAGATTTCCAATATAAAATATGGTATGCTTCCTTACAAGCTTCTAATAGTTCTTCTATCCCCCTTACAGTATATCATCTCTCATTCTCCTATTTTAATTGATTCTTTAAATACTCTTTAAACAGTATTGCTGTTGCTTTTCCTATTGCTTTAGCTACTCCCTTACTCCATATTATCTCTTTTTCTCCTTCTCTCTTAACATCTTCTATCATAGTCTTGATTACTGTTCCTGTATCTTGAATAGAAGTATTATCTAATTTATCTAATACATGAATCAATCTCATTTGAGTAACCCACTCATTAGCTACTTCTTTTGCTTCAACCAATACTAACAATTTATCAGGATTCACTTGTCTTGGAGTTTGAGTTTCTTTAAACAACTCTCCTTTATGTTTAACAATTATTCTTTCTCCATTATTTTTAGTATATTCTTCTAAAGGTCTTAATACAATTCCTTCTCTTATTTTACCATATCCCATACCATTTCTTACTGCTTGAACTGAATCCCCATCTCTTTGTTTATCTAAATATTTTAAATCTGTTGGTATTCTAACATAGTCTACAAATTCTAAACCTAACTCTTTAACTATTTCTTCTGCTTTAGGAACATTTAACCAACATTCTCCTATTTTCACATCAAATGCTACAAATTTTAATTCTTTACCATATGTTTCTGACATTTTTTGACACTTACCACCATATGCTTCACCATATATAGTCATTTTTTGTAAATCCAATTCTTTAAATTTATTTACTAAATTGTTTTCATCAAATAACTTTTTAAAACTTTCATAACTTACTCCACCTGCAAAGAAATTAATAGAGTAAGAAGCTAATTCTACTGTACCTTCATCATCAATCTCTCTTTCTGGATGCTTTAAAAAAGAGATATGAGCAGATGTTCCATGAATCTTTTCAAGAGCATAACACTCTTTAAAATTTAATATCTCTTGATTCTTATATAAGTTATCAATATGTAAATATCCCATATCATTTCTCCTTTTTTAATTTTCTAATTTTCTCCCTTAACTTGAAAAATTTATTTTTTAATTCATCATTCTCAATTGCTTCCCATAACTCAATACATAAATCATAAGCATTAATTTTTTCACTTTTAATTTTTTTTATTTCCCATTCACCATATTCTAATAACCAATCTAACTGCTTTTGTGTAGTATCTATTTTCCAAAACTTAAAATATTCATCAATACTTAATTCATTATTCATTTCATCTGTACCTGTAAAATCAATATCGTGATAACTTGCTAATTGTTCTACTACTTCCCTGTTATTTTTAAATTCTACACCATCTGCAAAACCCCTACCTGGTATCTGTAAATCCTTTATTAGATACATTTTATTCCTCCTTTTTTATTTTATCTGAAATTACTAATCCATCTTGAGCATATTCAGTTCTTCTTACATAGCCTATATTACAATTTTCACAGAAGTAATATATTTCTCTCCATTCTTGCCTACAATCAACTTCAGTTTCTTCTAATGTTCTACCACAATCATTACAAATCATTCCTTACTCTCCTCAGTTTAAGATTTTATTCTTAATTATTTAGACAAATTAAACTCTTCTTTTAAACTATTTAAAATACACTCTATTGAAGCAGATATATATTCGGCACTCCACCCTTCTATCATTTTTTCTTTAATCCAATTCTCAAGTTGTTTTATCAATATTTGTGAAGTTTTATTATCATAATTTTTCATATTTTATCCTTTATTCAAACTCTTTTGTTTTACGATTATATTTGATTTGCCATTTATCACGACTTGAACCACCACCCCCCATATCTTGTGCTCCACATTCTGCTTCACATAGAATATATTCTATATCTTCTCCATTGTCACCAATATCTTCTTCTATGTCGTATATTGTAATAGCTGAATATCCACCATTAATATTTTTCAGCCCATTGTTAACTAATATTGCCCATTCAAACTTTTCAAACAAATCAATTTCTTCATCTGTTAGTTTAACTTCTTTACATAAATCTTTATTCTCATCAAAAAATCTCCTCACTAATCTTTTTGTTTCCATATCTTCTCCTATTTAATGTGGCTGTTCTTCTCTTAAAGTTAATTCTCTTTCTAACTCCAACAATAAATGTAAACTAACTGTCCTATCTCCTAATAGAGTAGATAGTTCTTCCTGTATCTTTTCTTTTTCGTTCTGTAAATCCACTCCATCCATTGCTCTTAAATCATCTCCAAGTTTCATTTTTTTCTCCTTTTTTAATCTTTAAACATTGTTTTAACGTCCTCATCAAATAACTCTTTATCTTTTTTATAATCCTCGACTAACCTATCATGTGCTGTACATAATAAAGTGTCCATATCCCAGCTATCAACTACTGCTCTAGCTAATTTTTCAATGTTCTTATCTGTGTGTTTCATTTTTCCTCCTTATAAAATGTATCTTCTAAATTAGATTTATCTGCATCTCCGTGTCTTATTGCATTACATCCAAATATAAAGCCATATCCACTCCAGTTTCTTAATGCCTGCCAGAATCTTTGTTCTGGATTTTCTTTACAATAAGCTACAAAACTATCTAATGTTTTTTTACTTTTCATTTCTCCTCCTTATTGCATAGTTCGCAATTTCCTTTTAAACAAGGAAAACATTTGCCTTCATTCTCTTTTATTTCTAAGCTATTTAATTTTAGTCCACAGCAACTACATACCTTCTCTACTTCATCTAATATCTCTTCTCTTTGTTCTTCTGGCTGGTCTTCATCTTCGTTAATATACAATTCTCCAGTATCTTTGTCAACTGAAATCTCATATACTATATCTCCTATAAAGAAGTTATAATCCCAATACTGTTTATTTTTAACTTTTACTTCTTGATATGGTTTATGTTGCATATCATCCCTCCTTTTATTTTAAAAAAAGTTCAACATCATTAAATTTATCAATATCATCATAATTCTTGGATTTTTTACAAATATATTCTAATGCTTTTTTAATATGATTTGTTTTTATTCGAATAATACTCATATGCCAATGACCTTTAAAACTATTTGTTCTTTTTATAAAACACCTATATAATCTATACCCATGGCTCTGCTCATAAGATTCTAACAGTCTAAATTTTTTAATTGCCCATTTCATTTCTTACTCTTCTTTTTTATTTTCCTCTAAACTTATAATTTCCTTATTTGTAGGTCTAAATCCAAACTCATCTTCAAAGATATTCTTTACTGCTTCTCTTGCCTTCTTTTTACTGTCAGCACTAAGGCATTGAGTCCATTCCACTTTTACTACAGCCACATAGTCTTTTTCTTTCATTTTTTACTCTCCCTTTTTATAAGATAATATTGAAAGTCCTATAAAGATAACTGCAGTATTGAAATAAGAATCATTAACAGATATAACTGCTCCTATAAAAATTCCTATACTCATTCCAGTTAAAATACAACATTTGGTATTCATTTTTCACTCTCCTATTTATGTGTTGCTAACAACTCTCCCATTTTCTATCTTATATGTTGCATATCTTTTGAATTTAAAACATTTATTACATATTATATACCATTTTTTCTTTTCTTCATCATATAAATCGGTTTCATTTCTCCAATTCTTACAACATTTCCTCATTCTTTTTTACCTCCTTTAAATTATCTTCATCTGATAAATCACTATCCCAAATATCTGTTGGTGGTTCTTCTTCAAAATATTCAATCTTCGAATAGTCATATCTTGTAGAAGTAGGATATTTCTCCATAAACTTTTTAAATGGCTTTAATGTTACTTCAACATATTTACCTTCTATTTTATCAAACACTTTTGCTAATTGCTTTGGTTTCCACTTTCTAACTGATGTACATTCTCCTCCCCAACCATTTGCAATTTCCATTCCCATATCATAAAGTTTTTTCTTATCTGTTTCTAACGTTTTGAATGTAGCTATAAACTTCTCACCGCATTCAATACAATTTGCTACATATACATTTTTCATCTTTCACTCTCCTTCTTTGTTAATTTTTCAACCAACAAAGTATATTGTCTCATATCCCTAACTGAACTGCAACCGACTTTAAACATCTTGTCGTAATTTTTAATCTCTTTTTTTAATTCTTTTATTTTTAAATCATTTTTCATCTTTACTCTCCTTTTCATTTAACTATCTATTTCAATTTCATATGCTCTTGCTTCATCCTTTAAATATAAATTACCTTGAACTTCTTCTATATCTTGTTCATTATATTCTAGTCCAACATCTTTAGCATATTGTAATAAAGCTTCTTTTGGTTTCATTTTAGTTGAAACTATAGTCCACGTCCATTCACCATATTCGTTGCTATATTCTACCATTGTTCCTTTCATGTTATTCCTCCCTTGTATTTATGCGTGTATATCCTCGTCTACTTTTTCAATAAGAAAAGTAGTATCTTTTAAAAGCCAAACAAACCACCTACCCTTACTAAATTCATAAATAGAATCATCACTACAATCATAAGCACTTAAATAAGCTTTTGTTTTTACAGTAAAATGCCCAAGAAACTCTGCTTTTCTTCTTTCAATGCTTAATTTCTTAACATTTATTCCAGCCATTATATTACTTTCATGAATTTCAACAGTATTAGGAAAATCTCCTACACCATTTGAGAAAAAGCAAGACATTCCTTTATTGTAAATCTTAATACTTCCCATATCACAATCAGTTATGAATTTTTTCATTTTATTCCTCCTTATTCTCTTATTAAATTAGTAATATCAGCAAGACAATTATTTTTACCGTTTCTATGTTCTATTTTAATTGTTTTTAAAACATCCTCCACTGAACCATAATTTATAATTTTTCCCTTCTTGTTTACTGTTCCTTTTTGCCAACATTCACTAATTACATTAATAAATAATATTTCCTCTTTACACTCTGGACATTTCATATTACATCTCCTTATTAATTTTTTCCTGTAATTTTAATTCTGCAGGATATATTTCTCTTTCCCATTCTTTAAAACTTAAAGGAATTTCTTTCTTTGTGCAATTCTCAACATAAAAATCATAAAATTCTTCTTTTGTCCAGTCCATTTCAGACCTCCAGATTATAATCGTTTAGATGATTAACTACAAAGTCAGAAACCCAAGAAATATCTCCAAATCTAAGTCTCCACATTACTAACTTTCCAACATTTAAATTATTATTATACATTAATACTAAATCAGTTCTTCCATCTTCACCTTTAACATTACCACTTAATCTAAAAACTTCTTTAAAAGGTTTCTTTGTAGTAGCAACACCTTCTTTATATAAATGAGTAGAAATACCATCTACCCATTCTTGTAAATCTCCACCTGCACCCATAACTACTAATCCTTCTTCATTATTTTCTGATAATTTTAAAAGTTCTGTAAATGTTTTTGTGCCTACACCACCCACTACTAATTTATTGTTATTCATTTTTCCTCCTATCTCTACCCATTAATTTATGTTCCCAATCTTCACTTTCACATTCAGGACAAACTTTCATTGTTATTTCTCTACCATCTTCAAAATCTATTACTTCTTTTGGTTCATAGAATTCCCATCCACATTCATTACATCTTTTTTCCATAATTATATCTCCTTTTTAATAATTTATATATTTTTCATATATTTCAATACATAGTTTAGGGCTAACTGTTTGTTCTAAACATTTAATTGCTTTATCATAATCTTGAATATCAACCTCATCCGCTTTAAGTTTTGCTTTTACTTTATCAATTAATTTTTGTAGTCTTTCTGCTGTTTTCATATATTTCTCCTTATTTTACAAATTGACACCCACATGGACATTGGTAATATTCTACACCATCATCATCTTCATAACTCACAAAACAATCACTATCGGACATATTATCATCCACAACATTATCATAGTAATTACATTCTGGACATAACATTATTTTTTTATACTCTGCCTTTTTATATTTCATTCTTTTCCTCTTTTTTTCTCCATCATCATATTAAAAGCCTATATTTCCTCTTCTCTTAATTATAAAAACCCACAAACTGATTTTAGAGTGCGGTTATGCCATTAGTGGCGTGTTATTAAACGATTTAAAAATCTGTTCTTATTCCTTGTTGAAATAATTCTTCTCTACACCATTTTAACTTTTTCTTTAAATCCTTAATCTGCATATTGCGTCTTGAGAGTTTATCCTGTAGTTGATTAACATAATTCCTTATCCAAATTTTATAGTTAGTAGCAAATGTTGTTCTATACATAGCTACTTCATAATCTTTTTCCTTTTTGTTTTCCATTCTCTTTACCTCTGCACCCATAGAAAAAGAAACAATACCTCTGTTCTCTAACTATTACAAACCAGCTTGTCAAAGAACTACTATTTTTATTCTACTTCTACCCACTTCATAGTTACTTGAAGTAGATGATTATAATCTCCTGCCATTGCCTCTTTCATATACTCATTAACTTCTTCTTTTGAATAACCATTACTTTTTAATGCTTTAGATACTGCTCCCATAATAGCGAAAGCATTTCCATCTTTACCTACTAACCTTATTGTTGGTTTTTGTTTTACTTCTGACATTTTTACCTCCTTTATTTTGTAAATTCTCTCTATAATATGCTAAAAAAATGCTGTTTTAAGCTTATATAAGAGCATAGGAGCGACTTTTTTGCTTAATACATAGTTAGCTATACCTTTTTAAAAAAAGTGTCTTAAATGTTTAAATTCTTACTTTTCCTCTTTAGATTTGTAATTGTCAAAATCCAATAATACTTCCATACAATCTTCACATTCTATTGCTACATTGTCAATGTTTTTTCCTTCGCCATAACTAACACACACTATTTTATGTCCAATATGTGCTTTTAAATCTTCAAAATTACTTACACTTATATTATTCCTCCTTTTTAAAGTAATATATCTTCTATATAACCACCACACTCTAAACAATATGTCCAAACTTCAGCTTCATACTCACTTTCTACTAACTCTACTATATTATTACTTTTACACTCACATTCCATTCCCCAATTTTTTTTCTTTGCTAATTTAGTTTTAATTTTCTTCATTAACTTATAATATTCATTGACCATTTCATCCAGTTTCATATTATTTCTCCTCTTGCAAATACTTCTTTACCATTTCCAATACATCATCACTTTCTTTTTCTGTTATATTCTCATCATCCACTCGTAATACTTCCCAAGTAACATAATCAGGATTAGTGTCGTGTTGTTCTATAGCTGTGTATATTACATCACCAATTTCTACTGCATAATAACTTGTCCTTCCAGTTAATTCTACCATTTTATTCCTCCTTTTTTATTTATGAACTACATTCTCCACCTACAAACCAATAATCCTCTTTATCATTTTTTATTCTTATTGCTTTTGCCTCTTCCCACTTAATAACATTATCTAATAACCACTCAAATCCTTCATCTTCATTGTCAAATATTTTATTAGTAATCTCTAAACCACTACACTCTTTTAAAGTTCCACTATACCCTCTTGCTCCATATTCATATTGTAATTGTACCATATGTTCATCAAACAATTTAGGTAAATCTTCTTTTTTACATATAAATCTTTTTTTACTGAATTCAGCTCCCATGATATCCCCCCTACAATATTTTATTGTTTCACTTATTACTTCTGCCTTTTTTAAAGTATCAGCTTCTATTTCCATAACTCTACCACAACTATCACAAATAATAGTATATATCATTTTTATTTCACCTCACTATACTTTTTACTAAACAAATGTTCAGTTAATAATTTAACCACTTCTTTACTTTTTCCTCCTATGTGCCAACTTGTAATATCTCTTATTTTTTTCCCTTCTTCTCTTAAATATTTTTCTCCATCTTTATAGTTGTAAATAGTAAATACTAAATTATTTATTTTCCCAATCCATTCTACATCACTTTTATAATCTTCACCTCTACTATTAGGTTCTCCAAAAGCTTCAACTAAATCATTATAAGTTGTATTGTTTGGAAAATATCCTTGCAAAGAAGTTCCAATTGTTTCAGATGTGTCTTGAATAATTACATTTCCTTTCATTTCTTACTCTCCCTTTTACTTATTGACCATCCTAATTCTTTAAGTGCTAATTCTAACGCTTCCATATAATCTTTCGCTTCCAATTCAATTCTTATGTTGCCATCATTTGAATTAGCTAATACATATTCTTTCATTTCTTATCCTCCTTTTTTATTAGTTATTGTAATTAACTTTTCTTTCATCTGTTGAGCATATTCTAATCTTCCTTTTTTGTCTTTAGGTATATTAGTTTTAGAAATAATAAGTATTCCAATATTATTACATTTTTTAGTATATAATACTTTCATAAACATTCATCCTCTTTAAAAATAATTTTGCTTATTTTATACATTCCTAAATTACAATCATCTTCTTCTAATATCAATCTTGTTTTGTGTTCCTTACTAAATTCTTTTATCCACTGTTTAATTTCATGTTTTGATATGTTCCTTAATAACACTTCTTTAATTTTCATATTACAGTTCCATTTCAAAATGCTTTATTGTGTATCTGATATTTATTTTAGCTAATTTTTCTTTCCTTTTATAAAATAGTTCTATTTGTTTTTTAGTATAACCTTTTTCTTTAAGCATTTCCAATTGAGTGAGTGTTTTAGTTTTCAT
>Ga0075122_10001661_pt1 | contig 15452 bp, 17 predicted proteins | sample AntAceMetag02UKB_FD_69790 | JGI IMG/M metagenome (GOLD analysis project Ga0075122, IMG submission 69790) | Saline lake microbial communities from Ace Lake, Antarctica - Antarctic Ace Lake Metagenome 02UKB | ecosystem: Environmental > Aquatic > Non-marine Saline and Alkaline > Saline | place... | reverse complement strand
AGTTGGATTAATGATTTTACTTGGAGCTGGTTTCGGTTTTGGTGTAGATAAAGTGGTTAATGCTGAAGTATCACCAATTGACGAGGTATCACAAAATACCGAAGTATCACCAAATGATGAAGTGGACTACTACGGACATATGGGTGGAGGATATTGTTTCGATGACGGTGACTTCATTGAACATATGTTAGCAGATTTAACTGATGAAGAGCTAGTGTTAGTTCAAGGAAAGATAGATGAACTATTAATCGAGTACGCAATTACACTGGACGAATTAAATGATGACTATCAAGTAAGATATGATTTCATGGACGACTTAATGGATTTTCTAGACGAAAATAACATTGTTTACCACAACCATAGAGGATTCGACGATCATATAGACGAAGATGTTTGGCATGGCGGTATGGGAATGCATTAAAAGTTTGTTAACTCAAACTTTTTTTGTATATACACATTTTATTAGCATATTTGTAATAATAGGAGGAATAGAATGAAAAAAATAATCTTGCTTGTTACAATATTGATTGTAACCTTAACGTTGAGTGCGTGCTCAACTAATGCTGATTTAGCAAGTGTTGGTTTAGAAGGATTGAACGGAAAACAAATATTGACAGGTGTAGCGGATGGAAGCATAGTTGTTGATGGGTTTGGATTATCAGTATATGACGATGAGTTAGTCGTTTTCATCGATGATTCTAGAATATCTGTAGATATGCCAGAAAATGAATTTTACCTATCAGTTGCTCCATACATCACCTCTACACATACATGTGAGTTTCATAGCGCGACAGGTTGTAGAGGAGAACTCAAACAAGATTTTTTTTATGTAGAGTTTGTTGATTTCGAAGGAAATGTAGTGATTTCTGAAAACATGACATCGTTGAGTAATGGTTTTATTGATTTATGGTTACCAAGAAATATTGATGGGGTATTAACGATTACTCAAGATGGATTATCAGCAAGTAAAATAATTTCAACTTCTGCTGGAGAGCCAACTTGTGAAACAACGATGCAATTAACATGATAAAAATTATTGTAACAAACTTGTCATGCGGCCATTGTCAGTCAAAAAATCAAGGCTAAACTCGAGTCAAATAATTACAAAAATTATGATAATTGTGATGTATCCTTTTTATTATAAAATATTTGTATTAAAATTAATTAAAGGAGAAGTATTTATGTTTTCAATTGAATTTTTACCAGGATTTATTATGGGAATCAGGGAAGGGTTAGAAGCCTTTCTGATAATTGCAATTATGCTAGATTATTTAAGTAAAACAAATAGAACTAATGATAGAAAGTATGTTTTTCAGGGACTTGGATATGGATTAGGAGCATCAGTTATATTTGGGTTATTACTATTCGGGTTATCTAGTTTGATTGGGGAAGGTAATACAAACATTGCTAAACTATGGGAATTTGGAGCATCTTTCTTTGCTTTAATATTGATAACAACTTTTGTTATATTTATGTTAAAAAATAGAAATAATATTACGAATGACATTAGAGACAAGTTGAGTTTTAGATTTTCAAAAGGAGCAATCATCCTATTAGCTACAGTTATGGTCGCAAGAGAAGGGGCAGAAATTGTATTATTTACTATTGCTTCAGTTGAAAAGATTTCTTATTTATTTGGTGCATTAAGTGGTGTAGCACTGTCAGCAATATTAGTGTTCTTAATTTATAAATCATTGATAAGGGTAAATATCAAAGCTATATTTAAAATTACATTAGTATATTTAATTTTACAAGCAGGGTTTATGCTAGGTTATAGTTTTCATGAATTATTTTCGTACTTCAAAGCAGAATCAATTATAGATTCTGGACATTGGATTTATACAAAGGCTTACGATTTATCAGATACATTCTTAAATCACAAGGACAAACCAGTCGGGATTGCTTTATATGCCACTATTGGTTGGTATAGTAAACCCGAAATTTTCCAATTTGTTATACAATATGCATATACCATTTCTTTGTTATTCTTCTATGTGAAGTCTACAAAGAAATTAAACCAGTTATAAAAAAACTAATGCATGTAATGTTGTAAGGTTTTTCAGTACATATTTCTTGATTGGTGTGATAAAATACACATATAAAACTTGATTAAATAAAACTATATAGAAAAGGAGAGTATACTGAATCAATTATTACAAAAGTATACAAGAGACTAATGGAGAAATATATATTACCAGGTTTGATTGCTAATGCTTCAACGTTAGGAATACATTGGATTTATGATTATAAATACCTAGAAGAATTATCTAAGCAAAAATCCTTGTTATTCTTAAGACAAGAAAAAGAGCACTTTGAACAAGCAAAACCCTCTTTTTATAGTTATCCAAATAGTGAAATTGGAGATTTGACTGTTCAAGGGCAAATCATCAAGTGGCTTTATCAAGCGATGGAAAGTAACAAAGAATTTTCTAAAAAAGATTATTCAAAACTACTGTATGAAAAATTTAAACCGGGTGGATCCTACACTGGATATGTAGAAACATATTCAAAAAAACATGTAGTAACCTTTTTGGCTAAAAGTCTACATATTGATACACCGAAGATACCTGTGATGGACAATCATCTTGTAGGTTTTGCGCCATACTTGGTATGTAAAGAATTAGGATTAGACAATAAAAAAGCCTGGGAATTAACAACTGTATATTCCCAGGATGAAGATTATCTAATTTATTTTAATATGTTTGATAGTCTATTTGATTTATTACGGAAAGGTAGTATGCATGAAGCAGTTAAAAGTGTAATACATTTGGGACCTGTTAAGTATCAAATACCACTTAATAAAGCAATTGAAATGGATAACACCAATGAATTTATTAAACAATATTCAGGTAGAGCTTGTGAAATCCAATACTCTATTCCTTTAATCATGCATATTTTATCACACACAAATTCTTATCAAGAAGCAGTAGAACTAAATGCTACAATAGGTGGCGCTGTTTCGGATCGAAACTTACTCGTTGGGGCATTGTATGCTCAAGTATCAGAGATACCTGAAGCATGGGTGACTTTAGTTAAGGAAAAAATTATACTTTAATTTGTAGCGTTGCTACTAAAAGTGGATCCCAAACTGTTGAAAATGGTGGCGCATAAGCAAAGTCTAATTGTGAGAATTCACTTGCAGTTAGACTTTTTGTTATGGCAAGCGCCATAATATTAATTCTATCCGATACCCCTTTTTCACCAACTAACTGGGCACCTTTTAAAACACCGGTTTTTTTATCATAGACGATTCTTACGAAAACATTCTTAGCTCCTGGATAATAAGCCGGTTGATCTTTAGCAGTAATATCAACAAAAGCATAATCTAATCCTAGTTTTAAAGCCTCGTCGATACCAAGACCAGTCTTAGCTAACCCTAATTTACCTACTTTGATGATATTAGAACCTACTATACCGTTAAACCTTGTATCTATTCCTGCTATTTGTTCAGCAACTATTCTACCAGTCTTATTGGCGTGTGTACCTAGGGGTACATACGCTATATCATTTTTAATGATGTGATGATATGCTGCACAGTCACCCGCAGCATAAATATCTTTAATGGATGTTTCGCATTTGTCATTGATGATAATTGCTCCATTTTTAAGCATATCAAAGTTGTTATCTTTTAAGAAGCTCGTGTTCGGTCTAACACCAATGGATTCTATGACAAAATCTACATTATATGTATTTTTATCCGTGGTTACAATCGTTTTATCGTTGCTTCTACTATAAGATATGAGATTCTCATTTAACTGGATTTTAACGCCTTCATCTTCTAAAGATTTTTGTGCCTTTTCAGCAATGGTTTTATCATAGACGGATAGTATTTGATCACCTCTTTGAATGACAAATACATCTAACCCTTTTTTAGACATGTTTTCAGCAACCTCAACACCAATATAACCTCCACCTAAGATTAAAACACTTCTGCCTTTTTTAACCTCTGGTTTAATATAGCGCATATCTTCTAATTGATTAAGAACATAAATAGTTGCGTTTTCACTACCTGGTGCATTTGTTCTAGCTGCATAGGTGCCTGTAGCGATCAATAACTTATCATAATTGTCAACGAATGTTTCATTCGTTAACATATTTTTAACGGAGACAAATTTAGCTTTAGGTAATACCTCGATTACTTCATGGTTTAAAAAGACATGGATATCTTGCTTATCAAAGTCTTCTTTAAAACGTGCAATAATGGACTTTTCATCTGTTATGATATCCCCTAAATAATAAGGCATCCCGCAACCGCTATAACTTAAGTCAGTTCCCTTCTCATATACATGAATAACAGCATTTTCATCGAGTCTTTTTAGTTTTGCAGCTGCGGTCATTCCTGCAGCTACCCCACCAATAATGATTACTTTCATAATAACACCTCATTTAATCTATTATATCATTTAGACCACATTTTATTTATCTAAAAGCTCGAAGTAGTCAATAAAAAATGTGAACAAAAATATATAATATAACATTAGATTGATATAGAATTACAACTGTGGAGACCTCTCTTATCATATGTATTGCAAAATGAAAAAGATAAATAACTAGAAAAAGTACAAATATATGATAAAATATGCATAGCAAAGTCAAATAAGAACATCGTAATTCAAGGAGACTATATTATGATTAAACAAAACCCTAAAGAAGTAGGTCCCTGTAAGATATGTGGAGCTGCTACAAGAGTTATAGATGATTTACAAATTCGAGTCACATACTCTTTGTGTGATGAGTGTGGTTTTATATATAAAAATGTAAAACACCACTTAAATCACGAGCTTGAATACAAAGAGTATCAAAATCATAATAATTCATTTGAATCAAAAGGATACGTTTTAATGTTTGAAAGTCTGATTGATAATTATATTATACCTCTAAACATTTCTGGAAAAGCATTAGATTATGGATCTGGACCAGGTCCGGTTTTAAAGGAACTGTTGATAAGGGCTGGATATGAAACATATGATTATGATCCATTTTTTAATCCGAATGAAGAGTATTTAAGTCATAAGTATAATCTTATTACTGTGACTGAGGTGGTCGAACATTTTGTGAAACCTTTGAACGAATTTAATCATATAACATCACTTCTTGATGAATCTGGGTATCTAGTAATAATGACACAGTTTAATGCCCTGAGTGTAGATGAGTTTCTCAAATCCTGGTATAGAAGAGAAAAAACACATATTTCTTTTTATGCATTAAAAACTTTCCAATATATTGCTGAAAAATTAGATTTGATCATTGTGAATCATAATAGTAAGAATATTATCGTATTAAAAAACAGAAGGAGTTTATGATGGACGGAAGAAATAGAGACAATATACAAATAGGATTAGAAGTTTATATAGTTGAAAAACAGAATCAAAAAACTGGAGTATTGACTAAGGGAATAGTATCTAAAATATTAACAAATTCTAAATACCATCCTCATGGAATTAAAGTAATGACAGAAGAGGGAATCGTTGGCAGAGTGAAAAAATAGGTAACATTTGATTAATATCCACTAACTCGAGGTTTTTGTAGTATTCATATACTGCATATAATCTCGGGTTTTATGTTTAAAACCTTATATATTTTAAATAAAATATAATCTTGGTATATAAAAACACACAGTTTTATCACAATTATTAAATAACTGCTTTATATATGATATCTGTTGTGCTATAATTAAAATAATTTAAAAGAAGGAGAGTTGTTTATGTTAAAAAAAGTTGGAATTTTATTAATTGCATGTTTTACATTTTTATCGATTACTTCATGTGCGGGAGAACCTGCTGAAAAAACGAACCTAAGTGTTTTCTTTGTCCCTTCAAGAGACAATGCAACATTGGTTCAAGGGATTAGTTATTTACCTGAATTACTAAAAGCTGAAATGGCTGTTCAAGGTTATGTTTTTGAAACTGTTAGTGTATATGTTGGTACTTCTTATGAAGCTGTTGGGGAAGCACTTGATGCTGGTACTGCAGATATAGGATTTATTCCTGGTGGTACATATGCTGTATATGCTGATGGCGAGAATATGGATGTTGCTTTAACAGCGACTCGTGGTGGACTTAATAAAGACTCTGCAGTTGCTAAAGACTGGAATAACGGACTACCTACTGAATCTGATTCAGCTAACCAAATTACGTATTATCGTTCACTTGGAATCGTTGGTCAAAGTGTTAAAGGCCGCGCTTTAGCTGCAATTATTAATGGTGGTGGAGAAATTACATGGGCAGACTTGCAAGATTGTAAAATTGGTGTTCAATCAATTACATCATCTTCTGGTAGAGTTTATCCTTCAGTATTGTTTAATACTTTATACGAAAAAACTTTAGCTGATATTCCTGCCGACAATTTAATTCAAGTACCTGGTTATGGTGGAGCTGCTTCAGCACTTGCATCTGGCCAAATTGATTTAGCATTTGGATATGCTGATTTCAGAAGAGATTATGCTGACGAATGGATTTCTAGCGAAGAAGGCGGATACTCACAAGATAATACAATATGGGAAGATACTGATGTTGTATTTGTTACTCCTGGTGTTTATAATGACACAATCACAGTTTCTAAAGCAACTGTAGATGATGATCTTCAAGCTGCTATTGAACGAGCATTCATTGCTCTTGTAACAGATATGACAGCACTTGCTGATCCTGATGGAGATTTTGAAGTAGTTGCAGATATCTTTAGTGTTTATAGTCATGAAGGTTATGTAGTAGCTGATGATGCAGATTATGATGTTGCACGTACAGCAAATGATATTGTAAACGGCTAAAAATTTTAATACTTAAACACAATTTGATAAAAATTAGGCTTAATATATCTTATTGAGCCTAATTTTATTATAAAAAGGAGCAATCTATGATAGAATTCAAAAATATAGGTAAAACATATCCCAATGGGGTGGTTGCACTAAAAAATGTATCACTTACAATAGAACCCGGGCAATTTGTAGCTATTATCGGGCTAAGTGGAGCAGGAAAATCTACACTTATTCGATTAGTTAACAAGATGGAAGACGTAACCGTAGGAAGTTTATTTGCCGAAGGGTTAAATATACCTACTTTAAAAGGAAAAGCTTTAAGACAATATCGACGACGCGTAGGTATGGTTTTTCAGTCATTTAACTTAATTAATAGAACAACTGTTATTAATAATGTTTTAGCAGCACGCGTACCGGACATGAATCCTATAGCTAGTACTTTTGGATTTTTTTCAAAAAAAGACAAATTAATTGCTTTGGAAGCATTAAACAAAGTTGGTATTTTAGAAAAAGCATATATTAGAGCTGATCAACTTTCAGGTGGTCAACAACAACGCGTAGCTTTAGCAAGAACACTTGCTCAAAATCCATCTATAATTCTAGCAGACGAACCAGTTGCATCTCTTGATCCAATTACGGCAAATCAAATAATGAGTGATTTCGAGCGCATTAACAAAGAAGAGAATATTACTATTCTCGTCAATATGCATCATGTAGATTTAGCATTAAAGTATGCTTCAAGGGTAATTGGAATAAATGAGGGTGAAATCGTTTATGACGGAAGTACAACAGATATAACTGAGAACATTTTAAAGACTATCTACGGGAGAGAATTAACCGATGAAGACATTATGTTCAAAGATAAGTAATTATATAAAAACCCTCGTAGAGCGAAACCATAATTTTAGAACCACAACGCTGAAAGATGGTTCTATAATCACTCGACCATTCTCATATTCAATTATGACTTTGGCACTTACATTTGCTGTTATATTTTTCTTTTGGAATATGATTGTAACTAGATTTTTCAGTGAATTTGGTGCTAGAAATTTCTTTCAAAATATACCAAACTTTTTCACAATCATTAAAAGTATGGTCGTAGATGTAAATTGGTCATATTTCTCTAATATTTTAGGCCCTATGGCTGACACGATTCGCATCGCTGTCATCGGGACAGCGGTTGGATCTTTAATTGCTGTACCCGTCGCTATTTTAGCATCTCAAAATATTATGGGTAAAAGCAGAATACCTGGAGTTGTTAAGTTTTTTCTATCAATAATTAGAACATTCCCGCTCTTAGTATATGCTTTGATTTTATCATATATTTTTGGGTATGGACCTTATGTTGGAGTTCTTGCGACAATCGTTTTCACCTTTGGTATTATTACAAAAATGATGTATGAAATTATAGAAACTACTGATATGGGACCATTTATTGCTATAGAAGCAACTGGTGCAACAAAAATTCAGGCTTTTAGAGCTGCTGTCGTCCCGCAAATTATGGGTAGATTTTTTTCGATAGTACTTTATATTTTTGAAATTAATCTTCGTGCATCTGCAATACTAGGTTTTGTTAATGCAGGAGGTATCGGGAGAATCATGAATGATCAAATGGCGCTTAGAGCATATGGAGATGTTGCAGTAATGGTATTAGGACTTCTATTCGTAATTATAGTAGTACAAAATATCTCCCAATATTTAAGAGGGAGGTTATCATAAATGAAAACAGTTATTGAGACATATAACGACCGTCCTAAACACACGGTAAGAAATGTTCTTATAAGTATATTTCTATTAGCTTTAATTATTTGGAGCATTCCTGTATTGCAGCATGATCGGTTCCTTGGTGGAGCGGAGATTGCAAAAAACATTGCTAGAGCTTTCATTAATCCGTCATGGGATAATATATTTAATACAAGAGTTGATGGAATACCATACTTAATGTTTCAAACAGTAGGGATGGCAGTACTAGGGACACTATTGGGAGCTATATTGGCTATACCTTTTGCTTTCCTGACTGCGAAAAATATTGTTGGTAAATTTAATATTATTGGTAATACAATCATTACTACTATTCGTTCATTTCCATTTTTCCTACTCTTATTGATGATTATTCGTGTGAGTGGACCTGGAGAATTTACAGCTGTTCTTGCGATTGGTATATTGTCTATTGGAATGATTTCAAAATTATACATTGAAATCATTGAAGATATAGATCCTGGAATTTTGCAGTCATTAGATGCACTTGGAGCTACTAGACTTCAAAAAATCAGACATGGGATACTACCTCAATTATCCGCGAATATTATCTCGGTAGTAATCTACCGTTTTGAGATAAACGTGAAAAACGCTACGATATTTGGGATTATAGGTACAGGAGGTATTGGTACCACATTACGGTTAGCAATGGACGCTGGTAGATGGAGAGACGCATCTGCTGCATTGTGGGGAATTATTGTTGTTGTAGTAATCGTAGATTATTTTTCAACAAAAATCCGAAAAAAACTGATTGATGGATAATTGTTTAAAACACAATAAAAGAGACTCAATTATTATAATACAGATATAAAACGAAAAAAAAAGTAGCCATTTGGCTACTTTTTATTTGCGAGTTTTTCTAATGTTTTAAGGATAATTTGGTAACCCACTTTCTCGTCGGTGATTTCTAGCACACTTGATTCAATGGGACAACGTCCATCTTTATTTCGGTTAATAATATAATCTGCTTTGATTTCATAATATACGTTCATTCCATAATACTCTGCAAGATCTAAAGCATCCTTACTTATGATTGGAGTAACAATAGAAGTAGCGTTGATAAGTCTAGCCAAGATTATTGCTCCCCTACCCATAATCTTATCCACTAAAATCAAATTTTCCTTATTATTACCAAATTTGTGATAGAAATCTAAGATTGGTTTTACTCCATGTTCTATGGAAGAAAAGATAATCGAATTATCCTCTAGAATAAAACAAGTTTTATCAGGTTGATTTATAAATAATTTAAGATAATCGTTCATGCTTTTTCAATTCCTTCCTAAGGATTAATACGGTGCTTGGAATAATAAAAATTTGTAGAACTATTCCAATCACTCCAGGATAAAACATTGCGATAGTACCAAATGCTGGTGGGAAATCAATCAAAAACAGATTCATCATGATTAGTAATGCTAAAATAGCAACAGCCATTCCTGATATCTTGGCTATAAAATAACTTAAAAACACATTAACTTTCAGTTTATAGAAAAGCCATCCACTAACAAACGCATAAACAATTAATTCAAAAATCATATAGCTAGCTATCAATATTGGAGGCATCCCAAACATAAATCCAACACCAACACTCAATACAGCAATAATAATACCAGAGACAGGACCTAATAACATTGCTCCAATAAAAACTGATAAGTGCATTGGTAGTAAAGTAGCTCCTAACAATGGACCACCAAATGCATGTATTGTTTGTGGTAATACAATCCCTATTGCCACAAATAAAGCTGTTAAAATCACTTTTCTTGTACTCATATTATATGCTCCTTAGAATGCGAGTAAATATTCCGTCAATAAGTATTCTACAATATTAATGGTATTTTGTATACTTATATACCTTTTTAGTTGGCAAAAGAACTCGATACAGTTTATTTAAAGTTTTTGATAGAAGCGGTAGTAGTAATTGGGGTAGGGCTGTCTTTGTATGGAGCATCATATACATTCTTATATGCGTTATTTCTTTTAAGTCGTGAGTTCCAATACATGTTGGTTAAACCTAATAAATTAAGAATTCTGTATAAGAATCTTCCTAATTTTGATGATTTTTCTTTGCCATATAAGAATTTTAAGTCTTCTTTGTTATAGGATTCATCCAATTTGTAATTTTTACCCAATCTAGACACAGCCATTTGTTTTTTCTTTGTCATTGATGGGGGCATAAGTCTAAATCCCTCACTACCAGGAATGATGATCACTCCAAAATTATTGAACTCCATAATGTTTGAAAATCTGTTCAAATATCTTTCTAATGATTTACTTTGAATTCCATCACTAAATCCGGAATGAATAATATAGGTTATTTGCTTGTTTTTGAATTGATCTTTGTAATTCGATAAGCATTCAAAAAAATGCTTCACTTGACCAGGCATCCCATCCACATACAATGGAAATACCATTAATGCTTGATCATAATCACTCAATTCACTCGCAAAAGACATATGTTCGCTTCCTTGGTTTAAAAACCGCGTTTCAACATTATCTCCACCATATCCATTCAAAAACCATTCTGAAATTACTTTGGAATTACTTCCTTTCCCTCTTGGACTTCCATTATAAATGATTAAAGACATCTACAACACCTCCTACGCTGTCAATTGTATTAAACAGAGAAACGTTTTCTTTTCTGGAATTTAAAGCATTTCTAAAGTATGTTGAAGAAATCAAATCGATATCCTCTTGAATTGTATCTTCATCTGTGATTAACAAAACACTGATATCTGGATGCTTCTCATATCTTTGTAGATGGTGTTGTTCTCCATTAAAATAAGTAATATATGGAATTGCTGTTCCAATACTTCTGTCTTTACATTTTTTTAGAATCGAGGATTCATATCCCAAAATCACAGGAGAAATGTATAAGATTCTATCAGCGTGAGGAATCCTACTGAAAACTTGTTCATAATCATCCTTGATAGCGCACAAACCAGGCGTTTTAACCCAACAAGACCAACAACCTGTACAGTATTCTATATCCATATCTCTAAGCCTAAAATATTCTATTTCATGTGTGTTGTTTTCAATAATTGATTTTTCGATTGTTGCCTCATAATCCATATACTTTTCATTTTTTGGAATGCCATTCAAAACCAGTATTCTCATTTTTTTAGAACCTCCTCAATATCTATTTTCTTGCTAAATTTTTCTAACAATTTTTGTACGACCGATTCAAACTTTCCGCTACTATATAAATGGTAATTTATCAATTTATCTCCATTTTGTTCTAATAAATTCTGATAATAACTTAGTTCATGTTTTACATCAGAAGTAGTGCAAATCTTAGTTGCTAAACCATACGTATACACACTCATATCAAATAGAATTGATTTTAGTTGGTCATCATCAAAAAAACTCATAAATGGATTCTTTTTCATTTGCTCTAAATACATATGATTGTCTTCTTTATGTTCAGAGACAGAGTTATCCATTGTTAAGAAAAAATCATTAAAGATTAATCTGTTTTCAATAACGAAATCTAAATAGCCCACACCTAAATTCAAAAATGGATTCCTTGTTCGTTCTTTAAGAGTACTTTCAACGACTTTTGTATTAACCAGTAAAACTAAATCCTCCATAATAGTATCCATACTGGGATATTGCGTATAAATAGGAGCTGTCGATACTCCTAGTATACTACCGATTTCTCTTATTGTAATCGCATTTCTACCATGAACTTTTGCGATGTCAAAAGCAGCAGTGATGATTTGTTCTTTACTAATAATTGCTTTTCTAGCCATATGAACCTCCACTTTAAAATTAAATAACAAACGTTATTATATAATGATATTATAACAGTATATTTCCAAATAATCAAGAATTATAATGCAAATATTAGAATTAATTGCGAATATAAAAACGTTTGTTATAATATAGTGTTAGTTTTTGAGGCAATTACTTATGTGTTTCTTTATTGTAACGAGCAAACTTGCAAACATACAAGGAGTTCACAAGGAAGAATATCATATCTGTTATATTACAAGTTACTAAAAATATTTATGAATACAGAGTATATCGGAATTTTGTTAGTATATTATGTTTTAAGAGTAGATTTTTAGTATTTTTTTGTAGAGTATGTGCTAATATACTAAAAAATGATATAATTTTTATTAGGGAGTTTTCACTGCAGATGTGTTAATGTTGTTAAAACTAGTGTTTTTTACAAATAATTGATTCTGTAGAAATGATGACTGGAGCAACAAAACACGTTGTCAAGTAGGGGGTGTGAAATGTTATCAAAAAAATATACAAGAGATCTTATCTTGAAAGCAGCATATGAATTATCTAAAGAGATAGGCCTTGAAGCGCTGAGTATGAGGAAAATTGCAAATAAAGTTGGATGCTCAGTAATGCCTTTGTATGAATCATTTTCATCAAAAAAAGAATTGATTGATTCTCTTTCTACTTTCAACGAGAAATTGTATGATGTGTTTTCTTGTACGATGTATGATCGTTATTTTAGATTATTGAAAGAAGGTTTGGAGTATCCAACTTTCTTCCTTAGTGTAGTCAAATATGATGCTAATCGACAATATTGTGAAAATGATCATCACGAGGAAGAAACAATTTCAAATTTATGTGCTTTGATGAAGAAAGATGATAGATTGAAAGATCTTACCGATGTGCAAGTGTATAGGGTTAACGCTAGAATTGAATTATTCATCATAGGAACTGTATATACGTATTCCCTCCTAAATACTACTGAAAATAATTACCCTCGCCTTAAGGAAGTATTGGTCGAAACCGCAGAAGCAATCATAGATGGATATGTAAAAAACGTGTGATTTTCTAGATAGTTTATTTGTTTAAAAGGCTTTTTGAAGCCTTTTTTTTTGCTCAAAAAAGGCTGATATATTTCAATCAACCTTAGAAGTAGAATTAGTAAATTTTTGGTTTTATTCATTATTTTCGTTAGCATGTATGTGCTAAACGCAGATAGAATTTGCTAGTTTGTGGGACTGTATTTATCAAGAATAGATGCGTCAACCCAGTAGATGTCAGCTGCTCCGTCAGTAAATCTAGAGAAAAACAAAAATTTTCCATCTGGACTGATTGAAGGACATATTTGATTTGTTCCCTCTTGATTGATTGTTTCATCTAGCTTCACAGGATCACTCCATTCTCCATCAATACTATAAGTAATATATATTGATGTGTTGTCATTACCTAATCCACTATCATCAAGTAACATGTATGTTTCATCGGGAGCTATAAAGGAGTGAGCACCGTCTATACCTATAGGCACACCAGATAAATAATCTCCATCTATATATTCTAAAATATAGATTCCATCCATAGTTGTATAGTAAATGTTATGATTGCTGCTGACGGATATATACATTGCAAATCCTACATTTAGTCCATTATCTACGAATACTGGGTCCTGCCAATCCCCACCAGAATACTCACTTCTAAAAATCACCAGATTAGAGTTGCCATCTCTCTTGGAACCAAAATATAAATAAGTTCCATCTGGTGTGATAAATGGTTCAAATTCAGCAACATCCTCACTTATTGGTGACATCTCTGGAATTGTCCATTCTCCGTCAATATATGTGGAATAATATAGTCTATTCACATTCCAAATATTTCTTCTTGTAAAGAAATAATATTTGTAATCGGGTGAAAATGTTCCTGCAAATTCACTTGTCGAAGATGTTGAAATAAAATCAGGTGCAAATATTTCTGGAATTAAACCTACGTCTGCTTGAACAAAATAGTTTCCAATAAATATAGTAACAACAATATCCCTTACCAAGACATAACGTTCTTCACCCAAAGATAACCTATATTCTATTGTATACATTCCAGGAATTGTTGTATCAAGATTTGAGACGACTTCGACAGTATCGATGGATGAGAAAAATCCGGGGTCATCAAACGTATCTCCTTGCATAATTGTGTATGTATCTTCCCCTAACAAATAAAAGGTTGGTGCTTCTGTCTCACTGACACATGAAGCAAGGAGTATTAATAAACTTACCATTAGTATTCCATATAAAATCTTTTTCATAAGTCTACTTCAAATTTCCTGAGTCTAATTCTAATGTTAGAATATAATTTGCAGATATATTATCTTCAGATTCAAATCTGAGTTTTGCAGTCCAACTTCTAGTACTTGAGACAAAATCATCATGTGCGTAAGTAATAATATATATTGAGGTATTTCTTACGCACTCCATAGGTATTCTAAATACATAATCTAACTGAGTATCTTCTAATTCATAGACATGGTTTGAAGCGTCAGGGCAAACAAACTCTATTTTTTCTAACATTCCACCATCTTCATATACATTATGTAAGAAGAAGTAATAAACTACTTCATATTCTCCATTATTTAATACTACTCCTCGGTATACACGTTCTAATTCATCATATAAATAAGTAGCTAGGAAGGGATTAGGATCATATAACGATGTGTTTTCTTTCATAAAACGATGGTAATAGTCAAGGTCTTCCCTAGCTTCAACAACAACCGTTTTAGTAATTATATTACTCTCATTTCCTTCGGTATCTACTGCTTGAAATGACAATTCATAACTGCCAAGTATATTAATATCAATTGAACCTGTCATTGTGATTTCAATATCACTTGCAATATCATAATTATCAGTTTTTACTATTTGATTATATGAAAAAGGAGATCCTAATTCATGTGTAAAGTCATCTAATTCTGAAAAAGCTATTACAGGAGCAGTGGTGTCTACAATCCGTATTATTTTAGTGATTATATCACTTTCATTTCCTTCTGTATCCACCGCTTTAAATGATAATTCATAACTGCCTAATTCATCTGTGTCGAAAATACCAGTGGTTACTATTTCAATATCGATTACGTTATTATAATTGTCGCTAGTTATTATTGATTCATAGGGAAAAGGAGTTCCTACTTCATAGATATAGTTGTCTTGTTCTGAAAATGATATGGAAGGAG
>Ga0075122_10001660_pt1 | contig 15455 bp, 15 predicted proteins | sample AntAceMetag02UKB_FD_69790 | JGI IMG/M metagenome (GOLD analysis project Ga0075122, IMG submission 69790) | Saline lake microbial communities from Ace Lake, Antarctica - Antarctic Ace Lake Metagenome 02UKB | ecosystem: Environmental > Aquatic > Non-marine Saline and Alkaline > Saline | place... | reverse complement strand
AAAATTGAAGATCAGAATAAAGAAAAATTAGAAGGAATTTTAACATCATTAGATTTTAATTCAGAAAACATTTTAGGTAAATTAGATCAACGAAATAAAATGATTCGTTATTTAATTCATGATTTTCATAAAATTGATTTAAGTGAAGTAGAAGATGATGTTATTGGTAATTCTTATATGTATTTGATTGGCAAGTTCGGTTCTCAAGCTGGCAAAAAAGCAGGCGAGTTCTTTACTGTAAAATGTGTGGCTGAATTATTAGCAAAATTAGCAGAACCAAAAGAAGGTGATAGAATATGTGATCCTGCATGTGGCTCAGGAGGCCTGCTTTTACTTGCTGGTGAAGAAATAGAAAAACAAGGATCAAGAAATTACGCTTTATATGGCCAAGAATCAACTGGTTCAACTTATCAATTAGCTAGAATGAATATGTTTCTGCATGGTAGAGATTCGGCTCGTATTGAATGGGGAGATACATTAGATAATCCCTTATTAGTAGAAAACGATAAATTAATGAAGTTTGATTTAACGATAGCAAATCCTCCTTTTTCATTGAAGAAATGGGGAGCTGAAAATGCAGAGGGTGATAAATATAATAGATTTTGGCGAGGTGTGCCACCAAAAGATAAAGGTGATTTTGCTTTTATTTCTCATATGGTAGAAGTAGCTAAACCTAAAACGGGCAAGGTGGCTGTTATTGTTCCTCATGGCGTTCTTTTTCGTGGTGGAGCTGAAGGTAAAATTAGACAAGCAATGCTTGAAGAAAATATTATTGATGTAGTTATCGGTTTGCCTGCTGGACTTTTTCAAACAACAGGTATTCCTGTTGCTATCCTTATTATTGATCGCTCACGAGAAAAAGGCGGAGCAAATGAAAAGAAAAAAGATATTCTATTTATCGAAGCTTCAAAAGAATTTGTTCCAGGCAAGGCTCAGAATAGTATGAGTGAAAAAAATACTGAAAAAATTTACAAAACTTATAAGGGTAGAAAAACAATTGATAAGTTTTCTAGAATAGTTAAATTTAAGAAAATTAAAGAAAATGATTTTAATTTGAACATTACTAGATATGTAGATACCTTTGAGGAAGAGAAAGAAATAGATATTTCAGCTAATCTTAAAGAGTTAGCTAAGATAGATCCAGAGATTAAGAAATTAGAAAAAGATATGAATAAAAAATTAAAAGAGTTAAAAATTAATTAATAAATAAAATATAAAATTATGTCTTACACAAACAAAACATATGTTGCATTTGATGCTGATAATGATATTCATTATTATCGTCTTATGCAAGCATGGAAAAAAAATGATAATACATCATTTAATTTTTATGATGCCCATGATCTTAATAATTTGATGTCTTATTCAACCGAAGAGACAATAAAAAGCAAATTAAGAGAAAGACTAAGTAATACAAAGGTATTTATAATTTTAATTGGTAGCAATACTAAATTCTTATATAAATTTGTGAGATGGGAAATAGAGCAAGCTATAAAAAGAGATTTACCTATAATTGCAGTTAATATTAATGGTAAAAGAAGTAAGGATTCTAGTTTATGTCCTTCTATATTAGATGATGAATTGGCTGTTTTTGTAAGTTTTAATCAAAAAATAATAGAACACGCAATAAATAATTGGCAATATGGTCATTCAGGAAATCGAAACAAAAATAAGAGCGGTGCATATTATTATAATGATTCAGTTTATAAAGATTTAGGATTATGATTTTTTTTAAAAGATTAATAAAAAATTGGGCGTTGATATTGAAAGATTTTTTCTCTACATTAGGGTTTTTATGGCTTCTTATTGAATTGATTAGTTATTTTTTTCCAGATTTTTCTTCTTTAATATTGAGAAGCATTGGCATGTTTGGATTTATTATAATTATTGGTATTTTATTTGGAATTTTAAAAAATATTCCTAAATCAATTATTACTAAAAAAATTAGAGATAAGGATTCTTGTATAACAATTAAAGTGGGTGATATTTTTAAAAAGAAAGGTTCAATTGTAGTGCCCATAAATGATTATTTTGATATTTCTCTTGATGGAAATGTTAAAAAAGCAAAAAGTGTTTTGTGTAAATTAATTAGTGATTATTATTTTGGAAAAGACGATCATCTCAAAAATGATATTAGAAAAAAAATTAATTTAGAAAATGCTCCTTATCCTTCAGGAACTGTTATTGAGATTGAACAAGGATCCAAAAAGTTTTTCTTGTTAGTAAATTCGAAGAAAAAAAGGAATAATAGGGTTTTTTCAGATATTGATGATTTTATGAATTCTTTAAATGGCTTATGGGATCATCTAGCTACTGAAACTGATAGGGATGAATGTGTAAATATTCCATTAATTAATACTCAACATGGAAGGAATCCAGATATTACGAGAGATATTGTTATTAAACAAATAATTGATACTTTTATTGAAGCAATGAAGCATAAAATGATTTGTGAAAATATAGTTATATATATTCATCCTAGTGATTTAAAAAAGGGCGGATTGAATTTTGAACAATTGTGTGAATATTTAGATTTTAAGTGTGCAAATTATAAAGATGTAAAATTTGATTCAAAAAAAGAAGGTGCAGAAATAGAAGCATCGTCAATCAGTCAAATAAAAAGTTAAATATGCCAAAAAATAAATTCAAAAAAAATATTCCTGATGGATGGAAATTTAATAGCATTGGAAATGTTTTAGATTATGAACAACCTATACCCTATTTAGTTCAGTCAACTAATTATAACAATAACCACAAAATACCCGTTTTAACCGCTGGTAAGACTTTTATTCTTGGTTATACGGATGAAAAAAACGGAATTTTTACGAATACGCCTGTTATTATTTTTGATGATTTTACTACAGCTATTAAATATGTTGATTTTCATTTTAAAGTAAAATCATCAGCAATGAAAATATTAAAGAGAAAAAATGGAACAGTAAATTTAAAATTTGTTTATGGTTGGATGCAAATTCATCCTTTCCAAGTTGGCGAACATAAAAGAAATTATTTATCTGAGTATCAATATCAAGATGTTTTACTTCCTCCTCTCTTTGAACAAAATTGTATTGTGTTGGTGCTGGAAACTTGGGATGAATGTTTGGAAGAATTGTCAAAAAAGATTGAGATTAAGAAAAATATTAGAAAAGGTTTAATGCAGAAACTTTTGATGTGTAAGGTCAGACTAAAGGGGTTTAATGGGGAGTGGGAGGTAGTCAGATTAGATGATGTTGGAAAAACTTATCAAGGAATTACAGGAAAAAATAAAGATGATTTTGGAAAAGGGAAACAATTTATTTCCTATATGAATATTTATTCCAATTCCAAATTAAATACTCAGATCAATAATCTAGTAGATATTAAAGATAATGAAAAACAAAATAAAGCTAAATATGGTGATTTATTTTTTACCACTTCATCAGAAACTCCTAATGAGGTAGGGATTAGTTCTGTTTTATTAGATAGAAATGTAAATAATTTATATTTAAATAGTTTTTGTTTTGGGTTTAGATTAAATAATTTTGAAGTTATTATTCCTGAATTTGCACAGTTCTATTTTCGTGGTCAAGATTTTAGAAAACAAATGACTCGCATTGCACAAGGAGCTAGTCGTTTTAATCTATCAAAAAAATATTTTTTGGAAACTAGAATTAAAATTCCAAAATCTCAAGAAGAACAAAAAGCTATTGCAAAAGTTTTGACTACAGCTGATCAAGAGATAGAAGCTTTAGAAAAAAAGAAAAAGATAATTGAAGCTCAGAAGAAATATTTATTAAATAATTTAATAACAGGAAAGATTAGGATTCCTGTTTAAAATAACAATATGAATATGGATAAAGTAAATTTTGACGAGACTAAACAATCACAATTACCATTTGTGGAATTTTTGGTTAATATGGGATACCGATATGTTTCAGCTAAAGAAGTTTTAGCTGAACGAGGTGATGATGCTAGTAAGTTTATAATGAGAGATACGGCTATTAAAAAATTAGCTGAGATTAATGAATATGAACATAATGGTGAAATGTATAAATTTAGCGATAAAGACGTAATCGATGTTGTAGATGAATTAGAGAATATTCAATTTGAAGGATTAATTGATACATCTCGTAAAATTTATTCTATGATTATGCCAACTTCTGGCGGTAAAACTATTAAAGTTTTTCATAATGGTAAAAGTATTTCTAAAAATTTTCGTTTTATTGATTTTAAAAATCCTAAGAATAATAATTTTGCAGTAACAGTTGAGTTTGAGGCTATGGGCAAAAAAGGCATTCGTCCTGATATTGTAGTTTTTATAAATGGCATACCTTTTGTAGTGATTGAGAATAAAAAAGCTTCTGAATCAGTAGAAAAAGCCTTGAGTCAATTGAATAGAAATCAAGGAGCTGATTATTGCCCCAAGCTTTTTATTTATCCACAACTCTTAGTTGGAGCTAATAAAGAAGAACTGAGATATGGTACCACTGGAACTCCTAATAAATTTTATGCTAATTGGCGAGAAAAAGGAGTTGATAAAAAAGGGTTAAAGAATAAAACTAAAAAAATTATTAGCAAAGAAATTAACAAAAGGATTTATCAACAGATTTTAATTGATTTAAATGGAGCTACTTTTGGACATACACAGCAAATTAATCGTATTCCAACTGAGCAAGATTTATCTGTTATGACTATGTTTGATAAATCTAGATTACTTGATCTAACAAAAAATCATATTTTGTATGATGCCGGGATTAAGAAAATAATGCGTTATCAACAATATTTTGCTATTCAAAAAATAGTGAAAAGAATTAGTGAAAAAGTAAAAGGATATAAAGGAAATAAAAGAAAAGGTGGAATAGTTTGGCATACGCAGGGATCGGGTAAATCATTAACAATGGTTATGTTTGTTAAGGCATTGATTGAAAATCCAAGCATTGTTAATCCAAGAGTTTTAATAGTAACCGACAGGCGAGATTTAGACAGGCAAATTAAGACTACGTTTGAAAATAGCGGACTAAAAAAAGATGTAAAACAATCTAGAAGTGGCGATGAGTTATTAAGGTTGATAAAGAGTAAAGACTTGAGAGTAATTACTACTTTAGTGCAAAAATTCAAAACAGCGAGCGAGAATAAAACTGCTCTTGAAGATTTAGACGAAAATATTTTTGTTCTAATTGATGAAGCCCATCGTTCGCAAGGCGGCATAGCTAATTTGGAAATGAATAAAATCATTCCTAATGCTTGTTACATTGCTTTTACAGGAACACCACTACTTAAAGATGAAAAATCAAGACATAAATTTGGTTCATTTATTGATAAGTATACCATTGATGACGCCTTAGAAGATGAAATTATTTTGCCTCTTGTTTATGAAGGCCGTTTTGTGGATCTCAAACAAGATAAAAAAGAAATAGATAGGAAGATTAGTAGATTGACGGAAGATTTTAACGCGAAGCAAAAAAGGCAATTGCAAACCAATATTGAAAAAGATATTATTAAAAATAATCCGCACAGAATAGCCGAGATTGCTTATGATATTGAAAAACATTATTTAAAAACTTTCTCGGGTATGGGATTGAAGGGACAGATTGTCGCTCCGTCAAAATTTTCAGCGATGCTTTTCCAAAAATATTTCGCGGATAATAGCAAAATAAATACTGCCTTAGTTATTTCAGATGAAAATGGAATTATTGACGACAAAGACGAACATAAAAAAGAAGTGGAGGGGTATTTGAAAAATATCAAAGAAAAATACCAAAGTTTACTCACTTACGAAAAAGATGTTATCAAGAGTTTTGTCCATAACGATGAAGGAGTAGAGCTTTTAATTGTTGTTGATAAACTTTTAACGGGTTTTGACGCTCCAAGAAATACAGTTTTGTATTTGGCTAAAGAATTGCAAGACCATAATTTATTGCAAGCTATCGCAAGAGTTAATCGCTTATATGACAACAATATTTTGCCAAAAACTTGCGGATACATTATTGACTATTCAGAAAACGCTCAAAACATAAAAACAGCCATGCAATTATTTGGTAACTATGACGAGGAAGATGTGGAAGGCGCTTTAATTGATGTTAAAGAAAAAATTAAAGAATTGGAATCAAATTACAGTGAACTTCACGAGATTTTTAAATCAGTTAAGGGCGATGATGAGGCATATATTGAACGCTTATCGGAAGAACCATTGCGCAAGGAATTTTATGATATTCTAAATCAGTTTTTGAAAAGTTTTAACGAATGTATGGTTTTGCAAGATTTTGCGCATGAGTTTAAACATTTAGATGTTTACAGGCAAGAATTGAAGAAATTTATGGAACTTAGAAAGGTGGTTAGCGTTCGTTACGCGGATAGGGTTGATTTTAATAAATACAAACAAGCGTTGATTAAAATAATGGATAATAATATTAAAGCAGAAGAAGCCGAACTTTTAACCAAGCAAATTACTATTACAGACAAAGAAGCCTTTGATGAAGTTATTGCTGAAATGGGGTCTGATAAATCCAAAGCTGAAGCGATTGCCACTCAAACTCAGAGAATAATTACTGAAAGAATAGGAACTGACCCTAAGTTTTATAGAAAATTTTCTGAAAAAATAGATGAAATTTTACAGAAGATGAGAGAAAAGAAAATAGCTGATATTGAAGCCTTAAAGCAAATGAAGTTAATTGATGATAAAGTTAGTAATAAAAAAGATGATGAAATTCCAAGAAAAATTAGAGAAAAAAAAGGATCAGATATTTTTTATAGAAATTTACAAGATGAATTTGCTACTTATAATATAGATGATGAAAAATTTCAAGAAATAATTCTTAATATCTTTACTGTATTAAAAAAAGAAGCGATTGTTGACTGGTATAAAAATAGTGAAGTTAAACGAGTCATTTATAATAAATTAGATGATTATCTTTATGATGAAGTTATTCAAAAACAAGGTGTAAAATTAACCAGTGAAGAAATAAAAAACATAATTAATAAAACAATTAAATTGGCAACAGAAAATTATTCAATTATATAGACATGAAAAAACAATTTTTTACTTATGGAAACTATTCTTATGAATATTTTCTAATTAAACAGTCTCGTAAAACTATCAGCTTAACTGTTCAGCCGAGTTTTAAAATTATATTAAAATGTCCAGTTGAATATAAGAATGAAAAAATACAAAGATTTCTTAGAAACAAACGGCATTGGTTGGAAAAACAAATTAAATATTTTAAGAAATATCAAAATAAGGTTCTAGCTAAAGAATATATTTCTGGTGAAAGTTTTTTATATTTAGGTAGGCAATACAAATTAGTGGTTGAAAAAGGCAAAGAAAACGGGGTAAAATTAAAATATGGCAGATTGTTATTATCTACAACCAAGAATGTTACTAATAAAAAATATAATAAAAAGACGTTGCAAGACTGGTATTCAGAAAGAATTAATAAAATCTTTAAAGATGAATATAAAAAAGTTTTAAAAACTTTTAATTATGATTTTGAACCACGATTAATTACCAGAAAGATGAGCAAAAGATGGGGTAGTTTTTTGAGTAATAAAAAAATAATTCTTAATCCTAAACTAATTCAAGCATCAAAAGAATGTATTGATTATGTGATTACTCACGAGTTATGTCATATGGAGCATAAAAATCATAATGCAAAATTCTATAAAACTTTAAAAAACAAAATTCCTAATTGGAAAGAAGTTAAAGAAAAATTAGAATTAAGATTTTTGAGTTAATATAAAAAATAAAAATAAATAATCATTAAATTGAAATTATGCATGCAAACGAAAAACAATTTTTAAGATTTTTAGAAGGAACAGATACACATTTTGTTATTCCTGTTTATCAAAGAAATTATGATTGGACTAAGGAACAGTGTGAGCAATTATTTGATGATTTGATTAGTATTTCAAAAAATAATTTTAGGAGCCATTTTATGGGTTCTATAGTTTCTATTTATAATAATGATCAGGGCGGTAGAGAATATTTGATAATTGATGGACAGCAAAGAATTACTACTCTATCTATTTTATTACAAGCGATTTATAAAGGCTTAAATGAAAGGGTTTTTGAATCTAAAGACAATAGATTAAAAGAAAAGATACAAGAAGAGTATTTAGTGAATAGACATGTTGAGGATGATAAAAGAATAAGACTAAAACCGATAAAAGACGACGCAGAAGCATTTTCAAAATTATTTGAAAATAAAGACAATTTTATAGATAATTCAAATATTACTATAAATTTTTGGTATTTTTATAACAGAATCTTAAACGAAAAAGTTTCTATTGATAATTTATTTTTAGCAATTAAAAATTTAATGATTGTTGAGATTGAATTAAAGAGTGGAGAAGATGATCCGCAATTGATTTTTGAGAGTCTTAATTCTACGGGACTTGATTTATCTGAAGCGGATAAAGTAAGAAATTTTATTCTAATGAAAGAGAACACAGAAATACAAAATTATTTTTATGAAGAGTATTGGAATAAAATAGAAAAAAATACTAATTTTGATGTTAGTAATTTTATTAGAGATTATTTGACCTTAAAGGAAAGGATTACGCCAAAGAAAGATCGGGTTTATCTTAGTTTTAAAAAATTTGTTTTTGAACAAGAAGTTGATATGGAAGATTTATTAAAAGATTTATTAAAATTTTCTATATATTACAAAAAAATTATTAGTGCTGATAATGATGAATCGAGAAATAAAGTTGATAAAATAATCTATAGACTTAATAAATTAGAAACCCTAGTTTCTTATCCATTTCTATTAGAAATATTTGACGATAATAATGATGAAATTATAACTAATAATGAATTAATTAATATTTTAGAAATTATTGAATCTTTTGTATTAAGAAGATTTGTGTGTGATGTTCCAACTAATGCATTAAATAAACTTTTCATGACATTGGGTAAAGAAATTAAAAAATATAAAAACTATAAAGAAAATTATTTTGAAATTTTTAAATATATTTTGATTAAAAAGGATCTTAATCAAAGATTTCCAAATGATAAAGAATTTCGAAATAAAATTATAACGAAAGATGTTTACAATTTAAAAGGTAAAAATAAGATTTATTTATTAGAACAACTTGAGAATTATAATAATAGAGAGAAAGTAAAAGTTGAAGAGCTTGTAGGTGATAATACATTAACCATAGAACATGTTATGCCACAGACATTAACTCCGGATTGGAAAAAGGAGTTAGGTGAAAATTGGATAGAAGTTCATGAAGGATATTTACATACATTGGGGAATATAACATTAACTGCATATAATTCTGAATATAGTAATAGATCTTTTATTGAAAAGAGAGATATGGAAGAAAAAGGGTTTAGAGATAGTAGATTGTTTTTGAATAAGTATTTATCAACTATTGAGAAATGGAACGAAGGAAATATAAAAAAACGGGCAAGAAAATTGCGAGATAGAGCATTAAAAATATGGAAGTATCCTTCAACGGAGTATGCACCCAAGAAGGATATGAATAAAATCTTTACTTTAGCAGATGAAGAAATTATTTTCACTGGAAAAACTATTATATCTTTTTCTTATGGAGAATATGAAGATTATAAAGTTGGAACATGGAAGAAATTTTATGAGTTAATTGCTAAAGAATTATATAAGACGAATCCAAATATTTTTGTAAGTTCCTTGAAAGATTCTTTTATGAAAAATAAGATGTCAAATAATAAAGATGATTTTCATTTACCAATAGAACTTTCAGAAAAATTATACTTGAAAGCAAATATGTCCACAGAATTTTTATTGTTTACTTTGAGAAAAATCATTGAAAGATTTGATATAGATCTTGCTAAAATTACTTTTACTATTAAATAAAACCCTAAATGAAACAATTTTCTTATTCTAAATTAGAAACGTATAAAAGATGTCCTTTGCAATATAAGTTTAAGTATTTAACTAGTTTAAAACCAGAAGGAGAAGAAACCATTGAAGCTTTTGTTGGGAGTCAGGTTCACAGTGTATTAGAGCTACTTTATCGTGATTTACTAAAAACTAAATTAAATTCTTTAGATGATTTAATAAAATTTTATGATGAGATCTGGCGAATTGGATGGAAAGATTCAATTGTCATAAATAACAAAAATTATAATAAAGGACATTATTATAATTTAGGAAAGAAATGTATTGAAAATTACTATAATAAATATTCTCCATTTGATCAGGATCAAACTATTGGTGTAGAAAAAAAGATAATATTAAAATGGGGTGAATATGAGATTATTGGGTATATAGATCGTTTAGCTAGAGATAAAAAAGGAGTTTATTCTATCCATGACTACAAGACAAATTTAACGCTCATGGATCAGAAATATGCAGATAGAGATAAACAATTAGCTCTTTACTCAATTGCTGTTAAAGACAACAATAAGGAAGTTAAAGAAGTTAAACTGATATGGCATTTTGTGGCTTTTAGTGAAGATGTGGTTTCTAAAAGAACAGATAATGAATTAAAAGAATTAAAAAATAATATTTTAGAACTAATAGAGAAGATTAATTTAGCTGAAAAAGAAGATAATTTTCCAGCACAAGAAACTATGTGTGATTGGTGTGGCTTTTGGAAACATTGTCCAAAAAAGAAGCATTTATATAAGACAGAACAATTACCGAAGAATGAGTATTTAAAAGAAGATGGAATTCAATTAGCTAAAAGATACATTAAATTAGCTGAAAAAAAGACAGATGTTAATAAGGACAATAGAACTAGATTAGAAATAATTATTCAAGAGATGAAGAAAATAGAAGAAGCGATATTTGTATATACTAAAAAGAATGACATGGATACATTAGATGGAGGGGATAAGTTAGTAGTAGTTAATAAGAAACAAGATTATGATATTCCAAGAAAAAGTTATGATTTAGAAAGATATGAAGAATTAGAGGATCTGCTTCAAAAAACTAAGCATTGGTCTAATATATCTACAATCGCAGATAAGAAATTGAAAGAATTACTTGACGAAAAAGAAATTGATAGTGATCTTAAAAAGAAGATTTTGGAAATAGTTCCAATAAAAGATAATATTAATTTATCTATAAGGAAGAAATAAAAAATATGCCAATAAAAGAAACAAAAAAGACAACAAAAGAAGTTCAGAAGAAAATTAAATCAATGAAACCAAAAGGAATTAAATCTCTTAAACAAAAAGAGTTTTTAGAAATCATGGGTAGATTAGAATTAATAGATGAAGAAGTTAAAAAAGAAAAAGAATTATTTGATATTAAGATAAAATCATTGAAATTTGAGAAGGAGTATCTTAAGAATAGGTTTAAAGAAAGGGAAAATAAATAAAAGAACTAAATAATATGAAAAAATTAATTTATATTGTAGTTGGAATAATTGTTTTAATTATTATTGTCATCCTTGGTAGTAATGGAGAAAAAAAGCAGACAGAATCAGAAAAACAATTATTACAGGAGCAAACTCAAGGAGCTTCCCAAATTCAACAAGAAGAAAAAACATGGCACGATGTAATTTCTTTTTCGGGAACTAGTAACAAAAATACTGAGCCATTTTCAATTCAAGGGAAGCAGTGGAGAGTAAAATGGAACTTTCAAGATTCTGGAGAATTTGGTGATGAAACAAATGGGCTGTTTGTCATTAATATTTATCGTGTTGGCGAATCAGTTATTACTGACCAAGTTTCGCATTCTGGCTTAAGCGCAAGTGATACTGACTATATCTATGAAGGAGAAGGAGAATTTTATTTTAAAATATCTGTAGCAAATACTAAAAGTTGGTCAATAATAGTTGAAGATTTGTATTAAAATTAAATATAAAACAAGATGAAAGAAAAAGAAACTAAAATAGAAAAAGAAGCCAGATATATAAAAAATACATACTGGGTAATTTTTTGGATAATAATAGCTCTTATTTCTATTCCATTATGGTATTTAACGGTACCGCTTATAGTAGCTTGGTTTGTTTGGAAAAAAACAAAATTAGACAAAAAGAAAAAACTGATTATAACTGGATTAGCTGTTTTATCTCTTATCGTGATGTGCAGTATCAAATATTATACAGACAGAACGCCGACAATTATAATTACAGAACCAGAAAATAATTTTTCTATTCAAGCTGATGACATTATCATTAAAGGAATTGTTACTCCCAAAAAGAGTAAAGTAACTATTAATAGCAATTCTATTCCTGTTGAAGATGGTTTTTTTATATATGATGCGAAATTAATAAAAGAAAATAATAGATTTGTTTTCATAGCTACAAATAGTGGAAATGAAAATAAAACTTCTATAATCATAAACCGTATTTTAACAGAAGAAGAAATAGCAGAGAAGGAAGCAAAGAGACAAGCTAGTATAGAGGATAGAAGGAAAGCGGAAGCAGAGAAGGAGACAGAAAGACAAGCTGCTATAGAAGCCAAAAGAAAAGCGAGAGAAAAAAAGGAGGCAGAAGAATTAGCAGAACAAAGAGCATGGGAACAATCTAAAGCAGGACAGATTTGTACAGCGCATCCTGAATGGATAAAATCAGAGTGTGAAAGAATAGCTAATAATAAAATATGGATCGGAATGACTATTGATATGTTGAAATATAGAAGAGGATTGCCTGATTCAGCAAATCCATCAGATTATGGTTTTGGCGTAAGTTGGCAGTGGTGTTGGTGGGATCATACGCCATCTTGTTTTTACGGAGGTAATAATGGAATAATTGATAGCTTTAATTAAAAATATAAATAAAGTAAAAAATCGAGCAGAAGCATTTATTATATTGAATTGTTAATTTATTCTTTATTGTAAATTTATAATAAGAAAATTATATCCAGCATGTAAAACTATTACAGCAATAAGCTCAAAGATGGGCTTTTTTCTTTTTATGAAATAACAGAGAATCATAGCAGTAACCATATGGATTAGTATTGGATAAATTGAAGCAGAAATTCCTCTATTAATATAACGAATAATAGCTTCTAATAATCCCTAGCCAAGACCAAAAAAGAAACCATAAAAGGTTTCTATCTTCGAGATTCTAATTAATAGATATTTACCAAGTTCTTCGTAGAGAGGAGCAAATAAAATTGGTAGTGCTAATAGAAAAAAATAATCTTCAAAATCATTAAGTCCTATTGTAATTAAAATAAGAAGCAGAGATAATATCCCAAAGCCGATTATGCCTGCGAGGAAGGCGAGTAGGGCATTGAGGATGCGTTTTGTCATTAGTTATCTAGCAGTTGTAATAATTAATGTAACAGCTGATATAATAATAGCAATCATAGAAAGCCAAAAAGCACTCCTTGCATTTTTCCGTGCCTCTTTAAGTTCATCATAATCAGTTACCTTAGATACTAAATCTAAAGGAGGAATCCACTTCGTATTTACAGCACCTCTATGAAATTTTCTTCCTTGCGGATAAAATATTTCTTCAGTAAAAAAACTAGCTATATGCGATTCATGTACACTATATCTAGATTTAATATAAGTTTGTAAATCTTCAAGCTTAAAACCTTTTTCTGAATTATTTACACAATACCTAGCAGCGGCTATTTGCCAAGGTTCTTTTTGTCGTTTTTTCATGATTTTATAATAATTAAGATTCTATGGTTCCTTGAATGAATGCTCATTGATGGCTGGCCAGTTGGTTTGTAAACAAAATTAGATTAAGTGGTTAAGGGATATTCCAAACGATCTTTGTATATAAGTTTTGAAACAGTTTGATCTCAGTAAATAATACGATTATTTAATGTTTCTTTTTGCCCCGATTTGATTTTCTTGCGGCAATTTCAGGCACACCAGGGCCAGGTGTAATATAACTTGTGGCTGTTATATTCTTTAACCGATGTATTAGTTTGGCAATCGGAATCTTTGTCTTCTTGTGTTCTTTAAGTATGTCTACTATATCATTCCCTGATATGGTAGTTCCTTTGTTTGCAACAACAAGTGTTTGTGTACGAAACAGAGCTTCATCTTCATTCTTTTCCGTGGCAACCATTAAGTCTAAAAGTTCTTCCGGTGAAAATTGTTCGTACAATGCTTGCATTCCCGCCCCCTCAATATGTCCTCCTTTTAATTTATCAAATTCTCCCCTGGCAACAGCAAAACAAAAGTGATCGTAATCGCTAAATGGAATATGAAATTGTCCGTAGCTAATTATGACTTTCCCATCAATTCTCATTTGAAAGTGATAATGTGATAATGGCTTTGTATTTTTACCCTTATGAGTTTCTCCACACATACATTGTTCCGAGCACGAAAACGACCATTCAAGATTTTTATAACGTATCGTTTCCTCAATAATTTTTGAAGGCGATCTGTCTTTTGTCAGATCGTTAATGCTCCTTAAGGGAGTTGTAGAATTAGCAACCCATCTTAAATAGAGATTTATTTGATGATAGCTTTTTTGTTTGTACAAAAGGGGAAAATGCCTCGTTTTAAAACCTTTTGGTTTTAACAACCAATGAAAACAAGGGTTCCTTTCCGAAAAATGAGTGATGGGATGTTTACAAAAACTACAATTTCCATGTGACAGCGCATCACTAAATTCCTCAAATTCGCGTGCGGTTTTATCCAGCTCTTCATCATTCTTTCTATGTAGCTCTTCGATTGGGATACTATTAAGAAACTCCTTGAATTTTTTATAGTCGTATTTATCTGCCATATTAGATAATTGGGTCCTTCAAGCCATTGTTGACATTGATTGAATATACAGGACTCAAACTACATTCATAATAATATCTGAATTTTAAGGAATCAGCAAGCTATAAATCTTTACTATTACGCAATAGGAGTGTACATGTCTATAGCTCTATAGTAAATATTTGTACTATAAAGATTGACTCTGCTTTTGGGTTTGTTATAATACAAATAATGAAAGGTATTCTAAAATATATGCCTATAGATGAGAATGATATAATTTCAAAAATAGCAGAAGCGACTGCTAAAGGAACAACATCAGAAATCCTGCGTAAGCTTTCAGGGGTAATTAATTATCCCAAAAAGAAATATTATATACGGAAGTTTGGACCTAAGGCCAAAAGCAAGAAGGGTCTTCGATTAGGTAGAATAATAGAGGAAGAGAGTGATAAGGTTTATATTTTTGATGATAAAGCTAAAAAATATTATTGGATTAAAAATAGAAAAATAAGGGATGGATTAGGCTATGCAGGGAGCGATACTAATGAAGAAATATATCGTACTCAAATCAAGGATTATAAAGAAGGGAATCCAATATATTAGAATTCTTAATTGACTCTATTCCTATGTTTGCTATAATATAGATAGTAAAAGATACTTTAAAATATATTAAATAATTACTTGTCTGTATTATTGATTGTTTCTTTGTTAAACAATCTAATGTAGTATTTGTCAAAACATTGATTGAAACACCTCCTTTCTATATATTTTTTATATATATGGGGTGTCGATACAGGTTGAGATATAGAATTCTTATCTCAACTCGTGGGTATTAATCTCATAGCCCTAAATAGAGATTTATGATGGTCC